>Ga0180437_10001972_pt1 | contig 34049 bp, 22 predicted proteins | sample SS_ome_4_FD_132410 | JGI IMG/M metagenome (GOLD analysis project Ga0180437, IMG submission 132410) | Hypersaline lake sediment archaeal communities from the Salton Sea, California, USA - SS_3_D_1 metaG | ecosystem: Environmental > Aquatic > Non-marine Saline and Alkaline > Hypersaline >... | reverse complement strand
GTATTTCTTCGGTATCGGAATATATATGCGCCATTATTTCTTGCAATTGTTTTGCTTCCTGTTGAGAAAATTCTTCCGGATAGGGCTTTTTTTGCTCCATACCAAAAAAGGTTAATGACCAGCAGAACACGGCTAAACATAATAATAATTTTTTGGGAACCATCATAATATTATCCATTTCGACAAACTATAATTTACAAATAGAAATCCAGCACAGAAATCAGTATGCCATATATTTCAAAAAAGTCAATAGGATCGGCCTCCTTGGTTTAACAACAAGTTTAACTGGAGATTATTGTGATACCGGTCAGCTTGCTGATGGACATTTCATGGACGTTTGTCGTTGTTTGATAATAGAATAGGCATGTAGACGGCAATTACCCGTTTTCCAATTTAGGTTCCTGATATTAGGTTTTTTGGTGATTCTAGTATTTGATCTGTATTTGCATTGATTGTTATTTTCATAGTCACAATGCTTTTCTTCCAACATTTTTATTATCTTGGATAATTGATTATTACAAATAAGAGATCCCCAAACCTTATCTCGTTTAATAGCTGCATCTAATGGTGTTTCACCTAGAAAGCTACAAACTTGTTTATCTGCACCATGAATCAATAAATATTTTACTATGCCATAATGACTATTGATTGCTGCTAGGTGCAAAGGTGTATAGTTGGTATAATCGCAACAATTAACATCTATCATTTTATGACTAAGCAGTAATTCAACCATTTCCTCAAGCCCTTCATTTGCAGCAATATGTAGCGGAGTTTCTTGCCATTGATTTTTCGCATTAACATATTCTCCGTTGACGAGTAAATGTTTTACCTGCAAGTAATCATTATTAAGAACGGCTTTGTGGAGAGGTGTATTGCCTTTCACATCTTGGTTATTATTTTTTTCTGACTTATATTTTAGGAATGTTATGGACTTATCCATGGCACTTGAATCACTTGAGGCGTGAGGTAGATGTTCTTCAAGAGATCTATTCGTTTTTTGCTCTAATGTGTCCTTTTTAGTTTTTTTCTCAGCTTGTTGCAATGGATATACGCAGTATGACTCAAGCCTTTTTTCTTCTTTGTGCTCCATTGGAGAGAGAAAAGTGGCATGAATCCCCAAAAAAACAATACCATAATAGAACTTATACTTTTTTAACTGCATGATAATTTTTTATTCATGATTTTTTAACATTTGTTTAGCAAATTGATCGTCATTAAAGTTTTTTCTGTTAATTAACCACATTCTACCATATTATTGTAAATTCAACAATTCAGATCTAAATAACACATACATTTTTACCCACAAATTCCTGAAAATAATTCATTGTTAACAGCTGCCGGCCCGTGATTATCATCATCATGCACTCAAAACTTTGTAAAAGCTATTGCCTTTATGTTCAAGCTGTCATAAGCTATGAACAAGATGCTCTTTTTTGCAAAAAAGGACATATTAATGAGGAACAAGATAAACTGTATTATTATTGTTGTACTATTATCTTTGATTCATTGCACCTCAAAGGCTGAAACATGTTATACAGACGAATGTTGCAATGATCAATGTTATTATTCATACCCAAATTCGGGATCACCCTTCTACCGTTACCGCATCAAAGAGGATAAAACTTCTCAGAGTTTTATGTTTTTCCATCCTGCTTATCAACAAACTGCAATGCGACAATCGCTCTGGCATAATTTTGTCTACAACAAAACCTGTGATCAAACGAACGCCTTTCAGCTGATTGCATTTTATGAACAATCAATTGACACAAAAGCCACTGCAAAATATTTCTTGCCATTCTATAAATGTGACGATGATCCATGCAGAAATGTAGCGGGGGACAATGCCGGCATAAACGAGTCTGACAGCGCAAACATACGTCGCACCCGTGACATCCGTGCAGAATGGCTCGGGCTCCCTTCAGATTTCAGCGGAAATTTTTGCATCAATCCACAACAACGGCAAACCGGAGTTATTTTTGAATTTCATACCGATCTTGAAAAATTTATTGATTGGGATTTTGTCAGGGGATTCTGGCTTGGCATCACCGTTCCTGTAATCGGGCAAGAAAACAAACTCAACTTAGAACAATGGAACATCAGGAATCCTTCAACCTGCTACCCTCACAATATTGCTGAAGCATTTTGTCAGCCTAATTGGAATTTTGGAAAAATATGTTGTTCACGTTCCACCATCGGTGCCGCTGAAGTTGATATTCGTGTAGGCAGAGCCTATTATTCCCAAAATAATTTCCAACTTATCTACTACACCGGCTTAACCTTCCCTACCTCACCGCGACAAAATGCCGAATATCTGTTCGATTCCTACTTAGGTTATAATGGGCACTGGGGAATGGAAGCTGGGTTTAACTCGCAGATCGTACTCAATTGTGATGATTCGGTATATGCCATCTGTTTTTTTGCAAACCTTGATACCGTATTTTTGATGAAAAATAAACAGCGAAGAACGTTTGATCTTCGTTGCAAACCATGGAGCAGATTTTTGCCTTTTGTCCGCAGAGATGGGCCACCTGATATAACCTGCCCCGGTGTTAACGTGCTGACCTTTTTAATGCGTGTGTATCCTTATAATGCAACCGACTTTTCATGTGGCTGGCGTATAACATCTGAAAACTTTGAAGCCGAAATCGGTTATAGCGTCTGGGGGCATGGCAATGAACGTCTTGAATATGTAAAAAACTTTGATGAAGCAACCGGATATGAGGAATGGGGAATAACAGGAACCTATAATCCGCACGTTGATACTGTTGCAGTAACTGCAAGCCAAAGTAATATATCATGCCAAGCTCCAAACGATCACGAATTTGTGCCTATCGGTCAGTGTGATATCGATCTTGATTCAGGAAGAGCACGTTCAGCAATATGCCACAAAGCTCATTTCAGCATTGGGGCAATGCACAGAGGCTGCTGCATTAACTCATTCTTTGGTGCTGGAGCTTATGTTGAATTGCCACAGACAAATACAGCATTAAATCGTTGGGGATTCTGGCTTAAATGTGGATCAGTATTTTAATATCATATTTTTATTGTTTTTTCTTTTGTACCGCCGGCGATGAATCCGGATTTTTGATCACCCAAGAATCCGGACGAAAAATGTGCCAATGGTCCCTTGGATTCCTTGAGACTCTTCAACTCCAAGTATTCGCCTGACAACTTAGATTTTCTGCAAAAGCTTCGAGCAGACACGACACCTTGTCAAACAGGTAAGGACAAACAAATAACACATACATTAGGCCTATTCCTGGAATCCTCTTTCCCCAAATAACCTAATTCCTCAGCTATGCCCGGCATACTTTATGAATAGTCGAGGAAGTATTCTTGTGAAATGCAAATATAAATTCGTAAGCTTACCCAACACTGTCACCATACCCGGGTTCAAATGTATTTTTATGCAAAGTTGACAAATAGAAAAATGATTGCTATCATAATAAATGTTATTTGAAAAAAAGAAGTAACCGGAGACAATAAACTGAGAGGATATAAACATGAATTTTAAAAAAATAGTAAATTTCGTTGTTATCGCAGGAACTTTAACCTTGACAGGATATAGCCACGCAATGGATAAAGGCCAAAACAACTATCTCTGGAATTCAGTTCCACAGATAGAAGACGAACAGTGGTACTTAGCTCCGGAGACAAATAATAACAGCGAAGAAGAAAAACGTATTGTAAACAAAGTAACAGCACTTAGAAACTTAGAAACCTTAGCTCCGTATCTTCAAAGCTATATCCTCATGAAAGCATATCCTGAGGTTCTATCAGAAGTAATAAATAACTGCAGTGGTCTTCTTAAAAGTCTCAATCACCATGATAATCGAATGGAATGCTTAGCCATAACTCCTGATGGTCAAAAGCTTATAACCGGATCTTGGGACCATACTGCAATTATCTGGGATATCAAATCCGGCAACAAATTAAAAACTCTCAAGGGCCATTGCAATATAATATCCTGCTTAGCCATAACTCCTGATGGTCATAAACTTATAACCGGGTCTGATGACTACTCTGCAAGTATCTGGGATATCCAATCCGGCAAAGAGCTAAAAACTCTATTAGGTCATAATGCTAAAATATCCTGTTTGGCCATAACTCCCGATAGTCAAAAAGTTATAACCGCATCTGAAAGCGAAACTGAAGAAAACACTGCAATTGTCTGGGATATCAATACCGGCAAAAAACTACAAACTCTCCATGGCCATGATGAACCAATAAGATGCTTGGTCATAACTCCTGATGGCCAAAAGATTATTACCAGATGTTGCGACGGAAAAGCAATTATCTGGGATATCAACACTGGTCAACAACTGCAAACTCTCGAAATCGATGATGGTGAAGGAATATCCTGCTTGGCCATAACTCCTGATGGCCAAAAGCTTATAACCGGATGTGACGAAGGCCCTACAATTGTCTGGGATATCAACACCGGCCAACAACTGCAAACTCTCGAAAGCCATGATGATGATGTATCCAGCTTGACCATAACTCCTGATGGCAAAAAGCTTATTGCCGGATGTTACGACACCGCAATTATCTGGGATATAAACACCGGCAAAATATTGCAAACTCTCACGGGCCATAAAGCCAGAATATCCTGCTTGGCCATAACTCCTGATGGCAAAAATGTTATAACCGGATCTCTAGACAACACCGCAATTGTCTGGAATATCAAATCCGGCAAACAACTGAAAACCCTCAAGGGCCATAAAGCCAAAATATCCTGCTTGGCCATAACTCCTGATAGTCAAAAGGTTATTACCGGATCTTGGGACACCACTGCAATTATCTGGGAACCATTACCCTCCTACAATTTTGAGGCGTTAACTCCACGTCAATGGAGTCTGCTTACACTCATCTACTACCAAAAACTCAATGGGAAAAAATTCAGACTTCCTACTTATGCTTCAGATACCAAAAATAATGATACGTTGCAAAATGATTATGATTCCCTTCCCGAAGATATAAAACAACTTCTTGAAGGCCATGTTGAAATAGTAGAAGAAAAGAATTACAACAAATCTGTGTGGAATTCAATCCCAGCGATACAAGACGAATCTGGCTGGCATTTAGTTCCAGCGATAAATGATAACAACGAAGGAAATAAACGCATCGTGAATAAAGTGACAGCACTTAGAAACTTACCTTCTCTAAATAATCCCACTCAAATCAAAATCCTAAGAGAGGCATTCCCCGAGGTTCAAGCAGGACTAATAAAAAACTTCAAAAGCTCACTAAAAACTCTCAAGGGCCATGATTTTGAAATACTCAGCTTAGCCATAACTCCTGATGGCCAAAAGGTTATTGCCAAATCTTGGGGCACTGCAATTGTCTGGGATATAAACACCGGCAAAATATTGCAAATTCTCAAGGACCCTAATCATCAAATATCCTGCTTGGCCATAACTCCTGATAGTCACAAGGTTATAACCGGATCCAATGATGGCAAAACTGCAACTATCTGGGATATCAACACTGGCAAAATATTGCAAACTCTCGAGGACCCTTGTGCTCGACTGAGCTGTTTGGCCATAACTTCTGATGGTCAAAAGCTTATAACCAGAGTTAATACTATCGCTGCAATTGTCTGGGATATAAAATCCGGCAAAATGTTGCAAACTCTCAAAGCACCCCTTAATCATCAAATATCCTGCTTGGCCATAACTCCTGATAGTCAAAAGGTTATTACCGGATCTTGGAACGGCAATATTATCTGGGATATCAACACCGGCCAACAACTGCAAACACTCCAGGGCCCTATTACGTCAATATTCAGCTTAGCCATAACTCCTGATGGCCAAAAGGTTATTGCCGGATCTTACGGCACTGCAATTGTCTGGGATATCAACACCGGCAAAATATTGCAAACTCTCAAGGGCCCTTGTGCTCAACTAGACTGTTTGGCCATAACTCCTGATAGCCAAAAGGTTATTGCCGGATGTTACGGCACTGCAATTGTCTGGGATATCAACACCGGCAAAATATTGCAAACTCTCAAGGGCCATAATGATAAAGGAATATCCTGCTTGGCTATAACGCCTGATAATCAAAAGGTTATTACCGGATCTCATAACGGCACTGCAATTATCCACAAAATATTGCGTCCCTACGCCTTTGAGAATTTAACTCCACGTCAGTTTAACCTGCTTACCCTCATCTACTACCAACAGCTTAATGGGAAAAAATTCAGGCTTCCTACTTATGCTTCAGATCCCAAAAATGTCGATACCTTGCAAAAAGACTATGATTACCTTCCCCAATCTATAAAACAACTTGTTAAAGGCCATGTGGAAATTGTAAAAGAAATCTGTCCTGCATAAACAAAAATCCGATGCACCTGGACAAACCGAAAGTTGAGCTTAAGGTTTGTCCAGGTGCACAAGAAATATTTTATGATCAGCAGCACTTATGACATATTATCACAATACAACCTGCTTTCATGAGCATCATGCTGAAAAATCCATGCAACTTGTGATGCAATAGCGCTGATGGAAGCACTTATAAAAGCTGCATCAGCAGACCAATCAAAAAGATAATATGGATAAGTTTGCGAAACTTCAGATAACATAGAACTTGAATCACTTGCAACTGCAGTACCCTCCGATTCCGCATAAGCTTTTAATGCAATACTGCCAACTAAAGCTACCACAAAATATGCCGTCAAACCGATTCTAGTCCCTAAGTGCTTATATGAAGCTCTCTTGATCGATGAAGCAAGCGATGCGAGCGTATCTTGTGGCAACAATGTTCGATATAGAGATATCGAAATACTTTTGTCACGTAAAGATACAATTGCTTTCATTACTCCAGATCCAAGCTTGTTAATCGGGTTATCAGATATATCAACATAAAAACCTGCCGGCATTCCTTCAAGCATTGATCGCCGCAACTTTGTTATCTGATTGTAAGAAACATTAAGATGTCGCAGATGTGGCATTAATCGTCGTAAAAACTTTAAGTCAAATCGTTCAATACTATTGTGTGATAAATCAACCTTAGATATATTTTCCAATGGAAGAAAAGAATATAATCCTAACATTGAAAAGATCCCTTTTTTAGACAAGTTAAGCTCACCTTCATACTCAGCAGGAGATTTCGTTGATAATGGAATACTGGAAGCCAACGATTCGAGCAGATCTAAAATATCTTTGCGAATATCCAGCTCTTTGACAAACTGAACAATTGATGCAACTTCGGTATAATAAGCAAGATCTTTGATTTTGTCTGATGTAGAAAAAAGTCCTAGCAAACTTTTAAGGTCTTGACCCGAACATTGCAATTTACTAATTTTTGATAATGGTATTGGTTCTCCGCTAGCTTTATACTGTCCAAGCTGAGGAAACATATCAGGATCTATATGTACAATCTTATTATCACTAGCCTTGATAGCTATACATGTTGATGAACTTGGCAAACCAAGCTCAACATCTTCCATTGAATAACAGGTAATAAACAACAAAGCGAATAATCCCAAACCACAAAAATAGCAATAATGTTTCTTCACATTTCCTCTTTTTATGTTTCTGGAAAAAGTCAAAAAAGCCTGTTTTTATAATTAACAATCATACTCATATCATTTTGATGCTGTGATAAGTCAACAAGAAGATCTACAAAAAAGTACAAAAAATCAACTCTCCTAGAGGACAACATAAAACCATACCTGTGTCAAACAATGTGCTAAAAAAAATGGCATGGATTTGAATTCATGCCATTTTATCAAACCTAAACTAACGAACCAAATTATTGTTCACTTTTTATCAGGCATTAATCTCCTATCACCCAAATTAATCGGCTCAGCATCAGGACTCGTAACATGCAATAAGCGAATCATCTTTACCCCATGAGGTATGATTCGGAATTTTGAATCTTCACTCATATCTTCAATAGTCCATTTATAAAAGCCAAGATGAAGTGTATAGGGATTGCTATCGGCGGGCACCGAAATGTTCTTGGATTTTCGTGGTTTAATAGTTGGCCGTCCTGGAAAAGCAGGACAATTCTTGCACGAAATCCTCACAAAATAACTATGATCAGTTTGATTATTAATTTCTATGTTCCATCTATCACGTTGTGTTCGCACCGGGTGCGATGCACATAATCCTGTACCGATAAAAACTAATGCCGATATTATGCCATGTTTTATCTTCATGGATTCTCCTTTTTATGGATTTTTTATACTCTCATTCTATGATTAAGATATCAAAGCATGAAGCCTCATTGCAATATTTTCCACGGTTACCGAATATGGCATCTTTTTTTAGGTATATCAACACTAGAAGGTTCTGTTACCAGTAAATACCCAGTTATGTAATCCTAGACCTCAGGCAAAGAAAAATTGACAATTTGCACTTTTTTGACTATAGTTTATTGATGAAACATATTTTATTCTTTAGTAAATCTCGTAGATGCCTAATATATCTGGCCCTTTACACACCCAGCCTTATAAGACCTGGTGTATAAGGAGCTACTTGTAAAGGAAACCTATAATGATCAAAAATAAACCCTGCATATTGTTATGGGCCATTTCATTATTTATCTCCCCTCTTATGCAGGCAATGTCCCCTGAATCGAAGTTAGCATTTTTGATGGGAACACATCCTCGAGTAGGAGCCGAATCTCAAATCCCAAAATTACCTCTTATCTTAATTCAGATGATTTTTCAAATGGCTGATCCTCAAAAGATAAAATTGGAAAACCACATTGAATATGACCTCTTGGTAACAATAAAAAATGGAAAAACAACAGATTCTCCTATAATTAATCAGGGAACAATAACAGGTGCGTCTGGATGGGAATACATTACTCCAGGCCATCTTTCGCACCAACAAAAGCCTCTTACTCCCCTACAAAGTGTTAATTTGGAATTAGAGCACTTTTATCGTATAGGAATCAAAGATAATGATGAAAAACAACGTCATAGGGGCGGATTTATTCTACGTCCAGCCCAAATACCTAACCTAGAGGCTATTTCATTCCGTGAATGGCGGCAATGTACTCCTCCTTCACGAACATATTATCTTAAAGGGACAGAGGTAACACTTACATATAATGATGGAATGGAGGGAAAATTGGCTGTTCCATTCCCCCGAGCATATTTTGAATAATTACCACTCAAAATAAATTAAAAAAAGCGGGCCTTTGTAAGGCCCGCTCAATTTATCTTAGTACATTCCAGGCATTCCACCCATGCCGCCCATTCCAGGTGCACCATGCGCCGGAGCCTCTTTTTTCTCTTCAGGAATATCAACTATTGCTGCCTCTGTTGTCAACAATAGGCCGGAAATCGATGCTGCATGCTGCATTGCAGAACGTGCAACTTTTGCAGGATCAATGATACCCTCTTTGATCATATCAACATAGGTTCCTGCTTTTGCATCAAAGCCATAAGCTCCGCTTTGCTCCTTTACCTTGTTGATAACAACTGCACCGTCAAAGCCGGCATTTTCAGCAATAATACGCATTGGCTCTTCCAGTGATCGAGCTACAATATGTGCACCGAGCTGTTCATCGCCTTCTAATTTCAGTGCTTCTACAGCCTCTTGTGCACGAAGCAACGCAACGCCACCACCTGCAACAATGCCTTCTTCTACAGCAGCTCTGGTTGCATGCAATGCGTCTTCGATGCGGTCTTTCTTTTCTTTCATTTCAGTTTCAGTTGCAGCACCAACTTTAATAACCGCAACACCGCCTGAAAGTTTTGCCAAACGTTCTTGCAGCTTTTCTTTATCATAATCTGATGTGCTGTTTTCGATCTGCATTCTGATTTGTGCAACGCGATTTTTAATTTCAGCTTCGCTGCCTTGGCCTTCGATGATAGTCGTGTCATCTTTGGTAATGATTATGCGCTTTGCATGGCCAAGATCTTGAGTTGATACACTTTCAAGTTTTTTGCCGATATCTTCTGAAATCAATTGGCCACCAGTCAATGCTGCAATATCCTCAAGCATTGCTTTTCTGCGATCACCAAACCCTGGAGCTTTAACTGCTGCTACTGAAATGGTTCCACGCAATTTGTTGACTACCAATGTTGCGAGAGCTTCGCCTTCAACATCTTCTGCAATAATCAAAAGTGGCCTTCCTGCTTTTGCGATAGACTCAAGCATAGGAAGAATTGGTTTCATGCTGTTGATCTTCTTTTCATAGATCAAGATTGCAGGATTTTCAAGAACTGCTTCCATCTTTTCCGGATTGGTTACAAAGTAAGGCGAAAGATATCCGCGGTCAAACTGCATGCCCTCAACAACATCCAATTCATCGTGCATACCTTTTGCTTCTTCAACGGTGATCACACCATCTCTACCTACCTTTTCCATAGCTTCTGCAATCAAGTTGCCAATAACTGCATCTGAGTTTGCAGAAATGGTAGCTACTTGTTCAATTTCTCGCTTGTCGCTTACCGATTTGGAAACCGATTTGATACTTTCAATAACGGCTTCGACCGATTTATCGATTCCGCGCTTAAGTTCCATGGGATTGGCACCTGCAGTTACAAACTTATTTCCTTCACGGAAAATAGCCTGCGCCAATACCGTTGCGGTGGTGGTTCCATCACCGGCAACATCAGCAGTTTTGCTTGCAACCTCCTTGACCATCTGAGCGCCCATGTTTTCAAGGCGATCTTCAAGTTCGATCTCTTTAGCAACCGTCACGCCGTCTTTGGTAATAGTTGGAGAACCGAATGAACGCTCAAACACAACATTACGTCCACGGGGTCCTAAGGTTACTTTGACGGTATCTGCAAGTTTATCAACACCGTTTCGAATCTTTTCGCGTGCTTGCGCACCGAATGTTATTTTTTTAGCTGCCATGATTAGCTTACTCCTTGGTAGATTCTTACTTTTCAATGATGCCTAAAATCTCTTCTTCACGAATAATCAGATGTTCATCATCAACTTCTGTTCCACTGTATTTGCCAAAATAGACAAGATCACCAATCTTTACATTCATCGGGATCAATTTGCCTTGAGCATCGTAGCGACCAGGTCCTACGGCAATAACTTCAGCTGTCTGCGCTTTTTCTTTTGCAGCATCAGGAATAATAATGCCACCTTCTGTTTTGCTCTCATCCTCTACTCGTTTAATCAAAACACGATCACCAAGTGGGCGAAAATTTTTAAACATTTGTTCCTCCCTTGTAACTTTTATGTTATACTTAACTTAAGACATAAATATAGTCCCTTTACCCAAAAACCTGACACTCATTATATAAAAATTTTTAAAAAGATCAACTAATTTTTTTTGATAGAAGTTGACTCAGATTTTTGCGTGGCAAATTTTTTGTAAATATCTCTTTTCCATGCTATCATTGCGCTCATAAATAGCAAAAAATCCAAAATAGGAAAAACAGCATGAAAAAGAGCATAGCATTACACCTAATTATCGTACTGACCTCCAATCTTGTCTGCATGAATGGTGACATCCAACAATCTATGGAGGAGCTCCCTTTAATTTCGGGAAGTTCAGTATCTGCAAGTTGGAAAATAGTAGATCAGATAAAAAAATTACGGTCTCTTTCACCGGGAAGCTTGAACAGTTATCTTTATCCTTTAGGCATAGCAGGAATAAACTTTGCTACCCTTTATACAGGATACATATTGAAAGAGTTGATTAACAAATTAGGCAATCACGACTTAGATGGTCCATTCTATTATACAGCAGGAATCAGCTTAACTGCCGGCGCTACCTTAATCGCAGCTCCCTTGTGCAGAGGGGCATATTATGCTGGAAGACAATGGTACCAGCGATCCCAAATTTCCACACAGATCACTCAACAGTTAACGCCAAGCCAAATACGCCAGATAGTGCACACCTTGGAATCAAATCCGCGAGAAGGAATGCGCCAACTGGGCATCCCCGATCAAGATGCCCCCTATATCACCGATTATCAAACTTTTTTGCGCCGTCACCCACAGATTGAATTACCTGACGTATAATACCTATATCACCTAGTCAGGATCGTCAATCTTTACACCTGTTTTAGGTTGAGACTGCTGACTATCAAACGCTTGACTCTTTGCTTTATGAGGTTCATTCCATGTGCGGCCTAGCTGATCAAACCATCGTCTAAATTCGCTTTTAACGCCACCGATGTTGCGTGTACGCGCATCACAAAGAGCATGCATTTTAAGCAATCGTGTCAACGCATCAAACTTAATTATATTAAGCTGTTGCTCTTGCATGCTCTCCTGCATTGCATTCAAAAATCTCGTTATAAATGGAACAAGAATTAGCCTTAACTTATCACCAATACCATTCACATTAAAAGAGGCTTCAAATATTTTGTCAGCACGATCTCCTTTTAACGCTTTTGTAGCCACCCATTTTCCAAAATTTTGTAACCATCCCTCTTCACCGGTCCGTTTGCCATCTCCGATTTCAGCAACACTTTTTATAGTAACTGCAATATTATCAAGTGTCTCACAGCCATCATTAAGAAGATCCGGCAGCGCAGAGGAAAAGTGACTACCACGGCGACCTGCAACCATTCCATCATGAACAAGATCGCTGACATCTGCAACCCAATCCTTAACGCCCATTGTTGGTTTTTGCACCCGTTGACCTACCTTATCTTTTTTCTTCTCTCCAGGCTCTACATACGTTTCTAATGCCGCATCATCAATTCTCAAGCGAGCAGCAAGATCTGAAAGAATATAATCAGGATCGCCTGATGCTGCTATAAGATGACTATACAGATCATCAAGGCATTGATAGGCAAGAGCAATCTTTGTCAACTTCTGAATCGTTGCAGGAACCTGGGAAATAATCCTTGCAATTTGTCGGGAAAACTTTTCAGGAACACCTGGATTGAGAGGAATAACAGAACCGGGAGCAGTTGATGTTGTATGTTCAACTTCTTTCTCTTTTTTATGGTGAACCGAAGCTCTCTCAGATGTGCTAGGAGCTGGCCCGGATTCTCCGGCACGCAGCTGATGATAGCATCTGTCAGCAAGTGCAAACTGAGTATCAACTACTTCATCTTCTTGCTTAATTTGCCCATCGTACTGATCAATTTTCTTATTAACTCTATCCTTGTCTTCTTCGTATTCTTCGCCACCTTTAAATTTACAGAGTTTATACGGCTTTCGCTTACGTATAACTTTTTGCTCGTCCTGAAAATCCTGCCATGCTTGCTGATAATAACAAGCCAAGGAACCTTCAAGAGATTCAAGATCTTGCTCTATTTGCTTGCGGAATACTCTTCCAAAACTACCTTCTCCATACCAGCGATCATAACATTGCTCACCAATCTGATCCAACAACTCGGGATCGTGTATTAACTGGGTTAATAATTTAAATGGTACATCTGATTTACGACACATTTTAAAAGCAGTAGGATGAGCAAGTGACAATTTAAAAAACTTTTTAATTACATCAAGTGTTTTCAATTGCGACTCATAAAGCTCTGCCGCTTCCAATTCTCTATCTTCAACCGCCATCTTTTTTTCTTGCAACCTGTCCAACTGCACAGTAAGTGGACTTTTTTTATCGGTTGCCACTGCATCTTGAAGCCATGAGAACAACGATGTCATCTCTGTATGAACTTGTGACGGCAACCCTTGCGAACTTCTTCGGTCAATCTCTCCCTGAAAATCTGGGCAGCCCCGCAGGGGAACAGTTAACCCTGAAAATCTATCTGCAATATGTGCAGCTTCCATTGTTATATCAGTACGTCGAGAATCTGTTAAAGGTTTGTCCACTTCACCTTGTAACCTATCTAAGAATTGTTCAAATTCAGTGGTATGATGTTTCAATCCAGCAACAAAGCCAACATTCCTTGAAAAGTCGTATGGACTTACAGCTTTTTCCTCTTCCATACCGTAATTGTTCATAAATGAACTTATACAAACGATCATCATTAACCGAAACATCTTCATAAGATCACCTTAACTTCATTAATCAACATAACATATTTAACCATTTTCAATTTATCGCTTCCAGAACATCAATCGATGCCACCATCTGCGTTGTGGTTGCGCTGCAGTCTGAGGCTCTTGATAATCCGGGTATCCACGTAAAACTTGATCCCAGAATGTTCCTGTAGAACGCTTTTCCCAAGGCTTTCTTTCAAAATCTTCTTTAGTCAGAAATGTTTTGTAGGCAACCCATCGCGCGCAGCGTGCAACCCTGTTGCATACGCCACCGACAATATAAGACGCAAACCTTTTAAACCATCCACTTCCTTGTGCAGGCTCAAAAATCTTTCCGGCTTTTTCCTGAGCACGGTTCAATACGCCGTTGACGACGCCAGCTTCTCCCTTGCGGTAAGCTTCAAAGGCACGCAAGTGACGATTGGTTCCTCCAAATCCTATTATGCCGTCTCCCTTGAATTCTTCAATCGCAGCAGCATTTTTCAATACTGAGGATTGTGGAGACTGCAAATCCTCAGTCTGCGGCTCTTGAGCCCTGCCATCCTCCCTTTCTGATCCGTCGCTTGCAGGAACTGGTTCTGGAGTGCGAGGTCTTGGCTTTTGGACTCGCCTAAAACATTCAGGCAGCTGCAAGGGAGCCTCCCCATCTTTTTTGAATAAAATATTGTACCATTTGCACAATTTATGTGCCCACTCAGATATTTGAGGTACCGATTCTAAATCAAACTTCTGTGCACCATGCTGCGCCATAACGAGAAAATCCCATGGCTCCGATTCACCAATATCACAAGGCTTACCGGCAAGAATTTTAAAGAATTTAATAAGATCTTTCTGTATAATAAGCAAATCTCTTCGCGATCGTGCAACAAGCAGTTTCATACGGCTCTGCACAAGTTCATTGTCATCATCTTCAGCAACTATGGGCGTCTCCAACCTCTCATTAAGCCCTTCCAATCTTCTTATGAGCGTTTCAAAAAAAGATTCTCCGATTCTCATGCCTTGCCTATCTTCTGCATGTTGAATACTTGATAGTCTTTCAAGAGCATAATATTGATCAATCTCACCTTTTATATGGCACAGTATAGGCACAATTTCTCGTGAACATTTTCTCAATTCTTCATGCCCGATGAGAAATTGCTTTGAGGAAGGGGCCTCAATAGTGGATGCACTTAATAATTTCTGTTGGTTGCGCTCTCTACTTATTTCCTGCAAACCATCAAATAATTTTTTCTGCTCAGATCGTTGCGTACAAAAATTACGCTGTGCGTCTTTTGCTGTTTGAATCGTTGCAAAGACTGTTTGAACACGTTGAGTGATAGGAACTATAACCGCTCTTTGCTCATGCCTCTGAACGTCAGGCTCCACCATCGGTTGAGCTCCAACTACCACATGATCATCCATACCCAATATATGCAAACTAAAAAAAGAACTGATTAGAACTAATCTCATATACTTCATAATAAACCTTTCACAATTTAATAACCTCATATTTTTGGTAATGCTTCCTTTTCTCAAGAAGCTACAGACAGCGATGTTGCTTAGCTCCATTAAATTTAAGTTGTGATAATTCAATTATACCAAATCAAGTTTTTATGTCAATTGCTCAAATATTTTCAATGTGTACTAATACTGGAAAAACGGCTCCAAAAATCTTATACTACAAAAGTATAGATGATTATACCATAATTACGCAAATGCCCCCTATAAAAAGGAGTTCTTTGTATGGCAGCTATATACCCTTCCTTAATGGCAGCAAACCAACTCAATTTGCAATCAGTAATTAACGAACTTGATCAATATTGCGCTGGGTATCACATTGACATCATGGATGGTCAATTTGTCCCCAATATCACCTTTGGATCGGACTTAACAAATTCGATAGCGCAATCTACCTACAAAAAAATATGGGTCCAGCTGCTTGTCCAACGTCCGGATGATTGGCTGGATAAGCTTTTTCTGCCTGTCGACAGCATCGTGTCTTTTCACATAGAATCAGAAGGAGAAAAAATAAAGATAATTGATCGCATTAAGAAAAAAAACTGGCAGCCAAGTATAGCAATCAATCCAAAAACGAACGTAGACGAAATTTTCACCTATTTGGATATGATCAGTCAAGTTCTGGTCATGTCGGTGACTCCCGGCTTTTCTGGACAAGACTTCCTCCCTGATACGCTCAGCAAGGTCGATCGGCTTGTGGGGTACCGCCAAACATCCGGGCTTGAATTCCAAATCGGGATGGACGGGGGAATCGACAAAGACAATATTGTCATGATTAAAGAACATGGGGTTGATGATTTTTCTATCGGCTCAGGAATTTTTGGGAATGATGATCCAGTAGAGGCATTGAAAGAGTTGGATTCGTTGATATCTTAATATTTATGTTTTACTATTTTTTGTTTATTTTCTTGTTTTATTGATTGAATAAGCGTTTTGAAAATATCTGTTTTTTTTGGTTTTTAATTGCTTCTTTATTTCGAGGTCATTTGTTTATTTAACTTGTTTTTTATTTTTGCACTCCCCGTGCAGGGGCAGGTATTTTGCTTGCCCAAAACACCTGCACTAATCCTTCGAGACGCGCCATAGGCGCTCCTCAGGATGAGCGGGATATGGCAATGTTTGATCTTCTTTTCGCGCAAATCGTGACATGTCTCCATGGCAGGGTTCAGGACGAAAGCAAATGCCCCTTCGGCAAGCTCAGGACAGGCGCCCGCATGCCACTCTATGCGCTACCGGAATAACATTAGACCTCTTATGAAACCAGCTAAAAGCTAATCAAATGCGTAATTTATTAGATTCCGTTCGTCCTGAAGGAAGCCCGCAGGGCGTACTTGAAGGATTCGAACGGTCACAATAATTGACATTAACTATATAGTTTCATAAGAGGTCTATTACTATCGACCAAAGGCCAATTTATCTATTCCCGATCGTCCTGAGCCTGTCGAAGGATTTCATCCAATGCTTTTAGGGCGATCAAAAGCCCTGGTGCTGCGCGCATAGCGCAAAAGAGAAAAACAAGTTAAAGAAACAAATGATCTTGAAATAAACCAGGTCCAACAATTTAAAAATAAAAAAGATTACATTGTATCCTGGCCCTGCGCGGGAGGCGCAAAAAAGATATTAAGAAAAAATAAATATATGATCTTGAAGTAAATTTCAAATCCACCCCCACAGGAGGTGGCTTTATTTTAACCCCCAGAGGGGGTTTGCTCCCAGCATTAGTTTTACTCTAATTCTTTCTCTTTTTTCTCTTGATATTTAACATACTTTTTTATCTTTTCTAAATCCAAGCCAACTGTGTCAACACAATACCCTTTCGTCCAAAAATGATTTCCCCAATATGGCCAGACCTTAAGATTTGGAAACTTGCTAAATATTCTTGTCGCAGCTTTGCCCTTCACAGTTCCTACATATGTTGAAATAGATATTTTGGGCGGAATCATTACTAATAGGTGAATGTGATCATCTTGGATGTTTAACTCAGTAATTATGCAACCCTGTTTCTCAGAACTCCTGATAATCACCATTCTTACTTCTTCTTTTACTTTTCCTCGCAAGATCTTAAACCTATACTTCGGCACCCAAACAATATGGTAATGACAATGCCATATCGAATGTGCTAAACTTTTGAAACGGCTCATTGTTATCCTTTGATTATTGTTGCTGGGAGCAACCAATCAAAGATTAACAATGAGTTTTAAAATGCATAGCAAATGCCTCTTACCACATCCAAAGGACGTGGTTTTAATGTCTTAATAAAAATGAATAAATGATCATGAAATATAACTTTCTGTTTTATCATAATTGTTTAGATGGTGTTATAGGAACTTTTGATGCAACAGGCTCTTTAGTAATCACGCCATTTTCGCGAGATTGTTTTTTTGCAATATCAATTTTAGTCCATTCAGGTTCACCGGTATTTAACCACAATGAATGCAATAGCTGACGAGTTTGCATATCAAAATCTAACATTAACCCACCATAATCATAATCATGAATCTCTTCAAATGCCGCAATTATCTTGTCATTTGTAATTGGTTCTTCAATCTGTTTTAATCTCTCTACAAGCAATAAAAAGGGTATGTAAAGCTTAAAGGCAAAAACATCCTCCACCAATTCCCCATCGCTTTGCTCTACTGCGTCTCTAAATTTCTGAGCAATCTGCAATGTGGATGTTGCCGGATTTGGAAGTTCATTAATAGTAATTAGCTTAAGCCCCATACTATTTATAAATTGTCGAAATTGCACGATTTGCAAATCAGGACCTCCAAACAGTTTTTTTGTTTGGATTTTTTGTCTACCTAACTGGTTTATTAAAAATTTTGCCTGTCGCGAGGTAGAAAAAAAGATAATTGTATCAACCTCTGCTTCATGAATACTTTTTACCTGATCTGGAAAATCGAGAACATATTTCTCATAAGGCACATCAATATAAGAGTCCTTAGAAATATTATACTCTTTTAATGCCTTTCGTGCTCCACCAAGCAGATCCCAGCCAAAGAAATCATTTTGGTAAAAAAAAGCCATTTTTTTGAAACTTGTATTATTGATTATATATTTTGTAAGTTCATATCCTTGATCAAATCCTGATCCTGCCAAATGTATTATATTTTTGAGTTCAGGCTTACGAAATACTGAAGCACTTGAATCAGGAAAGAGCACAAGAATTTTTTGTTCTTTAATCAAATCAACATAAGCTTTAAGAGTTGGTGTGCCCACAGGGAAAATTATTGTATCAATTTTATCTTTCAACAGAAATTCTATATTTGCTCTTGCCTTTGCACCGCTATAACTATCATTCAAGACAGTTAATTTCATTTGCTTCCCATGAATTCCACCCTCATCATTTACTTTTCGAATAAGATAATTTAAACATTTGTCAAACATTCTACCAATATGTCGTACGCTCCTTTTCAAATCCAAAGTACAACCAAATTCGATAAATTCCGCTTCAGAAACTTTTCCCACAGGTGTGGTTGGCTTGGCCTTTTCGACAGCCTCTCCGACAGGTTCTGGTTCCTTTTTAATCGGCTCAATTTCCGCTTCCGCTTCGACTTTCTTATTAATAGGTATGGTAGGCTTTACTTCAGGCTTTACCTTTGCCTCCTTCCACTTTTTTTCTCCTGTATCTATCCAAACGGAATTGAAAAGCTGACGTTTTTCTTTATTAAACGTCAAAGAAAGACCATGGAAATCGTAATCTTTCATTCCTTCTAAGAACCTGGCAATCTTTTGCCTTGTAATTTTACCTTCAATTTTATTCAGTACTTCAACAAATAGACGTGCAAGTATATATCCGCCAAAACAATAATTTTCCAAGGTCAACTCATCATTTTGTTTCGCAGCTTCTCTGAACGCTTTTGCAATAGGCAAATCCTCATCCAAAGGATTTGGGTACTCCTGAGATATAATAAGTTTTAAATTGTTTCCTTTAATAAAGCTTCTAAAACTATCACTTCCCAATTCTGATCCGCCAATCAATTTTTTTTCACGAATTTCATTAATACCGAACTGTCGAATAAATGATTTTGCTGCAGTATCAGTTGCAAACAAAGCAATAGAATCAACATGAGTATCGCGAATTTTGCTAACCGCATCAGAGAAATTAAGATCATTCCGTTCGTATGAAACGGTTACAATCTTCTCTTTACTAATATTCAGCTCCTCGAGAGCCTTCAGTGCTCCCTTAAGTAGACCTTTGCCAAAAGCATCATTTTGGTAAAATAATGCTATTCTTTCTGGGTTGTGTTTTTCAAAAAAATATTTAATAAGCGTGTAGCTAGCGTCATTATCAGAGACAATCAAATTTATGAAATTGGTCAAATCAGGTTTTCTGAAAAGCAACGATGCCGAGCTAGGAAATAAGGTCAGAATATCATGTTCATTAATATAGTCCATGCAATATCGGAGCGTCGGACTTCCTACAGGGCCAAGTAATATATCAGCATTTTTTTCAGTAAATAATACCTTTACATTATCCAAAGCACGAGCAGGAGTATATTCATCATCCAGAATCGTTAAATTAATTTTCAGTCTTTGATTTTTTGTATTTTCTTTATTAATTACATACGTAATTCCATGTTTAAATGCTGTCCCTAACGTACGACCAGATTTTGACAAATCAAGTGACGAACCAACATTAATCTCTTGACGCTCGATCTCAACAGGTTCAATCTTTTTTGGAGCTGGTTTGCCTGGAACTTTCATCTTTTTCCATGTTGCCTCTCCAGTGTCAAGCCACAAGTATCGCTGCAATTGACGCGTAGCTGGATTAAAATCAAGTTCTAAACCTTTATAATTTTTATCTTTCATCCCTTCATAAACTTTTCTTAACGAATCTTTTGTTACATCTCCCTTTAATTGTTGCAAGCCATAAATAAAAAGTGATGAGCCTATATAACTTTCAAAAACCCATGGATCAATTTCAACATTAGCCTCCTCACCCTTTTTACGAAATTCCTGAGCTATTTCAAGATCCGGAGATTCTGGATTAGGGACAGGACTAATAATGGTCATACGCAGTCCCTTATCTTTTAGAAAATCTTTGAATGATTTTTCTGCATGATCAGTAGCCCCGATCAATTTTTTGGAGGCCATAAAATTGAGTCCAAGTTGTCTTATAAGCGCCTTAGTTGCCGCAGTAACACTATAAAAAATAATTACATCCGGATCTTCAGCTTTAATTTGCGCCGTCTGACTTTTTAAGTTTACATCATTACGGGTATAGGATACTTCAACCCAATTCTTAAACTCTTTATCCTTGAATGCATCACGTGCACCATCTGTCTCCCCTAGAACATCTACTTGAGTAAAGATGACAATCTTTTTTGCTTTAATCTGATCAACCGCATATGAGGCCGCTAAGTATCCCACATCGTAATATGAAGCTCTAAAGTTTATCAGATCAACATACTCAGGACTGTATGCAGACCATACACCTGTTTTAGGAAACAGTACCAGCACTTTCCGTTCTCTTATTAAATCTAGATACGCTTCAAGCGTAGGACCACCAAGTGGATTTAATATGATGTTTATATTATTTTTGATAAACCGTTCTATATTGCTCCGTGCTTGTTCTGTCTTATACCCATCATCAAGAATCATCAAATCAATTAATCGTTCATTCACGCCACCGCTATCATTAATAGCATCTATTTCTAATTTTGTTCCAGCACTTATGCGACGCCCAAGAACCTTAATCCCTTTAGAAAGATCCATAGTTGAACCAACTCGTATAGGCCCCTTAATCTTGGGTTCAATTGCCTCAGGCTCTTTTTTTATTTTTTCCGGTTCAATCTTCTCTTTTCCAACCTGAACTTTTTCCCAGGCCCTTTTTCCCGAATCAATCCATATGTTATGAGAAATAGAGCGAGTTTGATAATCAAAGGAAAAGGTCATCCCGCCCATATCAAAGTTGTTAAGTTGTTCAGCCCTTTCTATTATTTTTTCCCATGTCAATGTGCCTTCAACCTCAGAAATAAATTTTTCTAAAAGCTTGCAACTTACATAAGACATCAAGGAAATTGGCTCTATAGGCAAGGATTTTTTAGACGCAAATTTCCTGAATTCGTCAACAATGGGTAGTGCACTTTGTACAGGATTAGGAACTTTAAAAGGGAATATGTATGACAAGTTATTTAATTTAAAGAAATCCCTCAAATAATTAGACCCCTGATAGGTCATGCCGCCTATAAGTTTCTTAGCTAAAAAGTATTCAAGGCCAGCCTGTCGGATAAATGAAATAATCACAGCAGAACCGGCAAAGAAAATGATTGCTTCGGGATCATAAGCTTTAAGTTTTTCGATTTGTTTTTTAAAATTAACTGATTTGGGAGTATAGCCAAGCTCAATCCATTCATTAATTCCTTGCTCCCTAAGCGCTTTACGCACTCCCTCCGCCACTGAAGAATCAAAATAAAACAATGCAAACTTCTTATATGCTCCCAAGTTCTTGAAAACATGCTGCATCATCGCATAACCTTCCTGAAAATATGAAGGTCCAAAATTAATTAGATAATGTAAATCCTTATTATAAGCAGCAGATGCTCCATTTATTGGGAAAAACAACATAGCTTTTTCGTCTTTAATAATATCTAAATACTGCATTAATGGGGGACTTCCAAGTGTATTCAAAAATAAATCGATACCCCTTTCCAACAAACTTTTAATATTTTTTGCAGCACGTTCAGGTTTATAGGCATCATCCAAGATACTAAGATCTATTTTTTTGCCATTAATACCGCCCCTTTTGTTAATTTCTTCAAAATAGGAAACTAAAACAGATCGTATTGCACTTCCATATATCCGCTCTACGCTTGACAAATCAAGGGTAGAACCAATTTTTATCTCACCTTCAATAACATGTTGCTTAATTGGCTTTTCATGAACTTTCATTGCGGGCTTTGCGGGGATATGTTTAGCCATTTTTTGTTGAGACAGACGCTCTTCACATTTTTCTTTAGCATCTATAACTTCTTCTTTCAGCTTCTCAATTTCTTCATGCGCTGTTACAAGCTCCTGCTCTAATACTTGTACATTCTTTTTTTTAGAAGGAAGAACTTCTTTTGTTTTACCCGTTATATCAAGCCCGGTAAAAAGGTTAAACATTTTAGATTTTTGAAAGCCTAACTTTGAACGTACATCTTGATTGTATAAGGCTATAGTCCAATCATTTACCTGTGGATAAATGGTCAAAATCGCAAAAGCATCATAGAAAAATTCATAAAGTCGTCGATGTACATCAATAGGACTCGATAAAACAGCCCACGTATCAACCCCTTTTTCTTTTCCAAGGGATCTCAATCCTGGTGTTTTTTTATAATAAATATCCAGCTTTTCACCAGTTATAAATGCCTTAATATTAACCTTCTTTTTGGATGTAAATGTATTATTTATTTTAAAGGTTTGTGGTTCATTATCACCTGCTATATCAAGGAATCCTGCAAACCTTTTCTCTTTCAATTCCTTGGTTTCCACACCATAATGCGAAACTCTTACAACATTAATTTTAGTTACAGATCTATCTGCAATAATATAAAGAGCAAGAGGTAGCGTATTGAAGAATGCATTTAATGATGAACTAAGCGGAATTTTCCCGTGAGCCATACCAGTTGCAGCAATATGCTGCGCTCTAATCATTAGTTCATCTTTAAGCTCAAAGTTGTGCCATTGCTCTTTATCCTCATGCGAGCCACGTATATAAAGTACTTTTCCGGGATTTTTTTGCATAAGTTGAAGGAGCACTGTCAATGTTTCAAGTGAGTAAGGAGTCTGATCAATCACATTTCCATTGAAGATGAAATAACAGTTGGGCTTAATTACTAAATTTTCACTTATGACACCACGAAGCTCCAAAAAAGTAAGATCACGTACAAGAGAATGAAGCCCTGCATGAAGATCTCCGAAAATCACAAATTCGGTGCCAGGATCTGGATCAATTTTAACAACAAACCTACCGATATATCCTGATAATTCTCGTTCTTTGGTTACAGTTTTTAGTAATGAATTGAATGCTTCAATAGTCCATAAAGGCTTTTTTAGGCCTATCCATCGGCCAAATCGCTCAAAATATCCAGGGGTTTGCATTTTTATAAATGTAGTGTAATCAGGATGCGTCCAATCATTGTTATCAATAGGAGGATACTCTGGATTATCAATTGAATATTTTCGTAGATCTTCAAGAGTTGAAAAGGTTTTGTGTTGAATTTTTTTCACTTTAGCATTAATTGAACAGCAAGAGATTAACATTGAAAAAATCATCAAAAAATGAATGCTACGCATGATCATATACCTCTACCATAGCTGACGAAGAAAATAATACCACGTGCAGAAAAAGATAATATGAAAACTAAGAAAAAGTATGCCTCGTACAATAATAAAAAATTTATTGAGCTTGCCAAAATTCACAATGGCAAGCCCCAAAAGAACCTCAATTAGCGCAAAAAACAGTAAAATGGTAAAAATATAGTCACTTAAGACAAAGTATCCTACTTGAGGAGTCAAACGCTCCACAACAAAACGATAAGAAAGTAATGACGTAATACCTCCAATAGCAAGACCTGTAATCATAGCGGATTGCTTTTGGGGATCAAATGCAAATGAATAAAGCCCCATAAAAAATATTATAATAATAGGTAAAATGATAAGTAAAATATAGCGAATTCCAGATCGCCTAAAATCTATGGAAAAAACAATCTTTGGGTATAATACAGTTTTTTGGGGTTCATGAGCCTCTAAATAATCTTGTGCATAACCGACACGCACCTCTCTATCTTCAATTTCCCATCCCGAAATTTTCACTTCATCAGCGATAGAAAAATCAATCTCACCAGATCTAAACATAACCTCATTTGGGGGAACAAATCTATTTATAAGCGTTATAAACATGCGATGATCATCAAAGGGGAAGAATTGATAATCAAGCGTCATATTAAATCGAACACGAATATCAAAACGTGCAAAAAATTTATCATCGATAAGCTTGGTATATGGTTCTGACTTTTTGATTAAATCAGCTTTATCAAATGTAAATTTGCTAATCGTCTCAAGCGAAATAAGAGCCGGATCAAATTCAAACCATAAAATACCATCAAACTCGAATTTATTACTTACAAAGTCAAATTCAGGAAAGTTTCTGATATGCAAGCCGACCGTAACCATGATCGGCTCGCCACCCCATTTTTTAACCAATTGAGGCGTAATAGGAAGCAACTGCGATGAAGCTTCAGCAGAATAAAATTTTCTAATCGGACCATAAGCTAATGTAATAATGAGAAAAGAACTTAAAACAATAAGAAATAATTGTACTGGAGGTGAAACAAGATAAAGAAAAAATTGTTTAACTAGATCATACTTTTTTTCATCATTCTTCATTACTACTTCGCTCTCACATGGTTTTTAATCTTTTTTTATCTAGGGCATTATCTATCATATTGAGCTTAGAATACCATGAAATCTATTTTCAATAGTTTTACCATAGATTCATATAGCCACAAGATATCATAAAAAACTTATAACTTACTATCTTTAATCTCCTTTGCCTCAAGGCCTTGCTTGCCGGGAATTAAGTCCAAGCTTTGTTTTTTGAATTTCGCATCATGTTCTCTTATATCACGATTATAAACGGTCAACTTCCAGTTATCGACGCCATTTTTCGTTCTGAGGCGAACGAATGAGTCATAATGGAAATTAAATAAACGTCTACTGGTATTAGTTGGTGAAGAAAGAACCGCCCACTCTGCAACATTGTGTAAAATGCCCAAAAAGTGCAAACCGCCATAGGGATAATACTCAGTTCCCCACAACTCCCCTTGTGCTGCAGAAAGAGACCATCGTTTTGTCCTTATCACCGCTTTAAGATCAACATCATTTTTTGACTTTATTCCTACATCTTCTCCTAAATGATGTAGTGCATAATCGGAAGTGAAAAAATCTTTCTTAACGTTCATGTGTAATCGTTCATCAGCAAAAATAATACTTGAAATGAGTACAAGATCACTATTTAAGTTTTCTTTAGACACAAGGTAAACTGCTAATGGCAAAGTACCAAAAAAAAGATCTATCTCCGACTTTAATGGAATATCTTCAGCAGAAATGTGGCCTGCACGTAGTTGAAGTTCACGGCGCAAACAATAATTTATCCAATTATCCTGATATTCATGGTCCCCCTTAATATATATAACGCGCCCAGGATTCTTCTGCATAAGACGCAATACAAGCGTAACTGTTTCTAAGACTGATGCAGAACGATCAATAATGTTTCCTATAAAAATAAAATAATGATCTTTATTGATAATGTTTAAAGAATCATCTATAACACCCAAATTTTCAAGCTCAACAAGATCACGGACCAACGAATGAAATGCACCATGTAAATTGCCCCAAATAAAAAAATTACTTTCAGAAAATGGGACAATTTTTTGAACAAATCTTCCTTCAAGACCTTGAGTTTGTCTTTTACTTGTTACCTCTTGCAATAATTCCTTAAATCCCTCAATAGTCCACCTGGGCCAGTTTAGTCCAATCGTTGCAAGCATCCGAGAAAAAAAGGTCGGCCTGTGCTTTATGTGAAATGTTTTATATTCAGGATTAAGCCAATCCAAAATCTGTGAAATATTATCTGCATCAGGAAATTCATTTACTTTTTCAGCATATTCTTGAATAACACTTAGCTTTTTAAAAACCTCAGAATAGCGTGCGCTCAAAAAAGAAATAAAAATTAAGATGCCACCGAGAAGACTTATTAAAGCGATAACTATTATCTTTTTTTTCATCACTAACCCCTACTCACTGATTAAGCATCCTTTAAGTAAATATGATATATAACCTATTTTTTTTAACATGCTGTTTGCAATATTTAAATCTCAATCTTAAAGCTATCATCAGTCTTCATCTAAATCAATTCTTGACATACATCGATATTTTTTTCTAAAAAAGATAAAGAAGCCTCGTATTAAACAAACCAAAAAAAAGGAGTAGGTGTGAATAAAGTTTTTCCTACCGTAAATGATACTGTCAAAGGCGTACTACTTATCATTGTCGGTATAATCTTATTGTTACATACCTTGGGATGGATTAGACGCGGACTTGACATTATTATCATCGTATGCGCAGCAATAATGATTTTTTATGGCATACTTCTCATATCAAAACAAAATGCAATCAAAGCTTACATTCAAAAAATGAAAGGTTGCATTACCAAAAAATAAGCTTTAATTAATTTATTAAACAAAAATGCCCTGCTTTCACAGGGCATTTTGTTAGAGCTTGTCTTGCTGCTCAAATAATAGACCTTGAGTAAACGGCTGTGAGGCATTGATAATTTTTCTGATTGGAACTGCCAACTCGATCCCACGTTTTCGCAATGTATGTACAATTTCGATACGCACCGAACTTGCGATATTCCATATCTCGAGCGTATAATTCGAACTTACAAATCCTCGGATCCTGAAATCAAAACCACTATCACCAAAGCTATCCAATCGCACAACTGGCTTAGGATTTTTTAAGATATAGGGATTGTCATCACAAACTTGCAGCAAAAGCTCCCTTATGGCTGCAGGGTCTTCTTTATAGGGAATTGAAACAAAAATATCATCAAAGGCCACAAAACCGGGACGATAATTCCAGTTAACAACAACCCTCTTAATGATCTGTGTATTTGGCACTACGTAAGTAGTACTATTCTTTCGACGTAGGATTACAGCGCGAGCCGTAATCTTGCGCACTACACCCATTGTTTGATCATCAATCTTAATATAATCACCGATCTTCAATGGCCGTTGTACTAAAATAATCATGTAAGCAACAAAGTCACTCAACGGCTCCTTTATTACCCAACCGATACCAACCAAGGCAGCAGCTAACCACCACGCTTGTTGCCAAATCCCTAATGAATGCAAACCAAAAATGAGGGCCGAAAAAATAATCAGATAACGCGTTAAGGTAACTATCGCATTTTGAATCCCGGGTTCGACAAGTAACACATCAAAAATCCTACCCAGAACAAAACGATTGAACAAATATGAGATAACTGCACCACCTAGAAGAATAAGTATAAATTGCAAAATTGATGCAAGTGAGATTGGAGATTCAGTGTCTTTGAGCACAAACGGCGCATAGATCCAGCTTTGGATATCAGCCCAACTGGTAACGCGCGCTAAGGCTTCTGGCCAGCCCCAAATTTTTGCACAGAGAAATAAACCAACAAAAATTAACGTTATAAATATAAGAATTACATAAAGACCATAAAATGTCTTTGAATAAGAAAATCGTTCCTTAACAACATCTTCTTGTCGCGAGAAGAAAAGCGATGAAGAAACTCTTCGCAAAAATATATGGAGCCAATAAAGAACAATTATAATACCTGCTGTATATATAAGGCGAGTCAAAATATACCATACTAAAGGACCATAACCAACGTAGGGGTTACTCATTATAATAATTGCGATCACAAGAGGCAAAACCAAATAATAATAATGAGCAACAAAAGAACGTATAGCGCGACCTATGGGATTTGCAGTCGGTATAAGGCCTAAAATCTGTTCCTTAGAAAGTAAAAGAATGATGGCAATCTGCGCTATTATGATACTTAAAACACCAAACGTCCGTGGCAATTCAGACTTAGGATAGCTCAATAGCTGAAATGACTCTTTGAATAAGGTTATACATATTACCGCATAGAGAGCAAAAACGGTAACATGTACAAAACGATACTGGTATTCTTTTTGAAGGAAACAATACCCTTCTTGTTCATTAAACTGAATAAATTCAGATGCCAATCTGTACGAGAGGTATAGTAGATAGGGAATAGAGCCTAAATAAAATACCACGGTAAAATAAGGATCAACAACTCTCAGACTGTAAAACGTAAAGAATGATAATGCCCAGAAAGCTATACCGAAAAAATAGTTTACAAAAAAATTACTAAAAAAGGTAATAAGGTTGACGAGAGGCTTAATCCAATAACGCTCTATATAAAGACTGCGCAACAATCGTGCGAATTGAGGGAAATAAAGGCGTAATAATATGAGCAAAATAGCTAGTAATAAAAACTGAATAAAGAAAATAATAAGCTCATAAGGCCTTGAAATAATTAATTGAACTTTATCAACCAATGCTGCAACATTCAATGATATAATATAGTGGTAAAGATCAAGGAAAAACATTTTAGTATCAGGAATTATGCTTCTTAGAGCATTCCACGAAATTGCAGTTTCAGGGCGCCTCAAAACTTGAAGCGTTCCGGGTAGATCCGGCACTATAAGATCAATCTGCTGCAAACTGCTTCTATTGGTATTAATAATGTCGGTATAAACATCAATGATTTTGCCGAGCTCGGCAATCTGCTTGAGAATATTTTCTTCTATAGAATTGAGTAATGATAAGACTTTGCTATAATCCCGCGTAAAATTTTTAAACAAAAGCCCTGATTGACCTTCAACTGCATTTCTCAGCTTTCTGATGTTTTCTAATGCCTTTTTTTGAATATCAAGACGATCCGCAGCTGTTATTTTTTTTCCTTCAAACTTTGAAACTGCTGATCGAGCTTTCGCTTTTAATGTTTCATATTTATCTATTTCTCTCGTTATCTCTTCAGCTGTTCTAAAACGATTTGCTGCTATTTTGAAATATGTTTCTTGGATCGTGACAAAGAGTGATTCCTGCTCAAGACGTTCTTTTTCCAAATCCATGCGAGCTTCAAGCAGCTCTTTCTCGAGTCGCCCAAGCAATACCTGATCATTAAGAGCGCCAACTTCTAAAAGAGCAAGGTATCCTTCTACTGTCTGTTTAGGTTCTCGGCTCCAATCATCAACATCAGGACCGAGCGCAATATTAAATCGTTTGCTGAGAGCATCAAGTTCCTGTTCTCGCTCTTTTCGCCGTTCTAACTCTTTGCTAAAGACCTCAATCCGATTAAAATATTCACGTTGTTTGGCTGCAAGCTTATCTTTAGCATTTACAATGTCAGCTTCAGTTATACGAATAAAGGTTTTTGCCCTATCTAAAGCAGATATGAGAATATTTAATTGAGTATCTGCTAAAAATTTTTTCTTATTTATGAGGTTTTTCTTGGTCTCAATCTCATCTAATCGAAGTCTTTCAAATTCCGCTTTATCTTTGTATAATTTTTCCTCGTATGAAAAAAACTCTCGCTGCTCTCGCTTATCAAGTCCGGATGGCTCTGATTCAGCTGACATAGCAGCTTCAAATTCTTCCTTTTTTTTCTTGAATATTTCATCTAATGACGTAATAATACGTCTTCTGCCTTCAATCTCTATATTTATATTTTTGGCCTGATTATCTAAATATGCAATATTCTTTTTTGCTTCAATGACTTTCTGCTTGATAGTCTGAATATCCTCAAACGTATATGCTGATTTCTGGAACAACTTCTGTTCTTTTTTGAACTCTTCCAAATTGGGATCAGAGAGTACTTCAGTGGTAATCTTTATTAATTCTGATTTATCCTCAATTAATTGCTTGCGAACTTTTATTTTATCTTTGAGAACCTGCAAATTCTCATTAAAAAGCGATAATTTCTTAAGCAAAAATTCATCATCAGGTTGCTTTTGTAATTCTTGTCGAATCTGAGCGATTTGATTTCCAAGACTTGCGATCTCTTTTTCGGTAGATTCAATAAATTCCGGCTGTGTTGACTCTAAATGGTTGCGCTCCTTTTCAAGATCGGCGATAAGCTTTTTTCTCGCCTCCATCGCTGCATCAAAAATACTTGGAGCCGTAAAGCGCTTGGTTACATCATCAAGAAGAGCTGCAGATTCCAAAAATGAACTACGTATAACTAATACAAACAAAATGGATAAAACTTTTTTCATGGCTTCCTACTCATAAAATGTGAAATGGCCTTAAAATATTTCGTGCACGGATGTAACGATATACAATAGTCTAACCACCGATCCAATTTTCTTTCAAGAGATAAATCTACTTTTCTGCTAATCACAACTTCAATGCTCTCCATGCGAATCATACTAAAAAACGAAAAATTGACCTCCTGGCCTTCAGGATAAAAACCCAAATGAGCAAATAATTTAGATAAAAACAGCTTTTTAAGGCCATCGCTGTGAAGTTGTTCAAATGAAGCATATAAATAAAGAAGAAGACAAAAAATATCAGAGGCTTGTTTTCCAAGCGGAAGAAAATAATACACAAGCTCCAAAACTTGATGAAAAAAGATAAGGTCATATTCATTATTAATGGTTGGCAGATCAAGTACATCAATACCATGTATACAGGTCTTATTTCTTTGTTGGGTTACTGAATAAGACAATAAGGACCCACGACTTATATCGCTGCGAACAGCAATAGCCGAGAACTTTCCATATTCTTCATCCACAATAATATATGTAGGTTGTTGATCTTTAGTTATGCGGACCAAAATACCTATACTTCGCGTCATATACACGCCTTACAAGATAGTCTGGATAAATTTTGCCCATTGATTGCTAGCATTATCATTTTTATTTTTGTATAGTTTGTAACTGCTACATAAACAGTATATCATACCATCTTGTTAAAAGATTAATCAAAATCAAAAATAAAGGAGATTTATGAAAAATGCTCGAATAATATCTATGGTAGTCCCCATCCTCCTTTATCTCAATTCGTGCTCGTTGTCTTACGGCCTTGAACAGGGGACACCACGTCTTACTATCATCATCGAAGTTGATCAATTTGCACATCATTATATTCCTCGCATCGAAAAGCATTTAACGGGAGGTATCAAGTTTTTACTCGAGCACGGGGTCAGATACACTAATGCATATTGGCCACATGCGATGCCTTCAACGGCCATTGGTCACACAGCAATCAATACCGGAACCTTTGCCAACTACCATGGCGTACTGAATAATTCCTGGTATGACCAAAGCCTTGAAAAAATAGAATTTGAAGATGATTCAGAAAAAGATGCTGCCGTTTTTTCACCTGATGGACTTTATTCTTACGGCAAATCAGCACATAACATCATCGTTGACGGCATTTCCGATCAACTCAAGCTTGCGTCAACCAAAAATGAACCGATAACCGTCTATGCACTTTCTTATAAAAGTCGGGCCGCAATAGGTAACGCTGGCAAACTTGGCAAAGCTATCTGGTTTGATACTGATGCAGGAATATTTACCTCAAGCAAAGCCTACTTTAAACAGCTTCCAAGCTGGCTAAAAACATTTAACAAAAAAATATCCAAAGATAAACTTTTGCAACAAAAATGGAAACCATATGCTGATCCTTGTGGAGACGCCTACAATAGTAGTGATTACAAAAAAACGGCACCGTTACAAAGAGCGTTAAGCGTGCTTGGCGATAAAGCAGATAAGATATTACTTAAGCATGATGAACCTTATGAACCATTTATAAGAACACCGGCTGCAAATACCTTATTACTCCATTTAGCCCAAACATTCATTAAAAATCACCCATATAAAAATGAAGACCATAGAATTGTACTATGGATATCACTCAGTCCACTTGATAAGCTAGGGCATTTTTATGGCCCTCACAGCAAAGAAGTTCTTGATATGATTTATCACCTTGATTATCAACTCAAACAGTTTTTTGATTTCGTTCATAAGCATCATAAGCCATCTGAAGTTCTTTACCTGTTAACTGCTGACCATGGCGTGGAGCCTCTTCCTGAATATATGAGGAAAAAAGGAATCAAAAATGCCCGCAGAATTATCATTCCTGAACTATGCGCCCTTATAGAAGAGCAGATCCAAAAAAAACATGGAGTTTCTATTAAATGCGCTGTTAAAACCCCACAAATCTACCTGGACAAAAACTTTGACGAACTTGATGCAAATCAACAAGATGCAGTACTCTCTACAGTAAAAAAGTTAATGGAAAATCATGAGGGAATACGAAAAGCATGGACATATAAAGAACTCAATGCTGAATGTATCGGCAAAGATACCATAGAATATTACTACAAAAACCAACAATATCCAGGCAGAAGTGGACATATTATATTTCAAGTTCTTCCCTACACTCAAATAACTAAGCACCCTGCAGGAACAGCACATCGGACACCTTATGAATGGAACACTCATGTCCCGCTTATTTTGTATCAAAAAGGAATGTTTGAATATAAAAAGATAAATGACCGCGTTTGGCTCATACAAGTACCAAACACATTAGCACAGATTCATCACGTACCCAAACCGTCAGCCTCAACATGCAAATTATTACCCGGTTTTTTAACGGATAACGATAATTCTTTTTATAACAACAATAATGTAATAGAGCATTTAAACAATGAACCTTGTCGGGGATAAAAAGAAGGACAACACAATGACAAAAAAAGTAATTTCTACATATATAATGTTATGCACCTGTTTCCTAGTCTCTTCAATAAAATCAGGGCAAGATTTATCGGAACAATCATTTTTAACTAAACAACGAGATCCTTCTACTGTTCATCATCCTATTACAAGATTTTTGATAACCTCAGAAGTATTAACTTTTAATGATGCCTTACCAGTATTATCGCATTTACAAACGTTAAAGGACACAGAAAAAAAAGCTGTTGTTAATGATTATAAAAAGATACTTGTTAAAACTGCACATCTTTACTTTCAAAGTGTACCTCCACGGGATGTCACTAATACAGCATTAACATTAACAGGTGTACCAATACCTGTTCGCAAAGATCTTGAGAAACAGTTATTGATCATATTATTTCCTGCGATGGGATCAATGATACAAAGCTAAAAAATTGTATTGCTAGAGAGTAAAACCAAAATAAAAGGAAATCTCCATGATTTTTAATAGAACCTTCCTCGTCTGTTTATCAGGCCTATTGTTTAATATGGGAATATATACAAGTAATTATATGCAAACAGATTCCCCTCATAATACGGCACAAAAGAAAGCGCTGATATTTGGTATTACCGGACAAGATGGAGCCTATTTATCAGAATTTTTACTTGATAAAGGATACGAAGTTCACGGCGTAAAACGAAGATCTTCTTCATTCAATACAGGTCGCATAGATCACCTTATGAAGGAGCCTCAGGAAAAAAGAAGCAGTAAGTTTTTTGTACATTATGGTGATGTTACCGATTCAACCAACGTCTTGAGACTTGTTCAATCAATTCAACCTGATGAAATTTATAACCTCGCAGCCCAAAGCCATGTGGCTGTTTCATTTGAAACACCGGAATATACCGCACAGGCTGATGCGATTGGAACGCTTCGAATTCTTGAAGCCATTAGAATTTGTGGGCTAACTAAAAAAACAAAATTCTATCAAGCCTCTACAAGTGAACTATTTGGCAATCGACAAAAAACGGCACAAAATGAAGAAACTCCCTTCTATCCACGCTCACCTTATGCTGCTGCCAAGTTGTATGGGTATTGGATTACGGTCAATTATAGAGAGGCATACGGCATTTATGCTTGCAATGGAATTTTGTTTAATCATGAATCAGAGCTACGAGGAGAAACCTTTGTAACACGCAAAATAACTCGTGCAATAGCTCGTATTAACCATGGCCTTCAAGACGTATTATATTTGGGAAATCTCAACTCAAAGCGGGATTGGGGCCATGCACAAGATTATGTAGAAGCAATGTGGTTAATGCTCCAACAGGAAAAACCTGATGATTATGTTATCGCCACCGGAGAAACCCACTCTGTTCGAGAGTTTGTTGATGC
>Ga0180437_10001970_pt1 | contig 34068 bp, 35 predicted proteins | sample SS_ome_4_FD_132410 | JGI IMG/M metagenome (GOLD analysis project Ga0180437, IMG submission 132410) | Hypersaline lake sediment archaeal communities from the Salton Sea, California, USA - SS_3_D_1 metaG | ecosystem: Environmental > Aquatic > Non-marine Saline and Alkaline > Hypersaline >... | reverse complement strand
CCCTTAAGCCGCTCATGGAAGCAGGAGAAAGCCTGAAAATCAAGATTCAGCGCTTTGGGAAAGAGCACAACCAAGGCGTGGGCTATCTCGAAGATAGCACCATGGTCGTGGTCAACGGAGGTGGGGACTACATCGGTGAGTGCATCGACGTCCAGGTCCTTTCCGTCAAACACACCTCTTCTGGACGGATGATCTTCTGCAACACCCTCGACGAAGAGGCCCCAGCCAAAGGAAACCGCGTTGAAGTCTAATATCCAAGGCCTCGGAAACGACATCATTGAGATCGAGCGTGTCCGAAAAGGGTTCGAAGAGCACGGACAGGCTTTTCTCGATCGTCTGTTCACAAAAAAAGAGCAAGAATACTGCTCTCAGCAAAAAGACCCCATTCCTCGTTATGCAGGACGCTTTGCAGCCAAAGAAGCGCTTGTGAAAGCGCTTGGAACGGGATTCGGGGCAGAGGCTAGCTGGCACGATTTTGAGATCCTACCAGACTCCAAAGGCAAACCCGAAGTTCACCTCTCCGACGCCCTCAAAGAGAGGTTCAAGACTCCAGAGCTTCTTCTCACCATTAGCCACTGCAAATCTTATGCATCGGCTGTCGCAATCTGGGTAAGCGCGTGAAGAAAATCAAACTGATCGATGAATTCAAAGCCTTTGCCCTGAAAGGGAACATGGTCGATCTGGCGATCGGTATCTTGGTCGGTGCAGCGTTCAACAAAGTAATCAACTCTCTCGTCAATGACATCCTGATGCCCCCCCTTGGCCTCCTCATAGGCGGAGTTGACTTCAGCGACCTCAGCGTTGCGATGCAGCTCCCAGGCTCTACCAAAGAGCCTGTCCTTTGGAACATCGGAGCGTTCCTCAGCACACTTCTAGACTTTTTCATTATTGCTTGGGTGATCTTTGCGATCGTGAAGCTGATGAATCAGCTCCGCGGCACGAAGCCCGAGAAAGAGGCGGAAAACAAAGAGTGCACTGAGTGCCTGATGTCGATTCCCAAAAAGGCAACCCGCTGCTCCCACTGCACATCCTCCCAAAAAAAATAGAACCGTCGATACTAACTAGGCTGCTAGCGGACAGGAAAATTTTCCATCCCTCGCGGGGACAGTACTACGTACGGACGCGCGAAAGAGGGGAAATTTGCCAAAGCGCTAGAGAGAGTATTTGATAATTGCTTTTGCCGCTGGAAGATGTGATTTTTTTCTAAGAGAGCTCTTTGGAGAACGGAGCAAGCTCAAGTCGAGCTTGTGGAGTTTGAAAAGAGCCTCATAGGGAAAAAGCACGCTTCCATAAGCGGTGGAATGAATTGTCAAATACTCTCTTAGCCTAGAGGACTGAGGAGGGGATTTCGTAGGTCACTATGAAGGAGTTGAGATGCTCGGGATAGCTGTGCGCATAGACTCTGTGGAAGTAATCGAAGCGGAAGCTTCCGTACATACCCATGAGGAATCGATAGCTTCCCCCCACATCAACACTTTGGTGATGGATATTGGCCCAACCGTTGAAGTGGTCGATGCTTACCGTCTCTTTGCTCCCAAGGCCGAAGTAGCTCTTCGCGTACAGGCGCCACTGGTGGCAGTCGAGATAGTTAGCGGAGAGGACGAGATCTCCTCTTAACCAGGGGGCTCCTTTGTTCGCCTGACCGATAGCACCTAGAGCGTAGACGCGAAAAGCCCAATAGCAACTATAGTCCCATTCTTTGCCGATTGCAGTGTTGAGTTCAAAGTTGGCGCGGGCATGGTAGGGAGTACTTTGGGCTTTAAGGAGTCTTGAGGAGGCATCTCGATAGACAAAACCGGTGGCGACACTGACCGGATCCCCACATACGTCATCCCACCAAAGTTTGCGGACTTGAAGGGCAAAGCTCCGGTAGCCAAACGACTCGGGCTTGGTGTCGGCAAACTCGAGCTCCACTTGCCAGTTCCAGGTTTCTGGAATGGTGAGTTCAAGCTCTCCTCCGACTACATGGACATGTCTTGTCCCATCGAGTGAGCGTGACCCATGATCGATCTTGCTATAGAACTGGTAGTTGTAGTCGGCGCGAAAGACAAACTCACACAGCTGGGAAAACCAAGGGTCCTCTTCCAGGGCAAAGCAGCAACTGGGAAGAAAGGCCAATAGGGCGATTTTCCGAAAGAGTTTCATCAGTCGATCAATCCTTGGCTGCTGAGCCACCGCTCGGCGTCGAGCGCTGCCATGCACCCGCTTCCGGCTGCAGTAACGGCTTGGCGATATTCATGGTCGTGGACATCTCCGGCAGCAAAGACCCCTTCGACACTTGTGTTGGTCCCGCCATCGTTCACTTTGAGATAGCCGGTTTCTCGGAGTTCAAGCTGCCCTTCGAGGAATCCGGTATTGGGATCGAAACCGATCGCAAAGAAGAGTCCGCCAGCGGGGCGCTTCTCTTCTTCTTTGGTCTTAACATTTTGGATGGTGACTGACTGAACGACTTGGTCTCCTTCCACTTTAGATACGACACTGTCCCAGAGGACTTCGATTTTCGGGTGTTTGATCGCCCGCTCAGCCATGATTTTCGAAGCTCGAAGTTCGTCTCTTCGGTGAACGAGGTAGACTTTGCTCCCAAACTTGGTCAAGAAGATCGCCTCTTCACAGGCGCTATCGCCTCCTCCAACGACGTAAAGGTCTTTGTCGCGGAAAATGGGAGCTGCTCCGTCACAAACAGCGCAGGCAGTCACCCCTTTTTGCCAAAATTCCCCTTCATTAGCCCCTTCGATGTCAAGACGCCTTGCAGTTGCCCCGGTCGCGACGATGATCGCCTCGGCTTCTACTTCGGTCTTACTCCCGATCACTTTGAAAGGCCGAGAGGAAAAATCTACTTTGGTCACGTCTTCGGTGAGAATCTCGGTCCCAAAACGTTCCGCCTGTTTTCGGCAAAGGAGCATCAGCTCGGGCCCTTGGATCCCTTCGGGAAATCCCGGATAGTTTTCGACATCGGTGGTGGTCATTAACTGCCCGCCAGCTGTCCCCGAGTAAAATCCCTCAAAGAGGAGGGGCTGCAAATCGGCCCTCGAAGCATAAATGGCTGCTGTGTAGCCCGCTGGGCCAGATCCGATGATGACAAGTTTTCTCTTTTGCATGAATTGCTTCCTTTCCGCTTGAAATGGTGAATCTATAAAGTTTTACTCTATAGTCCCCTTTTCTTCCAGGAAAATATCAAATATCGTAGACTAGCTAGCTATGCGTCATATCAAACTCGAAGACCTTTCTAAGTCGATCCACAATCAAGTGATCATCCCTAAGGTGGATCTGGTGATCCCCGGCGGGAAGTTTTTTGCTCTCCTGGGTCCTAGCGGCTGTGGCAAAACGACTCTGCTTCGGCTCATTGCAGGACTCGAGCAGGCAGATGGAGGGAAGATCTATCTGGGCGACGATGACATCACTCGGAAGCCGATCAACCAGCGCTCGATCAACATGGTCTTCCAAAACTATGCTCTCTTTCCCCACTACAACGTCTTTGAAAATGTCGCCTATAGTCTAAAACTTAAAAAACTCCCCAAAGAGATCATCACTCAGAAAGTTTACAAGCTCCTCGAGGCGTTCCACCTCGAAGCACATATTTACAAATTCCCGCGCCAGCTTTCTGGAGGGCAACAGCAGAGGGTTGCCCTTGCTAGAGCTCTGATCAACGAGCCCGACGTCCTTCTTCTCGATGAACCTCTTGCTGCTCTCGATTTCAAGCTCCGCGAAAAGATGCTTCTGGAATTGATCGAGTGGCAAGATGAGCTTGAAACTACCTTCATCTATGTCACCCATGACCAACTCGAAGCGCTAACCGTGGCTGACCAGATGGCTATCATGAATCATCACGGAGAGATCGAGCAGATGGGGACCCCCAAAGAGATCTATGAGTTCCCCCACTCGTCGTTTGTGGCTAGGTTTGTTGGAACCACGAATACCTGGCACGGTAAACTCCGCGACTTGGAGGACTCTCCCAAGATTGAAATCCCCGAGCTCGGAACCTTCAAAATCTACATCCCCCAGAAAAAGGGGTGGATGGAAGAGGGGTACGATGCAGTGATGAGCCTTCGTCCCGAAAAAATCTTCATCTCGAAGAAAACGCTCGAAAATTTTGACAACGAAGCGAAGGGAATGGTCCTCGAGATCATCTACCATGGACGATCGACTCAATACAACGTCGAACTTGCAAATGGAGAGAAGATCCAAGTCTTTGAACAAAACGAAAAACATTTCCCCGAAGAGGATATCGACTACGACGACCAGGTGAACCTCTACTGGCAAAAAGAGAGTATCGTCCTCCTAGAAAAATGAATAGCCCCCCTTTTATCAAAGATCCGAAAAAACAGCTCCCTTTTGCCTTGGGGTCTCCGGCCCTTCTGTGGCAAGTCCTCTTCTTCTATATCCCGCTGGCGCTCATCACTGTCTCGGGATTCCTCAAAGTTTCTGAGCTGGGAGCCTTTGAGGGATTTAGCCTAGAAAATTTCCGCCTCTTTTTTTCTCCCGTATATCTAAAAACGATTCTGGCCTCTCTCATTCTAGGTCTCTCCAACACGATCCTCTGCTTTGCTATTGCCTTTCCTCTCGCCTACTTCATGGCCTTTACCGGCAGGAAGCATAAAAATACCCTCCTCTTCTTCCTCATCGTCCCTTTCTGGACCAACTTCCTCCTCCACGTATATGCTTGGTTTTATGTCCTCGAAAAACATGGATTTTTGAATAACCTCCTGATCAAACTTGGCATCATCGGTGAGCCTCTCCAGCTCCTCAACTCACCTCTAGCCATCATGATCATGATGGTCTACTACTACCTCCCCTTTATGGTCCTCCCTATCTACTCCTCCCTCGAGCGATTCAACGAAAGTCTTCTGGAAGCTTCCTATGACCTTGGAGGCAACTTCCAAACGACTCTACGCAAAGTTCTCTTTCCTCTGACAAGCCGAGGGATCAAGGCCGGCGTTTTTCTTGTCTACATCCCCTCCTTTGCCGAGTTTGCGATCCCTGAGTTGATGGGGGGAGACAAGAAGATGTTTGTGGGGAACGTCATCTCCACTTTTATTCTGGGCGAAGGAACGGGTTCTCTTGGCGCTGCATTCACTCTGCTGAGTGGACTCATCCTTCTCTTAAGCGCTGTGGGCCTCTACTATCTTCTTACATGGATCTTGGAGCCGGGAGGAAAACATGGATAACTCCAAGTCACTCGGGCGGATCCTCTCTCTTTGTGTCGTAGCGTTTGCTTATCTCTTCCTCTACGTCCCGATTTTTGTTCTTCTCGTTTTCTCCTTCAACACCAACCAGTTCCCAGCCCCCTGGAGCTCGTTCACCCTCGACTGGTACCGGGAACTCTTCCAGTCGAGCTACCTTTGGAAATCTTTCTCCAACTCACTCATCGTCGCCACCTCAGCCACAGCCATCAGCCTAGGAGCTGGGATCGGCCTTGTTTTCTATGCGGCAAGTGGCGGGAAGATTGGAAAGTTCATGGGGATGTTCTATGGAAATCTGGTCATCCCCGAAACGGTCCTGGCAGTTAGCCTCCTCTCCCTCTTTACCCTCATCGACATTCCACTTGGGCTAACTACCTTGATTCTCGCCCACTCGGTCTTAGGACTAGGCTTTGTGATCCCCATCGTCTATGCCCGTTATCGCGAGCTCGACTACAACCTGACCGAAGCCTCGTTCGCCTTAGGAGCTACTCCACTACAGACTTTTTTTAAAGTAACTCTCCCCCTCTTGCGCCCTTCCCTAGTGACGACTGCCCTTCTCGTCTTCATCATTTCCTTCGACGATTTCATCCTCTCCTATTTCTGCGCAGGAAGTTCCTCACAAACCCTCTCTCTCTACATTTTGTCGATGATCCGGACCGGTGTCTCACCCGTTGTCAATGCCCTTTCCTCGGTCCTTCTTTTCTTAAGCTCACTCCTCGTTCTCTTCTTCTTCTCTCTTAAAACCCGCGTGAGGATATTCTGATGAAGTTATTCCACCGCTCCCTCATCATCTTTGGCTGGCTCGCAGCTTTTACCATTGCCCTTTACCTTCCCCACTTTGAGATCTTCCCCTTTCAAGAGAAAAGCATCAACCTCTTCACCTGGGGAGACACGATCGATCTCAATGTCCTTTCCGAGTTCGAAAAAAAGACAGGAATCAAAGTAAACATCAGCTACTACTCCACGAATGAAGAGTTGCTGATCAAAATGAAGGCGACCGGAGGAGATGACTATGACCTCATCATGCCTTCTGACTATGCCGTAAAACGGCTGATTAAAGAAGAGCTCGTTCAAAAAATCGACCGGCGGCGTCTCAATTTTTGGCACGACATCAACCCGGCTCTTCTCAAGCACTCGTTCGACCCCAAAAACACCTATTCGATCCCTTTTGAGTGGGAGATCTATGGGATGGGGGTCAACGCTAAATTCTTCAAAGATAAACCCTTCCAGCCGAGTTGGAACGCGGTCTTCAACACCGACCAGATCGACTACACCATTGCGATGAACAACGACCCGATCGAAGTGGTCCTGTTTGCCGCCTTCTACCTCTACAACAAAACAAGATCGATCACCCCAGAAGAGTTCGCTGGAGTACGAAAACTCCTCCTCGAGCAAAGAAAAAAGGTTGAGGCCTACTCAGATACGAGAGCCGATTACTTCATTGCGACTGGCAACTGCCCCGTTGCCCTGTCAGTGAGCGCACTTATCAAGCGGGTTCGCCTCCTCTTCCCTGAGGTTGACTTTGTCGTCCCAGAAGAGGGAACCTTCATCACGATCGAAAACCTCTGTCTTCCGAAAGCGAGCAAAAAGCAAAAGTATGTTTACCAGCTCCTCAATTTTCTCTACACGAAAGAGTCGATGATCAAGCACTATGACAGCTTTTGGTTTTTCCCTGCGACCCTCTCCCCAATCAACGACCTAGACCTAGACCCCTACGAAAAAAAACTCCTCCAGATGACTCGGGAGGAGTTCAATAAGTTTCATTTCATTCAAAACATCTATCCGCAGCAAAAAGTGCGCGATCTTTGGGTAGAAGTTAAATCATTTTAGACTCCTGGTTTTAGAGCAGCAAGCTCTTCTTCCAACTTCTTAAGTTTCGCTGTTTCCCAGGGAAAGTTCTTCTTAAATAAGTCTATCGCGGCCTCTGCTTCCTTGCTCCCTGCTCCCTCCTTAACAATTTGCGTGAAGAGATCAATAGAAAGAGAAGCCGTCTTTTTGCCTTTCATCCCCTCCTCTGCTGCTTTGATCCCTTCAGCAATCAGATCCCCTTCTTTAAAAGAGACTTCCTTCTGAATAAAGGTATAAAATAAGCCAATCGCCTCTTCCTTTACTTGCGGAGAACTATGATTAACCCCTTCCCGAGCAAACGCTAGTGCGCTCTCATTCACACGGCCACCATTCGTCACCACTTCTCCGAGAAGATCAAGTCCTTTACTGAGATCCTGCCAGAGTGCACTTTTACACACACTGAGAGCCATGGTCTCAGCTTCTTGCAAAGCATATCCGTTTCTTACCAGAGCTCTTGCAAGTACAAACCCTTTTGCACGGATCGTTAGATCTCGGGCTTTGACAGATTTCTGCGCTAATTTAAGAGAGAAAGGATAAGCTTGAATCTTCTTCTGGGAGACTAACTCGATGAACAGATCGAGTTGCGCCAGGCATATACTCTGATCACGGCTCTCGATACTCTCTCCAAGGGTAAAAAGCTCATCTTGACCCATATCTCGACGAGCCAGCTCAGTTAAAAGAAGCAGCCCCTCTTTTTTTTCCGACAAAGACGTTTTTGCAATTAGCTCCACAGCCAGTGCAAAGACTAGATTTGCTCCAGCCCCCTGTTCAAGAGCTGAATTTATAATAGAGCGGGCGATGAGTTTTAATCCCACTTCATCCGAATAGATCAAATCAGAAGCGAGCAATAGCCCATCTAAAATCCCCTTTCCCTTCTGAAATAGTGTGCAAAAAAGGGGCGCTGCTCCATGAAGCCCTTGTTTTGCTCCCTCTTGAGCATCACTCAAGGCCTTTTGCCAATTTTTTTCATTCACTTTAGCGTGCCAAGAGGACAATGTCTCTGCAGTCACTTTGAGCTTCTCCGTTGTCTCCACTTTTTGCTGCTTAGTCACCCTCTTCCTAGCTAAACTAGAAGAAACCTCCGCCGAGCCAAGAGAATTTCCCGCTTCGTCCATTCGCCTTCTCTTAAATGCTCTTTGAACTGATTCTTCACTTGGGCGAGAAGAAGAAGAGGAGGAGGAGGTAGAAGATGTTGCTGTTTCCGATTGAGATAGAGAAGGTATTTCCATGAGTTATCCTATGTTGTTTTTGAGAACGCGGGGATTCTACCTAAATTCTTTTTTTCTACAAATAAAAAAAGGCATGGCTCCAACTGGAAGCCATGCCTTTAAAAGGGAAGAATGAGACCGTTGCATAACTGCTTTCAGAGAATAAGGCTGAGATTTTTTTATAAATTTTTCTCTGGTTTTTGAAGTCAGCTCCAAGAGAGCTAATTCAAAAAGAAGAGAAAAATTTAGCAGAAAAGATCAGCCTTAGACGCTGGAATGAGTTCTGCAATCGTCTCATAATGGAAAGGATTTACGCTTTCTTCTCTTTGATGTATCCGATCACATCGCCGACTGTCTTGAGTTTCTCTGCATCTTCTTCGGAGATCTCAAATCCAAAATGCTCCTCTAGTTCCATGATCAGCTCTGTAAGATCAAGTGAATCTGCATTGAGATCTTCAACGAATGACTTCTCTGGAGTCACTTCTGAAGTGTCTACCCCAAGCTTGTCTACTACGATGTCTAAAACTTCTTTTTCAATCGACATAAGATTATCCTTTGTATCCATATACCCTCTGTTGGTTTTTTCTTGTTTAACTTTTGCTCACAATAGTGTGAGGACTACATTACCATCCCGCCATCGACGGTGAGTACCTGTCCTGTCATATAATGGGACATATCACTCGCTAAAAATAGCGCCGCATTCGCAATTTCTTCTGGTTTTCCGATCCGCCCCATCGGGATCTTTTTCAGAATACCCTCTCTTTGCGTATCATTCAAAGCTTCTGTCATCCGCGTTTCGATAAACCCTGGAGCAATACAGTTCACGCAAATGCCCCGAGTAGCAAGCTCTTGGGCTAGCGACTTAGTGAACCCAATCACTCCCGACTTAGAAGCAGAATAATTTACTTGTCCAGCATTTCCTGTCAAGCCAACGACAGAAGAAATATTGATAATTTTTCCAGCACGCGCCTTCATCATTGGGCGGACAAGCGCCTGGCACGTGTTGAAGACTGACTTGAGGTTCACATCGATCACCTCGTCCCAGTGCTCTTCGGGCATTCTCATGAGGAGGCCATCACGGGTAATCCCTGCATTATTGATCAGGACATCGATCCGTCCCCAATGGGCGAGAATGTCTTCAATCGCCTTTCCGATCATCTCTTTGTCAGAAACGTTGACGATCTCAGCAAGGAATTGCTGGTCGTCAGAGACTTGCTTTTCTTTCAGCTCAGCTACCACCTGCTCAGCTCGCTCGGCATTGGTTCCGAAAATCGCCACACTTGCGCCATGCTCAGCAAAGGAGAGAGCGATCTGTTTTCCAATTCCAGCGGTTCCCCCTGTGATGAGGACGGTTTTACCCTTCAATAGTTGCATGCTGCTTCTCCTTTAGTAAAGCGAGATCTTCACTCTTTTCTATGCTGAGAATCGGAGCTTCAACCCCGATCCGTTTATTCATTCCTGCAAGGGTCTTGCCCGGTCCCATCTCGATATAGAGATCAACGCCGGCTTCAACCATCTTCTCCACCCCTTTCTGCCACTTCACTGGATGGGTCACTTGGCTGATCATACACTCTCGGACCTTCTCTAGATCGGTCACGTAGTCCCCTTCAACGTTGAGAACAACATCAATGGGGGAAGATTCAAGATTGGAGGCGAGAATGAGAGGTTTCAGTTGGTCTTGGGCTTCTTGCATAAGCCCGCTGTGGAATGCCCCTGAAACATCGAGTGGCAGTACGCGGCGAGCTCCTTTTTCTTTGAGAAGGGCGGCCACTTTTTCAACCTCTGTAACTTCTCCAGCAATCACAATCTGGCCGGGGCAGTTAAGGTTAGCTACCCAAACTTTTTCAAAAGGGGTAAGAGTTTCTTCGACAACGTTAAGTTCGAGACCGAGGACCACCATCATCGTTCCCGGATGATTTTCACAAGCGGTTTGCATCCACATCCCGCGCGCTTTAACGAGCGGTAGCGCCTCGGCAAAGGTGAGCTTCTTCGCCGCAACAAGGGCGGTGTATTCGCCAAGGCTTAGTCCAGCACATACGGTTGGAGTGAGCTCGGGAAGCTGAGCCTCAACTACGCGCAAGATCGCAATGCTCGTGATGAAGATCGCGAGCTGGCTATTGTTCGTCTGGGTTAATTCTTCCTTAGAGCCTTCAAAAATAAGCTTCGAGAAGGGTGTGCCAAGAACTCTGTCCGCTTCTTCAAATACGGATTTGGCTTCAGGAAATTGGCTGAAAAAATCGTGTCCCATTCCTGGGTATTGAGCCCCTTGGCCGGGAAATACAAACGCAATTTTCTTACTCATGACAAAGCACCATCGAGCCCCAGGTTAGCCCTGCACCAAAAGCGGTGAGGAGGATATTTTCTCCCTTAGAAAGCTGCTTCTCTCCAAGAAGCTCATCGAGGGCGATCGCTACCGTTGAAGAGGAGGTATTTCCATATTTCTGCACCGTCATATAGACCCGCTCAGGATCCACATGGAATCTCTTTGCAATCGCGTCGATGATCCGAACATTCGCTTGGTGGGGAATAAGCCAGCTGATCTGATCTTCGGTAAGCCCTGCCTTTTCGATACATTCTCTCGAGGAGGCTTCCATCCGGCGAACTGCATGCTTGAAGACCTCTTTCCCTTCCATCGTAATGAAGTGCATCCGCTGATCGACTGTCTCGCGGGTGGCGGGATTGCGAGAACCTCCGGCAGGTTGGAGCAGAATTTGCGTCTGATCTCCATCGCAACCAAGGACAGCATCTTTGAGGATGAGTCCCTTCCCCTGATCAGAAACGACACAGGCTCCTGCCCCATCTCCAAAGAGGACGCAGGTGCTCCGATTTTCATAATCGACGATCGAGGAGAGCTTGTCCCCTGCAACCACTAAAATATTCTTGTAGAGGCCAGCTTCAATATAGGACTTGGCAACGGAGAGAGCGTAAATGAACCCTGTGCAGGCAGCCTGTAGGTCCATGGCAGCCGCATTGGGGAGTTTGAGTTCTGACTGGAGAATGCAAGCCGTGCTTGGAAATACATAGTCTGGGGTGAGGGTAGAGAAGAGCACCAAATCGATCTGGTCTGGAGTTACCCCCGCATCTTCCATCGCCTTTTGGGAAGCTTTCACCCCCATATGAGAGGTACACTCTCCCTCCGCAGCGATCCGCCGCTCTTTCATCCCCGTCCTTGAGGTAATCCACTCGTCCGTGGTGTCGACCATCTTCTCGAAGTCGGCGTTGGAGAGCACCTTCTCAGGAAGGTAAGATCCGGTTCCAATAATTTTTGCTTGCTTCATAACGACTAATTTTTTTTATAACTGTAGGTTCCATTTTACCCGATTCTGGCAAAAAGCTGAAGGAAAACTCTTCAAATTTAAGGCCCTCTCAGGTAAAAACTGATATTTATGACCCAATTCCCAAGCGAACTTACCACCCTAATCTCTTATCTTAAAAAACTTCCTGGCGTTGGAAGAAAGACTGCAGAGCGCTTTGGCTTCTCCCTCCTCGACTGGGACAAGAGAGATATCCAAAAATTTGCTCACCAATTGGCCGAGCTTCAAGAAAAGATTCGCCCTTGTGCCACCTGCGGGTGCCTTAATGACGGAGCTAAATGCCTCTTTTGCAACGAGATTAAGAGAGATCCTTCGATCCTATGCATCGTTGCCTCTCCTCGGGACGTCTATGCAATCGAAGAGACTAGGGCTTTCAAAGGGCTCTACCATGTAATTGGGGGACTCCTCTCCCCTCTAGATGGCCGCTCGATCGACCAGGCCACCTTAGATAAGCTGGTGGATCGACTCACCTCCTCTTCGATTCAAGAAGTGATTATTGCCTTCGACTCCACCCTTGAAGGAGATGCTACCTCCCTATTTTTAAAGCAAAAAATTGAGAGCGTAGGAATCAAATCGACCCGCCTAGCCTTCGGCCTTCCCATGGGGAGCTCCCTCGACTATGTCGACTACGGGACCCTAGAGAAGGCCTTCACCGGAAGGCAAACTTTTTAGTTCTCTTCTTCTGGCTTCCAGTCTACTTCGACGAGAATCGAGTTATCTGCCGGGTTGGTCTTCACCTGGGCATTCGCTGTCCCATCAAGCGCTTCTTCAAGAAAATGCTTGGCTCTAGTCCACTTTTCCAGGTCAAAGCTGATGTAGGCTCTATTTCTCACTACACGAACAAAAACCGTCTTTTGAAGCTTCACGCTAAGATTGGGAGCAAATCCCACCTGGAAATATTTATTGGTTTGGAGAAGGCGAAGCGGAATCTCAACCCCCGCCGGGCATTCAATGGCTACCTCTGGGTGCTGCCCTCGAACAAACTCACTCACCCAAGGGGTATTGAGCCCAAATAGAGGAACCACTTCAGTTAGGTCAGGAAGAGCTTTTTTTTGTTTAGCAAACGCAGTAGAACAGCAAAACATCATCAGGAATATATATATTGTCTTTCGCATCATCAGATACCTCCAGGTTAAGTAGAACGAGTATCGAAGGTGCAAAGCTTTGTTGTCAATCCGCCGAAATCTGCTGGCCAAAAAAGGGGAAGATTCGAGATACTCTGGCATAACATGAATACTAAAGCCCTGTTTTGTCTATCCCTCGTTCTATCAAGTGGCCTTATCCAAAAGGCTCACGCCCAGCCCTTTTCTGCGGTTGAGTCTTATGAAGACCAGTCCGTTGGGAAAATCGAGATTAAAATCGAAAATCTTCCCGAGGGGAGCACGTTCGATCGACAGACCGTCCTTGCCAAACTCGAAACTAGACCAGGCGATCCCTTTTCGCAGTATACCTTCGACCAAGACCTGAAGCAGCTAGCAGCCGACTACGACCGCGTTGAGCCACAGATCAACACACAGAATGGTCAAATCGATATCACTTTGAGAGTCTGGCTCCGACCCATGATCCGCTCGATCAACTGGGACGGAAATGAGTACATCAAGACGAGAAAGCTCCAGAAAGAACTCGATATCAAGCCCGGCATTCTTTTCAATCGGACCGAGTTCAATAAGTCCTTTAACAAAGTCAAAGAGTACTACATCAAAAAGGGGTACTTTGAAGCCGAGCTCGCCTACCGACTTGTCACCGACCCCAAAACGCAAGAAGTGGATGTAGAGATCCACGTCTCCGAAGGGCGCTCAGGAAAAGTGGAAGACATCGTCTTTAGTGGATTTTCCAAGCAGGAAGAGAGCGACATCATCCATAAGCTCTATACCAAAAAGTACAGCACCCTCACCAGCTGGTTTACTGGAATGGGTAATTTCAAAGATGAGGCGCTCGAGCAAGACCGTCTCACCATCTTTAACTACCTCCAAGACCAGGGATATGCCGATGCTCGGGTAAAGATCCAAATTCTCGAGTCCTCCACCAAGGGGAAAATCATTCTCGAAATTAGCGCCGACAAAGGAATGCTTTACCACTTTGGTCATGTAAGCTTTGACGGCAATATCCTCTTTACCGATGACGAAGTTGAGCAATCCTTTTCTGCAAGACCCGACTCAACCTACTCTCCTGACAAACTCCGCAACACAGCTGAAGCGATCAAAGATCTCTATGGGCGGAAAGGGTACATTGACACAAGCGTCACCTACGAAACTCAGCTAGTCCGCGATGCCCCCATCTACAACGTCCACTTCCACGTAGATGAAGGACGCGAATATAAGATTGGGATGATCCGAATCATTGGTAACGTCCAGACAGAAACCCGTGTAATCCTTCGCGAGTCGCTCCTCGTTCCAGGTGAGAACTTCGACTCTCTTAAACTCAAAATCACCCAGGCAAGACTGGAAAACATCGGCTATTTCAAATCAGTGAACGTCTATGCCGTCCGAACTCAAGACGACATCTCTCTCGGGGATAACTACCGAGACATCTACATCGAAGTCGAAGAGCAGCAGACAGGTAACGTCAGCCTCTTCAGTGGATTTAGCTCGGCTGACAACATCTTCGGTGGACTCGACCTAACAGAGAGAAACTTCAACTACAAAGGAATCGGGAACGTCTTCAACGACGGCCTTGGAGCTGTTCGTGGCGGAGGAGAATTCCTCCACATGCGCGCCAGCTTTGGTCCAGCTCAGCAAAGTTACCTCGTCTCCTGGCTTACCCCCTACTTCCTTGACAGCTTCTGGCGGATCGGTTTTGAATTCACTGCCACCCTCAATAGCCAGCTCCAATCTAAAGACTACGACATCACCACCTACAATATGGGGGTCTTCGTCTCCTATCCCCTCTCTCCTTACTGGACCTACGGGATCAAATACCGAGTGAAAAACGTGGACATTGACCTTGATCTCAAAGATGAAAATGAGGAACGCCAGCAAAATCGGACAGGTGGAATCCTTTCAGGGATCGGCACATCACTCACCTACGATTCTACCGATAGTGCCATTAAACCCCACCGGGGACTCCGATCCCTGATCGACGCCGAATATATTGGACTCGGCGGAGATGTAAATTTCTTCCGGGCCGCCTACCTCAATGCTTACCACACACCCCTATGGCGCCACGGATACATGCGCTACCGCTGCGACTTCCGTTTCCTCTTCCCCACAGGAAAAACTAACCATATAGATAAAATCCCCATCAGTGAACGATTTTTCTTGGGCGGCGTCTCTTCGGTTCGTGGTTATAAAGACTTTATCCTAGGCCCGACGTATAAAGGAGGAGAGGGAAGCGATCCAAAAGGAGGTGCCTCCTCCTCCCTTGCCTCGATCGAGTACATCCAAGAGATCATCCCTATGATGGACATCTTCCTCTTCATGGACGCTGGGTATGTCACCAGCAAAACCTTCGCGCTCGGGACCTACCGAATGAGTTATGGTATCGGAACCAACCTCGACATCCTCGGCAGAATGCCTCTGACTCTTGGGTTTGGTTTCCCGGTCAATGCAAAAGAAGGACAAAAACAAAAAGGGCACTTCTTCTTCTCCATGGGGGGACAGTTTTAGCCTCTCAACTAATCAGATTTACTTAACATAAGGAGATCCAATGCTTCGAAAAATCCGTTTTCTAACCCTAGCCATGCTGGCACTTGCCACCTCAGCCTTTGCTGCTGCAGAACCGAAATCCTCGGTCGGTGTGGTCAATTTTGCCACCTGTATGGCCGAATCTAAACTCGGTCAGCAAGAACAAGCTTCATTTGAGTCGCTGAAAACCCAAATGGGTTCACTTCTTGAAGATACTGAAAAGCAAATCAACGAGATTGCAGCCAAGTTCAACGACCCTGAGTACATGGATGGCCTCTCTCCTGAAGCGGAAGATGAGCTTAAAAATAGATACCGTGGACTCAATGAAGAAATGAGCCGGTACCAAAACCAATACTACCAGGTGCTCAACCAGGCAAATATGAAAATCGTCCAGGCGATGGGAGCCAAAATCCAAGATGCGGCTCAAAACGTGGCGAGCAAACAAAAGCTCACCATGGTGATGAACAAAGAAGCCTGCTTCTTCGTCACCCCAACTCTTGATGTGACCAACCTCGTCATTGCCGAGATGGACCGAATTTTCGAGCATGAAGCAGCGAAAAAGCAGCCCACAGCTGCCGTATCGCAAAGCGGTGCTGAGGCAAACGCCAAGAAATGAGCTCCTCCAAAACCCTCACCCTGAAAGAGTGTGCTTCCCTTACGGGAGCCACTCTTCACGGGGATCCCACCCATCAGATCACCGGAATCTCCGCCCTTGAATCGGCCACACCTACCGATATCACCTTCCTTGCCAAAGGACACTACGTCAAACACTCCCACTATGGAAAACTCCTCCCCGCCTCCGAGGCAGGGCTTATTTGCATAGATCCAAATACTCCCCTAATAGAAGGGAAAAACTTCCTCGTCTCCGAAGATCCCTCTCGCACATTCCAACAAATCGCCGAAGAGCTTCTTAAGGACCTCCCCCTCACAGGGTTTACCGGAATCCACCCAACCGCCATCATCCACGAAGAGGCAACCCTCGGTCCCAACGTCACCGTTGCCCCCTATGCAGTGATCGATAACCACGCCGAAATCGGAGAAGGCTCCATAATTGGCCCCCACGCCTACGTAGGCGCAGGCACCCTCCTTGGCAAAAACTGCACCCTCCATCCCCATAGCGTCATCCGAGAGCATTGCCAGCTCGGTGACCGAGTCATCCTCCAACCCGGAGCCGTCGTCGGTTCATGCGGGTTTGGCTATACCACCGATGAAAAGGGAGAGCATCAGAAGCTCGAGCAACTTGGAAACGTGATCCTCGAAGAAGATGTAGAGATTGGAGCGAACGCCACCATCGACCGGGCCCGTTTCAAAACAACACGTGTTGGGCGCGGAACCAAAATCGACAACCTCGTCCAGATCGCCCACAACGTCGAGCTTGGAGAGCACAATATTTTGGCTGCTCAAACAGGGATAGCCGGCTCGGCCAAGACAGGCCGGAATGTGATCATGGGCGGACAAGTAGGGATCGTCGGCCACCTTGAAATCACCGACTTCGTCATGATCGCTACCCGTGGCGGCGTAAGTAAGTCACTCACCCGAAGTGGGAAATATGCGGGAGCCCCCGTCGTCTCCCTAGCCGAACACAACCGGACTCAAGTCTACCTACGCAAAATCGAGACCTTTACCAAGAAGGTAAGCGAACTCGAAAAACGCCTCAAAGAACTTGAAACCCAAACAACCGCTCCTTGTAATTAAACACTTTTTATCATAGTTATTAAACTATGTATAAAATCTATGCAAAAGAAGGCGAAGAGAGCGAACTCCAAGAGGTCTCTGAGCTCCGGCCTGGGTGTTGGATCTATGCCGATGAAGCGACATCGACCGATCTCAAAGAGATCTCCGAGATGGCGGGAATCCACTATGCAGACATGCTCGACTGCCTCGACAAGTATGAAATCCCCCGAATCGAGCGGAGCGGCCCTAACCTCTTCATCTTCTGTCGGTACCCCTCTGATCAAGAGATTGGACTCTATACCTCAACCCTCACCCTGATCCTAACGCCCGACCAGTTCATCACCATCTGCCCACACAGATCACTCCTCTTGAAACACTTTTTCGACGAAGTACAGACCCTCCCCTCCCTAGAGAACACCAAACTTCTCGTCCGGCTCCTCCTCAAAATCAATCAAGAGTTCACCAAGCAGATACGCCGGGTCCGCTACAATGTCCTTTCTGCTGAAAAAGAGATGATTTTTGTAGAAAGTGACGACATCACCACCCTCGTCAAAAACGAAGAGATCTTAAACCAGTTCCTTTCTTGCCTGGCTCCAACGAGAACCGTCCTTGAGGGAATACGAAGTGGACGGTATGCGAGTATTTATGAAAAAGAGCGAGATTTTCTTGAGGACTGTACCCACTCAATTCGCCAATCCGAAGAGCTTTGCGACATCGTGATTAAATCGATCCGCTCACTTCGAGACGCCTACCAGATCATCTTCACCAATAATCTGCATAAAACGATCAAGCTTCTGACAGCGTTGACCATCCTGCTAAGCATCCCGACGATGATCGCAAGTGTTTATGGAATGAACGTAGATCTCCCGTTTGCCAAAAGCGCATTTGCCTTTGCCATCGTGATGACGATGACCTTTGCCCTCTCGATCTTCGGGCTTTGGATCTTCAAGAAAAAGGGCTGGCTCTAACCCTCTGCAATTACTCGCTATCTTGCTTGCGTAGCTCCTCAAAGAATTTTTGCATCGACTCAGAATACGGCTCCTCTTGCCTTACTGAAGGAGTAGGCATCTTGATCGCATTCCTTTCGCTTCCTGGCAGGACATCCATTGCATAGAGAATACTCAAAGCTGGAACCACAGGTTGATTTAAGACCCCTGCAATCCCAGCTAAAGCAATCGCTCCCATTCGCTTTGGACCAAGACCCTTTAGAGTTTCTGCTCTTTCTTTGAGCGTCGTTTTCTGCCCGTCTTTCGGCTCCGTTACTGATTGAGCGACCCTGTAAGCGAGATATGCGCTGCCTGTTGCAAAAGCACCAGTGATGAGCAAATCAGCGCCAAAATTATTTGAAACAAGTTGACTTCCTAGAGAAAACGCCTTTGATCCAATAAATCGAAGAGCATTCAGCCCACTAACCGCTGTATTTTTAGCTGTTTCAAAAACCTGTCCCTTTGTGATCGCTCCAGGATTCGAAATAGTTGTCTTCATATCCTGAAAAGCTGCTGGAGCGGCCTGTGCTGTTTCTATGAACAATTTCCCGCCGCTCCTCAGAGATTCAAATATATTCTTTATATTCTCCTTCCCACCAATCAGCTCAGCTCCAGTTCTTAGAGCCATTCCAGAACTAAATAAAGCCAATGAGCTAGTTAATGCGACTGATTGTCTATTCTGAACATTATACATAATAAATTCTCCTTTTATAGCTTATGAGATCAATATTATAACTGATAAAGAAAATATAAAGAAACGGAAAATAAAATTTAATAAGTACAGAATTACACGAGAAGAAGAGAGGGGTTTTCAAGTATTTTCTTTAGCGTAACCAGAAACTCCGCAGCGTCCGTCCCATCGATCACGCGGTGATCGGAAGAGAGGGTAACCGAGAGGGTTTTTCCAGCTTGAATGACCCCATTTCGGACGACGGGCTTCTCCTGGATCCCTGCAATGGCCAGAATGGCCGCCTGAGGGGGGTTGATGACGGCGACAAAGTCTCGCACACCATACATCCCAAGATTAGAGAGGCTAAAGGAGCCTCCCATATACTCTTCCCGAGCGAGTTTTCCCTCACGCGCTCTGGTCGCCAGAGAACGCATCTCGGTAGAGAGGGCCCCTAGGTCTTTGTAGTCGGCATGGCGGATAATAGGGGTGATGAGCCCTGTGGGGATGGTCACAGCGACAGAGATATCGATCGTTTTGAACCGTATGATCGAGCCTGTGACGGTGTTGAACCCGCTATTGATCACGGGGTGTTCCTTAAGAGCTAAGGCAGAGGCTCTTAGGATCATATCATTGAAGGTGACTCTAAGGCCTCCCGCTTTGAGCTGAGCTCGAATGGTGGCCATCGGCTCGGCATCGATCTCCTGGGTCACGTAGAAGTGGGGAATGAAGGTTTTTGACTCCTGAAGGCGACGCCCAATCGCTTTGCGCATCTGGGTGAGGGGCTCCTCTTCATAGGTGCCGGGTAGGACATTAGGCTTGCGGCCAGATCCAAAGCTTACAAGGGCTTCCTTCCCTCCCTTGGGCAGGTCTTCACTGACGATTCTGCCACGAGGTCCTGATCCTTTGACGGTAGAGAGGTCGATCCCCTCTTCATCGGCGATCTTGCGAGCAAGGGGTGAGGCGAGGATGCGCCCCTGGAAGGTGCTTCCTGGCGAGCCTAAGTCCATCGATTCTAGGGGCTCTTCGGGGACAAAAGCGGGCTGGGCCATGGCTCCGCCAGAGGGAGGTGGCGTCGCTGTTGGAGCTTTTGCTGGAGCCTCTCCAGCAGAGGCTTCTTCTGCCTTGGCTTCTTCAGCTGGAGGTGCTTCAGGAGCGATCCCTTCAGGCTCATACCCTTCGATGCTCTCATCTGCTGTCTCAGTGAAGATCGCGATGGGTTGGTTGACAACGGCGGTGTTATCCTCAGCAACGAGGATCTTCCGAAGGACCCCTTCGTCGATGGCGTTGTGCTCCACGGTTGCTTTGTCGGTAGCAACTTCGATCAGAACAGCGCCTGCTTCGATCGACTCCCCTTCCTTAACATGCCATTTGACAATGGTCCCTTCTTCCATAGTGGGGGATAGTTTGGGCATGGTCACAGTAAAGGGCATCGCTTAGTTCTCCAGTAGCTTTTCTAGGGCGGCCAAAATTCGCTCTTTCGTCGGCATGGTCTCTTTTTCAAGCACCTTGGAATAGGGCATCGGGGTCTCTCTTTGGCAAACCCTTTCGATGGGTGCATCGAGGAAGTCAAAGCAGTGCTCCATGATCTGGAAGCCCACTTCGGCGGCGATCCCTCCAAAAACGTGTCCCTCTTCAACGAGGCAGCAACGGTGGGTTTTTCGAACCGATTCGGTGATGGTGGCGATATCGAGAGGGCGGATTGTGCGGAGGTCGATCACCTCTACCTCGATTCCTCTCTTATTCATTTCTTGGGCTGCTTCCTCACAAAGGTCGACCATTCTGCTATGGGAAACAAGGGTGATGTGTTTTCCCTCAGTGATCACTTTTGCTTTTCCAATAGGGACGAGATACTCTTCGGTAGGGATCTCCCCTTTTTTTCCGTAGGAAAGCTCATTTTCTAAATAGAGAACGGGGTTGTTATTGCGGATGGCGCTTTTAAGAAGTCCCTTCGCATCGTAGGGTGTATTGGGGGCGAGAATAATGAGCCCTGGAAGGTTCCCATAGATCGCTTCGACGCAATGAGAGTGCTGCGAGGAGACTTGCGCAGCGGCGCCGTTAGGTCCTCGGAAGACGATGGGGACTGAAAACCGGCCGCCCGACATATAGTGCATTTTGATCGCATGGGAAATGATCTGGTCACATCCGACGAAGGAAAAGTTAAAGCTCATGAACTCAACAACAGGGCGAAGACCACACATGGCTGATCCGACAGCAAGACCTGTAAACCCGAGCTCGGAGATCGGGGTGTCGATCACCCGGTCTGGACCCCATTTGTCGAGCATCCCTTTGGTCACTTTATAGGCGCCATTGTACTCAGCCACTTCCTCCCCGAGGATGTGGACGGCGCGATCTCTTTCCATCTCTTCATCTAGGGCCTGGCGGATCGCTTCACGGATATCAACAGTTTGGGTAGCCATTATGGAGCGTATACCCCCTCTTCAAGTTGGATCGGATTAGGCCAAGGAGACTCATCGGCATATTTCATCGAAGCAATCACGATCTCTTTTTGCTCTTTGTCGAGCGCTTTATATTCTTCATCATCGATCATCCCGTAGGAGGAGAGGATTTTGAACATGATGAGTAGAGGGTCTCTCTCCATGCACTTATTGAGATCTTCTTTGGAACGATAGACGGCTGGGTCGGAAACTGAGTGGCCCTTAAACCGGTCGGTGAGCACTTCGACAAGTACGGGCTCATTGGTTGCTTTCACCTGATTGAACACATGTTGAAAACCAGCATAGCAGTTGAAAAAATCCATTCCGTCGAAGGTGTATCCTTCCATTGCATAGCCAGGGGCTTTTCGCTCGGCGATCGGCTCGACACAAACAGCCCTGTCAACTTTGGTTCCCATTCCCCATTCGTTATTCTCAATCACGTAGATACAAGGGAGGTCCCAAAGGGAGGCGAGGTTGAGGGATTCGTGGAAAGCGCCTTGGACCACTGCGCCATCTCCCATAAAACATAGGGCGACATCTCGTTTTTTTTCTGGCTCTTTCGGGGGAAATTTCTTGTTATAGTTGATCGCAAAGGCAGCGCCAGTTGCGATTGGAACATGTCCGCCGACGATGCCATACCCACCGAGGAGTTCTTCGGTGAAGAAGTGCATCGAGCCCCCTCTTCCCTTGGCATTGCCTGTCTCTTTTCCGTAGAGTTCAGCCATCAGTTCATTGGGGGTAGCACCGAGGATGAGGGCGAGAGCATGACATCTGTAAGTGGTGGCCCACCACTGGTCCTTCCCACACGCTGCAAAGGCAGACATCTGCACTGCTTCTTGACCGACGTAAGAGTGGAAAAATCCCCCTACTTTTCCTTGGAGATAGGCCGACTCGGCTCGGATCTCAAAGTTACGAATGAGTAGCATTCTCTTGAGGTATTCAAGGAGTTTTTCCTTACCGAGCTCTTGGATAACTTTTTCAAGGTCGTGGGAAAAAAGGTGGTATTCTTCTTTTTGCTTTCTCGTCATAACCTATCGGGGAAATCCTGGAGCGTTTGCCGTCTCTGCTGTTCTCGGGATGATGTTGGGGTTATTTGTGACAGGAACCGATCGCAAGTCCTCGGAATGAGACTGCATGCACCCACTCATCAAAAAACAAGCGGCGACAAAAAGGGCGATCCTGAAATAGTTCACAAAAATCCTCTCTACTGGTTCCCCTCAGTATACCCAGAACTCAGTTTCCCTTCTAACTTTTTTTCCTTCCGCTTCCTGGGATGTAGGGCAATATATTCCTGGTAGGGGCGGGACTGGTAGGTTTGCATCTCAGCAAAGTGCTGAAGATATTTTTGAGCGACTCCCCTACTTTTGATGGTCACCACATTTTCCTGGTGGTGTTTGTTCGCATCATGGGTAAAGTTGAATGACCCTGTCCAAACAAGCTTACCTCCAAAAACACAAAACTTGTCATGCATGAGAGCTCTCTGCTTACCCTTCGAAACATCTTCACCTGCTGCGAGGGATTTATCCCAAACGAAGAGGGGGATCTGGTGTTCAAGAAGTCTATGAATCGAGGACTTCTGCTTCACCGAAAAGGGGTCGACAAGCACTTCGACCGCAACACCTCTTTGCCGTGCTCGAACAATTGCATTAGCGATTCCCATGTGGGTCATTGCATAGATCGCAACTTTGAGGCTCTTCTGCTCCTCATCGATCAAGGTAATCAGTTTCTCAGCAAGCCGCTCACTCGAAGAAAAGTAGGGCGTACACTCCGCGGGCACAGCGTAGAGCCTTCCGACCAAAAGAATAAGACAGACCCATGTACGTAATATCATGCCAAAAGTGATAGCAATAAAACGGAAATTTGTGCAAACATATTCTCATGAAGAGACCTATTTACTATGACACCGAGACGACAGGAATTAGCTCCGAAAAGGACAAGATCATTGAGCTTGCCGCCTATGATCCGTTCGATGACAGGTCATTTTGCGAGTTTATCCATCCGGGCTTTCCGATCCCTCCCGCATCGACGGCGATCCACAACATCACTGATGAGATGGTCGCAAATGCTCCCGGCTTTGAGGAAATTGGGAAGGCGTTTGCCGACTTCTGCCCCGAGAACACCGTTTTGATCGCCCATAACAACGACAGCTTTGACAAGCTATTCATCGAAGCCGAGTACAACCGAGCCGAGCTCACTCTCCCAGAATGGGGCTATCTCGATACTCTCAAGTGGGCCCGCCGCTACCGCCCAGACCTTCCTCGCCACACACTCCAACACCTTCGCGAGGCATACGGAATTGAGGCAAATAATGCCCACCGAGCACTCGATGATGTGATGGTTCTCTACGAAGTTTTCTCCCGCATGATCGACGATCTTCCACTTGAAAAAATCATCGAGCTTCTTGAAAAACCCCGTGATCTAGATCGGATGCCCTTCGGGAAGCACCAGGGGAAGCCTTTAGCCCAAGTTCCCAAAAACTACATCAGCTGGCTCAAAGAAAATGGGGCTTTTGACAAGCCCCAAAACAAAGAACTCAAAGAGAGTTTCGAGAAGATTGGTGTTCTCTAATTTTCCATTCTTAAATCTGAGAGAATCTCTCCGATCATCTCAAACATCTCATCTGATCCAGCATAGTTGCCATGAGAATCGATAAAGCTTGAACAGTTGATCGCTTGGATGTCTGCAGGGAGTTTTGATGGATTTTGACTTCCAACGGCTCCAAACCCCTTATCCCATTCGACAATCGGGTAGTATTCTCTAACCACTTTGTCGTTCTTGGAATAGAAACCATAGATCTTCTCACATCTCTGGATCGCTCCGCTGTACTCTTGACCTCTTTCGAGAGCCCCGTTATCGATTGCTGCTGCCATAAGGAATACATTCCCGATCGAGAGAGCTGAGTCGAAGGAAAGGGCTTCTAAGGCTAAGCGGCATCCCATGCTATGAGCGATAATATCCACGCTTTTTCCATTGGCCGCCGCATCTTCTAGAAGGTTAAGAAGTCGGTCAGGCAAATTAAATCCAGTGACACGTGAGCGCGCGCTGAAATATTCTTGCGTCTGATCTCCACCAGGCCACATGTAACAGATGTGGGTATCATAGAAGTCGTTCGATCGGTTCTTCACTTTTGTGAAAAACCTAAGCGCTTCTCGATAATCATTGTTGTAGCCATGGATCACAACAACGATCTTCTTGTCCTTAACTCTTGCGAGCCACTCTTCTTCATCTAAACTCCCAGAAATGAAGGGGGCTTTCAGCTTCACTGTTCGCTGCTCTTGGTAATTCGAGATCGCATCTGCGTTTTTGAAATTGTGCCGGTCACTGATCACAATCGCGTCCCCGAAAAGGGAAAACGAAGCGAATAGACATAGGGTCAATACTAGTTGTTTCATACATACTCCTGCTTTGTAGTGCGTGAATTCGTTTCCACCAGGATGTATATAGCAACAATTTAACTAATAGAACAAGCTAGACGAGCTCTTTGGAGCTCTTTTTGACGCGAAACATCGCTTCCCACATGAGTCGGAACTGCGGGCAAGTTTCGAGAAGCTCTTCCCGTGTTCCTTCAGCGACTTTTTCTCCATCTTCGAGATAGATAATCCGGTCAGCATGCTCAATGGTCGCGAGTCGGTGGGCGATGATGATTTGGGTCACCTCTCCATGAAGCTCCCCAATCGCTTCTTTGATCCGCGTCTCGCTAAGCGCATCAAGAGCTGATGTCGCTTCATCGAGAATGAGAATTGGGGCATTTTTAACGAGAGCACGAGCGATGGCAAGACGTTGCTGCTGTCCACCCGAGAGGTTTTGCCCAGCTTCCGCGAGGACTGTGTCATATTTTTTCTCAAGCTTTTCAATGAACTCGTCGGCATGAGCCCTTTTGGCTGCCGATTCGATTTCAGTGCGGGGAAAATCACGGCCAAAGGCAATATTCGCTGCCACGGTGTCACAGAAGAGGAACGGTTTTTGGGAGACAAATGCGATCGTGTCTCGAAGAGATTTCTGGGTGTACTCGGTGACGGGGCGCCCATCGATTTTTATGCTTCCCTTCTCGACATCATAGAGTCTGGGAAGGAGCTGGACAATCGTAGACTTCCCTGCGCCAGTTGGGCCAACAATAGCTACAGTCTCTCCTTTGCGGACGGTGAAGCTAAGGTCTTTAAGGATCCAGTCTCCATGGTAGCGGAACCATACCCTATCAAACTCGATCGTTTCTTTGAATTCGGTGAGAACGCCCGCTCCATCTTTATCTTCGATGTGGGGTTTGATATTGAGCACTTCGAACATCCGCTCAGCAGCAACAACTCCTCTCTGGATGTTGGCATTTTCTTCGGCGAATTTCTTCACCGGCTCATAGGCAAGATGGAGAAGCCCACAGAAAACGATCAGCTCGGAAATGGCCATTCCAAGTGTAAGGAGGCCAAAGAGGACCACACTTGCTAGACAGAGGGTGGTGACTGCATGAAGGATTGGACGGGTGAGAAGACCATACTTAGCCGTCTTGCTCTCGAGAACAGCCATCCGGTCATTCTGCTCTACGTATTTTTTTAGAGAGAAGGCTTCCATTGAAAAGATTTTAACCGTCTGGATCCCTGCAAGAAAGTCGATAAGAACAGAGGCAAACCGCTCTTGGTTTCTCTGGAGCTGTCTCGAGACCCGTTTGACCCGCTTGGCAAAGAAGACGATCGGGAGAACAATCAGGGGCATTCCTAAAAAAATCACGAGCGAGAGCTTCCAAGAGAGATAGAAGCACATGAAGAGGCAAGAGGCGATTGTAAAAGGAGATTGAAGGTAGTTAGTGAGGCACGAGTTGATCGATACCGAGATCTGCGCGGCATCCCCTACGACTCGGGAGGAGAGTGTCCCAATGTTGTACTGCTGGTAAAAGCTCATGGGGAGGGACTGGATATGTTCAAAATAGTATTGCCGAAGATCGCGACTCACTCGGATCGCAAGAAGCTGAGTCGTGTACCGACTGGCGAATAGCCAAATTGCTTTGAACACAGCGACAGCGAGGACAATCATAATGAGTGAGGCAAAATTGCTTGAGATCTGGAACTTTTGCTTTAGGCTATTGAGCGCCCAGTTAAGTGGGTTGGTCTCTTTCTTGCTCCTTAAGTAAGTAGCCGCTTCCTGTTTGGTGATCTCTCCGTTCCCCTCAACGTCGATCTCGCCCCACTTGGTCTCTACTTCGTGGAGGCTGATGGAGCTCTGGGAATGTAGACGTTCATTCGTCTCAGTAGAAAAGAGGGTAAAAAAGTCAGCGCCCGAGTTGGACATCACCCCAAGGGCGAACATCTCTAACTGCGAGGCGACTGTAAGTGCCAAGAGTGTGCAAAGAGTTGCGATGAGAAGAGAGAGGTGTTTTCGACTTCGAACCGCAAGGGCTATCAATAATTTCATAGACTTCCGTGGACCGTTTAGATCGAGGTCCGCCTATGTTATACACCAATAGAGGGTTCTATTCTACTGCAAATTCACCGATATGGCGAAATTTTTGGTATCGATTTTCAAGAAGCTCTTCAGTGGGAAGCGTTTTTAGTTCTTTCCAAGCTTTGACCACAGCCTCTCGGACGCTTGCATAGACAGCTTCTGGGTCATGATGGGCTCCACCTTGGGGCTCACTAAGTATTTCGTCGATGATCCCTAGAGGAAGAAGATCTTCCGCCTGCATTTTCAAGGCGACGGCAGCAGTCTCTTTCTGCTGGCTATCTTTCCAAAGGATCGAGGCGCACCCTTCAGGAGAAATCACGGCGTAGTAGGCATGCTCAAGCATAAGGATGCGGTCTCCCACTCCCATGCCAAGAGCTCCACCCGAGCATCCTTCCCCAATAAGGAGAACGACAACCGGAGTTTTCAGCCCCGCCATCTCTTTCAGGTTATTGGCAATCGCCCACCCTTGTCCCCTCTCTTCTGCGGCAAGGCCAGCAAAAGCTCCGGGTGTATCAAGGATCGTCAAGACGGGAAGATTAAATTTTTCGGCAAGCTTCATGCATCGGATTGCTTTTCGGTACCCTTCGGGATGGGGCATACCAAAATTTCTTTCGAGACGGCTTTCGGTATCGCACCCTTTTTCCTGGGCGACCACCATACATTTGACTCCGCCAATTTCGCATAGTCCTGCGATGATGGCAGGATCGTTGCGGTAAAGGCGATCACCATGGAGTTCGGTAAAATTTTCACAGAGAGCCTTGATGTAGTCGACAGACCGAGGTCTTCCTGGATGCCGACTGATCTCGACGCGTTGCCAGGGGGTAAGCTCCGAATAGACTTTCGATTTGAGCTTCTCGAGTTTCTTCTCGAGTCCCTTCAGCTCGTCGTCTGACCATAGCTGATTATTGGCGTTCTGATCTCTCACTTCGCCGAGGGTATTCTCAAGATCTTTTATCTGTCTTTCATGGTCTAACATAGATTTTTCTCAAATAAAAAATACATAAAAAAAGGCCGCTTGTTCTAAGCGGCCATTATCCCTCATTTTCCCAATATTTTCAAGCTATCCAATAGTGTGCTCTTCAGGAGCCTTGACCTCAGCAGTTTCCATTGGGGTAATCTCATTTAAATCTTTTTCTATCATCTTCTTCATCTTCTTCCCAGGAGTGAATTTCACAGCCCGGCGCGCAGGAATAACGATCGGGACAGAAGCATTTTTAGGGTTCCTGCCAATTTTTTGTTTCCTTTGGACGATTTCAAAAACTCCGAAGTCTCTGAATTCCAATCGGTCTCCATTCGCAAGGTAGTCGGTCATCCGATCCAGAAAAGCCTGTATCACATTTCTCACATCATTCGGATGAAGCCCTTGTCCCTGGGAAATAACCTGTATCAATTTCTTCTTAGTGATGGTTCCCATTTTCCCTCTCCTTATCAAGTATTCCTTATAAGGCTCATTGTTGTAAGACCCTGAATTTCAGGCAAGATTTTTTTACAAAACGATTTTGATGAGGAGTTTTTTCTTCTTCCCCGCCCCGAGGAGGAGGAAGCGATCTTCAATAAGATCTTTTTTTTGAATCCGAGCTGCTGGGTCGACCAGTTTCGCGTCATTTAGGTAGGCGCCGCCGTTCTTAATGAGTCGATTTGCCTCTCCTTTGCTCGAAAGAAGCTCTGCCTCAACAGCAAGCTCGGCATAAGACTGCCCAAGAACTTGGTCCATAGGAAGGGAAATAGAGGGCATATCCCCAGAGATAGCGCTGAGTGTCTCCGCATCGAGCGCCGCTTTTTTTCCAGGGGCTGCTGCCTCTGTCACTTTCCGTGCCTTGACTACACCTTCTTCGCCATGAACGATGCGAGTCACCTCTTCAGCAAGCCGCTTCTGCGCACTATTCACCAGGTAGCCCGGCTCCTTCATTCCCTTTTCGATCTCTTCGATCTCAGCAAGGTCCATAAAGGTGAGGAGTTTCATCATCTTGATCACATCGGCGTCGGGGATCCGGATGAGGTATTGGTAGAACTGGTAAGGAGAGCATCGTTTCTCAGAGAGCCAGATTGCCCCTTCTTCAGATTTTCCAAACTTCTTCCCATCACTCCGTGTGAGGAGAGGCCAGGTAATTCCATAGACACTTTCACCAGCAAGTTTCCGAGTTAGCTCGATTCCTCCAGTGATATTCCCCCACTGATCACTCCCCCCCATCTGGACAGAAACATCGTGGTGGGTATGCAAATGATAGAAATCATACCCTTGAATCAGCTGGTAGCTAAACTCGGTATAGCTAAGCCCCTCTTCCGACTGAAGTCTTGTCTTCACCGTATCTTTTGCGAGCATCGGCCCCATCCGAAAGTGTTTTCCCACATCTCGGAGAAAATCGACCAGCCCGAAGTTGGAGTACCACTGATCATTGTTTAGAATAAGAGGAGAGGGCAGCTTCCCGCCAAAGTCGAGGATCTGCTCAAAATGGGTACGAATCGAGGCTACATTGGAAGCGATCGTTTCGGTATCTAGAAGAGGACGCTCGACGCTTTTTCCCGAAGGATCTCCGATCCGCCCTGAGGTTCCGCCCAAAACGACCACAGGAGTGTGGCCAAAGCGTTGGAACCAGGCAAGAACCAAAATCCCCATCAAGTTTCCAACATGGAGGCTATCGGCCGTCGGATCGAAACCGACGTAGACTTTAAGGGGTTTTTCACAAAGAGCGTGGAGATCATCGCTGGTCACTGCATCGATGAATCCCCTACCTTTTAGACAGTCAAGAATATTTTCAGCCATGGGAGCAATCGTACCCTATCGGAGAATTATGCGCCTCTGAAAAGTGGGTTATCCATCTTGAAGCTTTTCAACGATCTTCATGATTTTTTGAGAAACCTCAGCAGCATTTTCGTTTTCGTCGAAGAGAGAAATCGACTTGCTTTTAAGAACGACACGTTGACCAGCATATCTGGAGATCCTCCGGTGGATCTCTCCTGCCTTTTTTTCAAGGGCCTCTTTGGTCATCTGTGCATCGGCCATTTCGAATTGGCGCTGCAGTTTTTCCCGCGCCTTTTTTGTCTTTCGACTCTCTTCCGCAAGCTGTTTTTGCTTGTTGTTTTTTTCTGGTAATGAGACCATTTCGCAATACTCCTGGGTTGTTTTGAAGGCTATCTTCCCAGCTATTATTTTGCAAGACGACTTCAAGAAATACCTTGAGATGTAATCTCCTATGGATATACATAAAACTATGCCTCATGATCGAGCAAAAAGTGCTGCGGGCCTAAAAGCCCTTGAATTTCTGACGGAAGGGATGGTGATCGGCCTCGGAACCGGCTCAACCTCCCAGTTTTTCATCAAGCACCTCATTGAAAAATGCCGAAACGGCTTCCAAATCAAGGCCGTGGCCACGTCGATCGCCTCGGAAACCCTCGCCAAGGAAGGGGGGATTCCCATCGTTGATATTCAAAGCGTAGATACCCTCGACCTCACCGTCGACGGAGCCGATGAAATCGACCCGGAGAAAAGACTCATTAAAGGGGCCGGAGGAGCGCTGATGCGAGAAAAGATCATCGCATCGATGAGCAAAGAGATGATCGTGATCGCTGATGAGACGAAGCTCGTCAAAAAGCTCGGCAAAGCTCCTCTCCCTATCGAAGTGATCCCCTTTGCCATAAAAGCCACAGAGAAACACCTAAGCAACCTCGGGTATACCGGAAAGTGGCGCACTGAGCCAGACACCTCCCCTTTCGTCACCGATAATCACAACTGGATTTTCGACCTTACGCTTCCCTCGAACATCGACCCAGCCGAGGAGCATAGAAAAATCACCCAAATTCCCGGCGTTGTCGACACCGGCTTTTTTCTAAACTTAGCAACGCGCATCCTCATCGGGCAAGATGATGGGAGCGTGGTAGTACAAACCTAAAGGGACAGACTCATGGACATTGTGCCGATTAGCTTCAAAAAGATCATGCAATCGAAAGCCTACACGGTGATCATTCTAGGGACAGAGGAAAAACAATTTGCCATCTACACCGATCCTCTCGTCGGCCGCAACCTCCAGATTCTCCTCACAGGTGAGCCCCATCCAAGACCCTATACACATGACCTGATCGATCTCATCTTCAAAGGGCTAGATATCCGGATCAAGCAAGTGGTGATCAACAACATCGAAGATACGATCTATTTCTCTCGCCTGTTCCTCGAGCAGGACATGGGTGAGCAGAAGCAGATTCTAGAGATTGACGCACGTCCTTCCGACTGCCTCACTCTCGCCCTAATGCACAACGTTCCCCTTTTCTGCCGAAAAGAGGTCCTCGAGCAAGCGGTCCCCATTGAAGGCTAATTTCTTCCTCTTATAGTTTTTTTCAGGTATCCTGTTCCTGATATGAGCATCCAGTATCAAGAAAGATGGGTCTCTCGAGACAGCATCCAAATATGGACAGAGTCCTTTGGAAATATCCAAGATCCCGCAGTCATTCTCGTGATTGGGGCAGGGGCAATAAGCACTTCCTACTCGGATGATTTTTGCGGGGAAATTGCAAATGCTGGCTATTTTGTCCTCCGCTATGACCAAAGAGACTATGGCAAGTCGACAAAATTCCCTCAAATCCAGTCAGAAGCCTTGTCCGATCCTGAGCTCCTAAAAAAGGAGCTGCCCTATAGAATCGAGGACCTCGTCGAAGATCTACGCGTGATCATGGATGACTATGGAATTTCTAAAGCTCACATCGTTGGACATAGTATGGGAGGAATGATCACTCAGCTATTCACAGCCAAACATCCCAAGCGCCTGCTTAGCTTTACCTCGATTTCTGTCGCTCCAGCATCTCCAAAATGTGAAATAGAGCCCATCCCTAAAGAAACCCAAGAAAAACTCTACGCCAATATCCCCTCGGGAAACTTTGAGCAGGATGTCGATGGATGGCTAGCAAGCTACAAAATCCTAAATGGAACGATGGAGTTTGATATAGATCAAGCTAGAGAATATGTCCGAGAAATCTACGAGAGGGATCCCCATGCGAATGTTGCGTGGAGTCACATCGGAGTGCAATGTCTTCTGCCCGATTACCTAAACCAATTTAAGAACAATAGAGTTCCTGGACTCATCCTACATGGCGAGGAAGATCCCCTGCAGCCAGTTTCTTACGCAGCAGCAGTCCATGAGATGATCAAGAACACAAAGCTCACCATTCTGCCCAGGTTAGGACACATGTTTTTCAATCGAGAAGCGCAAAAATTGATTTTGTCCCATCTACTAGAACATTTTGCACTGAATTAATTAAGAAAATAGAGGGTTCCGGATACGGTACTTGTCTTTCTCCTTGGGAGGATTTGTGTCTTTCTTAATCGCCATATCTAGACTATGGGTTTTAGCTTTCATCAACCAAAAATTTTTAGGAAATCGTAGGTAGCAATCACGCTAATCGACTTCAAAATTTTGGGTACAGATTGACTTTTACCTGAAAAAATTTTACAATCCCTGCAATATTTACTATAAAAATGGAAAATTATGAATGACTTAAATCCTGCATCTTATTTGCCAAAACCCTATCTTTCAGCTAGTTCTTCTTCTGATGTCCATCCTTTAGAAACTCCTCTGCCCACAGGTTCAAATTCTTCTGGTCTTAGAATTTCTGATGAAATTGTAAGTCGAATGAAAAAACCTTTCGGTGAGAGCAAACAGATGGCTCCGGCTAGAGTAGATGTGTGGCCTGACGGGGTTCGAAGAGCAGATTCTTTGTCCGCCTGCTTCCAAATAGCTGAGGCCCTAATGAATGAAGCGAGAAGCGATCTAAACGACGCAGCACTTAAGGTTATAGAACAAGGTTTTCTTTTCAAATCAACCGACGAGAATGACAAGGCTAAGCTTTTTTTCCTAAAAGCGAAGCTCTTATACCGTCAAGGAAATAAGGACGAAGCATATAAAAATGCATTGAAGGGCATTGCACTTAAACCCTCGCAACAAGTTCTCCGTGCCGAATTATATCTCTTAGCTGCAGAGACCTCAACGAAGCTGGCTAACGAGGAAGGCCTCGAGGAAGAGGTATGCCAAAATTGGCTAACGAGTGCTCGAACACACATTCTCACCGGCCTTAAAGATCTAGAGAAAGAACCTTCCAAAAATCAGACCCTCCAAGCACGATTCTATCTCATGCATGCAAGCTTCTTAAAAAAAGAAGGCAAAATTGACAGCGCTATCGAGGAATTAGAGAAGGCTTGTTCTCTCAAGGCAGTGGAACAACACTTGAAAAATCAGCTTGTGGAAATGCACGGCTATTTCATATTAAATTCCCTCTAATGAGAATTCAGGGAACAAAATTTCTTGGGTTCTTTGTCTAAGAGCTTGGTCCAGTAGGGCCAAAATCCCCTCCATATACACATGCTTGTTACACTCAGTCTCTTCAAAGATATTCTTGAAAAACAAAAAGGCATAAGCGTTAGCTCGTTAGCTACTACACAAAAGGAGCACGCTAGGCTCAAGAAATCTTCCATAAATTGAAGTTATGCAACACACCTAGAAAATAGTTCGAATTCTCGCTTTCCCTTGAGAAACTCGGGATTTTTGTATATAATACCTAATTATAAAGGAGATCAAAATGGCTACATCATTACAATCCGCGATAAAAAATCCATTATCTTGTGGAATAGAGCTTTTAGTACATTGTAACAAAAAGTCTGACCTATGCTATCTTTCTGCCTCATATAATCAAATATCTTTCAAGGCTTCCGGCATCCCGACTTCTTCAAAGCGCATACTCAATGCGACAGTTTTCATCGATTCTGAAAAAGCCGAAGGGTCCCGAAAAAAAATCACACAAATGCTCGGCAAGCTCCGAAAAGCCAAAGAAAGTGGTAGTGGCTCATGCACACTCCGTGGTGGATGTCTAATGATCCGAACAAGCGCAGCTCACTGAACGACGCGCCCTAGTATTTGACGTTAAATTTGTTTTGAGCGAGCTCAACGACCGCTTCGATGGCTTCTTTGGCATCCTCGCCATCAGCCTCAATCTCCACCTTTGCCCCTTTGGCAGCGGCGAGCATGAGGATGCCCAGAAGAGACTTCGCATTGACCGTCAGATCTTGGTAGCTGAGAGAAATTTCTGCCTTGAAGCGGGAAGCACACTTCACCAACTCAGTGGAAGGCCGAGTATGCAACCCCTTTTCGTTCACGACAACAAAAACTGTTTTTTCTTTAGATGGCATAAATTAGGTTAGTAGTTCCCCTAGCTGGTCGACCAAACCAGAGAAGTGATTGATGATCGACTCAACAGGTTGCTTTTCTAGCATATTTACTCCAGCTCGTTTCAATAAGTCAAGCGGATAATCACACGAACCTGAAGATAGGAACTCGAGGTACTGATTCTTCTCCGACTCCCCTCCTTTTGTCACCATCTCAAAGAGAGCATGCGCTGCACTGATCCCCGTCGCATATTGGTAGACGTAGAAGTTGCTGTAGAAATGAGGGATCCGCGCCCACTCGATATCAATTTCAGGATCCACCTCCATTTCAGGACCGAAGTAGTCAACATTGAGCTGGTGGTACTTCTCTTTGAGCGTCGTTGGCGTCAGAGGGATCTTCTCTTCAGCAAGCTTATGGATAAAGAGCTCAAACTCGGCAAACATCGTCTGGCGGAAAAAGGTCGCCCGAATGTCTTCGATCTTCTGGTTGATTAAGAAGGCCTTTTGCTCCTTGGAAAGATCCTGCTTCATCAGATGGAGGAACATCAACTCT
>Ga0180437_10001969_pt1 | contig 34078 bp, 26 predicted proteins | sample SS_ome_4_FD_132410 | JGI IMG/M metagenome (GOLD analysis project Ga0180437, IMG submission 132410) | Hypersaline lake sediment archaeal communities from the Salton Sea, California, USA - SS_3_D_1 metaG | ecosystem: Environmental > Aquatic > Non-marine Saline and Alkaline > Hypersaline >... | reverse complement strand
CCCGGCAAAATTCCGAATACACTCACCATTGAAAAGATGAAGGTCGGTGCCAAATATTATCGTAATCAAATCCTCGTGCAATATTTAAAAGAGGCGGGACTTATGGATTTGCACAGTTTAGGGATTCCGGTGAAAATTTTAAAATTATCCACTGAATATGCTGGTAAAGCCCCCCTGCTGGTCGAAAACGGGGATGAATTTGTCGTTACCATCTTTGCGCGTACTTTTTAATTGGACCCTGCTTCCCTGAAAATCAACTGCACCTGAAGGAGAATTGTTGAAAAAAATTGAAAAGCTCCAAAAGATACTGATCAGCCGTCTACGTTTTATGGGGGATATTATTTTAACGACGCCCCTGATTCAGGCATTGGCGCAGGCTTATCCCCAAACTCACCTGGCTTACCTGGCTGAAACGCCCTATATTTCCCTGCTTGAAAATCACCCTGATCTCCGGGAAATCATTCCGTTTGATTTTAAGGGAATCTCAAATTTAGGCTACTGGCAGCAGCTTAAAAAACAAATTCAATTTCTTAACCAATTGCGGGCAGCTAAATTTGACTTGGCAATTGACCTGTTTGGAAATCCGCGTTCGGCTTTGCAATGCTGGCTATCTGGTGCGCCTTATCGGATTGGCGGTGATTTCAAAGGGCGCGGCAAATTGTACAATATTCGCATTGATAATCGCGGCAAAAAGCTAAACGCGATTCAATTTCATTTACAATCGTTACGACCGTTGGGAATTCCGATTCCGGAGAAACCAGTGACCGCGATTTACACCACGCCATCTGAGGATCATTGGGCGGAGGCTTATTTAAGTTCACTACAACTGGATTTGAACCAGCCGATTATCGGAATTCATCCCGGCGCAAGCTGGCCGGCAAAAATGTGGTTATTGGAACGTTTTGTCGCCCTGATTCGTCAAATAAATACCCGTCTCAATTTCCCGGTATTGCTCACTCACGGCCCGGGGGAGGAAATACGCCTTCAGCAAATTCGTAACCAGCTTAATAGCGAAGTGTTTGTGACAAAGCGCCTGACACTCCGTCAATTAGCGGCAGTTTTAAAAAAACTTACCCTGTATGTTTCGAACGATTGTGGACCTCTGCATCTGGCAGTGGCGGTTGGCACCAAAACTTTGGGTATTTTCGGATCGGGTGAACCAGAGATCTGGTTCCCGTATCCCCGGGAATCAGGACACCGTTACATTCATAAACCACCCGTTTGTTGGCCCTGCCATCGAGATTTTTGTGACACGCTGGAGTGTATGTCCGCAATTACTGTTGACGAGATATTTTATATAATTGAAGAAATGCTTTGTCAGCAGTAAAACTACAATCAAATTACTGGTATAATTTATGAAACAGTCATGGTTCCGACAAAAATTAAAGATGATTTTTGAACCAATATTTTCTAAATTAAAAACCAGACTGGAAACAACAGAGAAAAATCAACAACCTTCTCGAGTAAATCAAGCCACAGCGATTACCGGGCAGCCCGCTGCGGCTGAAACAATGAATTCTTCGTCAATGGAGTTCCGGGGTGAGGAGGATTCATTAAATGGACGTTCAGGTCGCTTGCTGCAAGCGGTAGAACGTCTGGAAAGGACATTAAACAAATACCGTCTTGAGCAATTTTATGAGTACGAAGCGTATCAACAAGCCCCCAAAAAGATGTTGCTGATCAACCTGTTGTTGGGAATCGCGCGCGGGGTGGGATTTGTCATTGGGGTTTCTTTTGTAGGGGCAATTGTGTTGTCAATACTGGCCTGGATTTTGTCGGGAATTCTGGAAATACCGGTCATTGGTCATTTTGTGGCCGAGATTATAAAAAGTGCTCAGGAATATTTAAAGAATGCCCAGCCTTAGTAAGCGTGGGTGATGAATATTCTCTTGGCAGGTAACGTTGTGAACGGATTTTTGCTTGACAAATCATTAATTCTTTTTTATATTCAGCTAACAACAGGACAATTAATCAGTTGAGGAAGGCATGGTTCCCAGATCACAAAAAATTCGTCTGGGTGTTTTTTTAAGCATCTCGTTTTTCCTCCTAATAGTGGCGATTATCGTTGTCACCGGGAGCAAATTATTAAAGCGTGAAAAAACCTATTACATTCGTTACAAAGACGTTTCTTTAACCGGTCTTGAGTTAGGTGCCCAGGTTAAGTACCAGGGGATTCGAATTGGTCGGGTTGAAGATATTTATATTGATCAGAAAGATATTTCCAGTCTTATTGTCGAAATCTCAATCGAGCATGATGTTCCGATTAAAGAAAATACCGAAGCAGTGATGTCACTGATCGGAATTACTGGATTAAAATTAATAGAATTACGAGGTGGCACGAATGAGGCCGCTGAGCTCCCACCCGGCTCGTTTATAAAACCCGCCCACTCCCTGGTCGAAAGCCTGAGCGGTCGGGCTGAGGATATTGCCCAAAAAATCGAATTGGTGCTTAATAATCTGCTTGAATTAACCGGTCCCAATCGCCAGACTTCAATGTTTCAATTGATCGATAACGCGGCTACTACGTTAAATACTTTCAATACCACATTGGATAAAAATCAAAATAATATTGAGGCGATGCTCAACAATTTTACCAATTTTTCCCACAAACTGGACTCTTTTATGGTCATTTCGAATAATACCATGATGCGACTGAATCAGTTAATCAGTACTCCGGAAATGAAGGAAACAATTGTTAATGTCAATAAGATTTCGAAAGACCTGGAACAAGCGCAGCTTTCAAAGTTGATCACTGAATTAACCGAAACGGTAGAAATGGCCAAAAAAACCTTTATTCATATTGACCTGACTCTGTTAAAAAGTCGGCACGATTTATTGAGTTCAATTGAGACCCTGAAGGAAAGCATGGAATATTTTAATGAATTTTCACGGTTAATTAGTGAAAATCCATCATTGTTGATTTATAAAACCAAACAAGAAGAAATACAGGTTAAATAAAAGATGTTTCTGTCATGAATCGATTAAAAATGAAATATTTACCATTCCTGACTTTGCTTGTGTTAACAACTCTCATTTTAAGTCACTGTGCTCAGACTACGATTCAGCGAAAATATTATTTATTAGATTATCCTGGTGTGGCAAAAGATAGCGCTTTAGTCGTTGAAGCACCCTTCTCGTACAAAGTGATGGTACAAACCATGAAATTGCCGCGCACGTATGATCGTACGAATATTGTGGTGCGTTATTCCGCCCATCAAATTGATTATTATCGCTACAGTTTATGGGCGATTAAACCACAAATTATTATCTCTGATCTGATCACCCAGCAACTTCAGGCTTATCGAATCTTTATCAAATGTGAACGTGAATTCCTGGATGAAAATCCGGATTACGAAATTATTGGTTATATTCAAGCCGTTGAAAAATTTCACAATGAAGCCTTTCATGCCGCCCACTTAGCGATGACGCTTTATCTGCGTCGTAGTGATGATTTTAAACTCCTGGTTAAACATGAGTTTGATCGTCAGGAAGAGCTGTTTAGCCTGGATATGTCATTTTTCGCGAAAAAATTAAGCGACATCTTACGCGAAGAAGTCGACAATTTCACCACCAAGATTATTCAATATTTTCAAATCCACGGGCATGAACAAGCGGCTTCATCTAACTAAAAATATTTTTACTGATGAAAAAATATTGGCTTTTAATTTACCTACTCCTGTTTTTTTTATGGGCAAAGGTTTGCGCCCAGACCAAAGCCACTGAAAAATGGCGTACCTGGAATGCTCCGCCACCGCAAGTCCAGATCGACCGTGAAGGCAAAGATGACATTAAGGGACTCGGTCGACTATTCCTGCCGGTGATGACCACGCCCGATCTGGAGCCGGTCTTTATCGTTTCCACCATGACCGATTCAATTATTCGTATTTCGAAAATGGGGACCTCGCTCTGGCTGCGACCAGGGAAATACAAAGTGGCTTTTGGCTCTGGTACGCTTGACCAGGTGATTCGCAAGACCGTAGAGATTCGTGCCGAGGATACGACGATTCTCGAACCGGATTGGTCCTGCCTGGTGGTCCGAATCATCGATGAAACGCGCAACTCTATTCGGGAGGCGTATGAAATATATTCAATCCCGGATAATGAATATTTTGGGGTTGGTTATGGTGCTGATGAGCAATTGGGTGAGCAGCTACAGACCTGGATTTTAAAACCGGGTCTTTATAAAATTATCAAACTGGGTGAGCACGTCAATACTTACAAGAATTTTACAACGGTGCGTTTGTTACCGGGGGAATTGACCCGTTACACGATTGTGGTCAATAGTGACACGAAGGATTTTATCGGCGCCGGTATTCTGGATATTGTGAAGAAGAAAATAAAGGCCGCCAATTGGTCGTATTTTAGTACCCTTTACGGGAGCTACACCTTAAACAGCTCCAATGATGTTACCACCAAAAAACAAGAAACCAGTATGATTTTTGTCGCCCAGTTTGATTACAACGTGTTGTACAATTCCACTCACCATTTTTTCTCCTCGCGCGGATTGATTGAAGAGGGCTGGAACATGCAAAAGAAACAGATCAATTTTCGAAGTAACCTCGACCGGATGCAATTGAAAAATATTTATATTTTTTATTTTATTAAACCGCTGGGATTGTATGGCCGTCTTTTCTGCGAAACAAATTTAGTAAATAAAATGACCTATTATGACACTCCCCACAAAATCATCAAAGTGGATCAAAATGATAATATTCTCGAAGAAAGAGAAAATGTCCGTAAATTAGAGCTGTCGCCGGCTTTTTCCCCGATTGAACTCAAAGAGGGGATTGGGATTAATTTGATGTTTCTCAAATCGCTGCGGTACAATTTAAATATCCGCGCCGGCATGGGGTGGTACCAGATTTTTAATCGGGATTTGTTTACCCAAACCAGCGACAGCACCTTTAAGTTGAAAGAATCCAGTTATTCAAAAGGGCCGGAAATTTCATTAATCGGCAGTGCCCGCATTTCCCGCAATATGCTGCTTAGTTGTGAATTGGAGGTATTTTACCCGGATGGTTCCAAGCGTTTTGATTATGAATTTGAGAATATTCTCAATTTAAAACTGTCTAAAAATGTCTCGTTAGACTACACGCTCCGCTTTCGGAATAAACGTAGTCTCAGTGATTATCTTTTAACCGATCACATTGTCCTCCTCAGGTATTCCTTCTTTTTGTTTTAGCAACGTGAATTAATAAGTTGAAAAATGAACTTGAACTAACTTTTCAGATTGTGAATTCATGAAGTTGCTGGTTTTAAAATATCTACTTTTGATTTTAAATTATTTAAGCAATTGTGGAGGCACAGGGTAATTAATTCACAGGTATTACTTTTATCAAATGACTTTGTAATTGGGTCGAAACCGGTATTAGAATTAAAACAGGTTAAACAAACCAATGAACGCCACACAACCACATTCTGCCATCTTACTCATTCATTGCCCCGATCGGCAGGGCATTGTTGCCTCGGTAACGGAATTCATTTATAAAAATAAAGGGAACATTACTTATCTGGAGCAACATGTGGATTCCCAAAAGCGCATCTTTTTTATGCGCATTGAATGGGAGCTGGGTGAGTTTATGATTCCCACCGATAAAATTGGAGAGTATTTTCAAACACTTATAGGCAAGCGCTTTGAAATGCAGTGGAAGTTGTATTTTCCGGAGGACATTCCCCGCATGGCAATTTTTGTCTCCAAACTCCCCCACTGTCTGTTTGACATTATTGCTCGCTGTCAAGCCGGGGAAATTAAGGTTGTATTGCCACTGATTATCAGTAATCACCCGGATTTACAGGCAGTGGCCGAAAAATTTAAGATCGATTTTCATCTGTTTCCGATTAACAAGTCCAATAAACACCACCAGGAACAGCAAGAGCTGAGCTTATTAAAAGAGTACCAGGTCGATTTTATTGTTTTAGCCCGCTATATGCAAATATTATCAGCAGAATTTGTGACGCATTATCCGAACAAAATCATTAATATTCACCATTCCTTCTTACCAGCCTTTCCTGGAGCGCGTCCCTATCATTCGGCTTATGAACGGGGCGTGAAAGTCGTGGGCGCGACCAGTCACTACGTGACGGCTGACTTAGATGCCGGACCAATTATTGAACAGGATGTTGTCAGAGTAAGTCACACTGATTCTGTCCAGGATTTAATTCGTAAAGGACGTGATCTGGAAAAGGTTGTGCTGGCCCGGGCGATCTGGCACCACATTCAACGAAAGATTTTGGTATTTGATAATCGAACCATTATTTTTAGTTAAGGTTAAGCGTAACAGTTCACCCCAAAAGCAAGAAGTAACGTGCGGCGCACTTTTTGATCCTAAAGTGCGTCGCACGTTCGTCCTGTGAACAGATGCGTTTAAGGAATATTTATTCAATTTAAATCAACAGAATTATTTATATTTTTAATTCCAAACCAATCATCATTCCCAATTCACCCGCTAAGTCAGCATTGATTTGTGCTCGAAAATGGAAGCCTGAGATGAAAATCATCGCGTCACGCATCCAGCAAGTTGAGTTGAAAAATCTGTCGGCGCATTTATTGTATTTGGCGCAATCTCCGTTGCCCAGCCGCACGCTCAACTACACTCGACCGGGTCAAACTCAATGTACGCTCTACGAAGCCGATGATTTTATTGAAGCGCACCTGCGCTACTTTGGTTATTCAATTAAAAAGGAAAAAGTGAAGGTGCAGGCTTTTCAACTCGATAAATCGGTTGCCCACGGTTTCAGGAAACCGTTACCCACCGAACCCTGGTTTGATGCTTTTAATTTGTATGCCCAGAAAGTCGGACACTCCTGGCCCGAGGAACTTATTATTGTGGTGGCGCATAAAGATTCACAAAGTTGGCTCACCTGCGCGGCCGGTGCGCATGATAACGCCATCGGGACGGCGGGTTTACTGGAAATTGCCCGCCTTCTTAGTCAATACAAATCCCAGCGGTCGATCTGGTTTATTTTCTGTAATGAAGAACACTGGCCCTGGACCAGTGTGGCGGCCGCGCAAACTGTTGTGGAGGCGGGTTTGAAAGTGATTGCTGTGCTTAATCTGGATGGTATTGCCGGGAAGGCAGACTCAGACAAATCCCACCGGCGAATGCTCAATGTGACGCGTTATTCAACGCCGGCTGGTAAAATCCTCGGTGATTTAATTGCGCACGTAAATCAGAAATATAAAATCGGTTTGATTCAAACTCAATATTTTTGTGAACAACCCAACGACGACGATGGTTCATTTATCAAAGCTGGCATTGAGGCCGCGGTGTTAAATATTGGCTCTTTTCCTTATGCCGAGCCAAATTATCACACAGTGGCCGACACCCCGGAAAAAGTCGATCTGGTGAATGCCCGGCTAACGACCCAACTGATGTTGGCAACCGTTCTGCATTTGGATTTTTATGGTTATCAAGTCGAGTGAGCATGTCTTGTCTGTAGAAATGAAAAGGGGTTGCCCTCAACCGCCAGTAGGTTTTATTAGGCTATTTTTTTCTGTTTGCTGCTCAAAACATTTTTAATATCCAAAATTTACTAAAAATTTCTAACTGCCGAGTTATTGTTTTTATTTTAATCTTACCTGTAAAAGAGGAAACATGAAATGAGTAAATTAGCTTGTCTGGGTGGTAAGCCGATTACCACTGATTTTTTAGGAGGCGCTCGATTTTCCCGGCGCCAGGATCTGGAACGCCAGTATTTGCTTCAGGCCTACGAAAGTCAGGTTTGGGACGATTGGCCGGGCGTCGACTCGATGGCGCATCAATTTCAACAGGAATGGGCTGATTTTAACCAGTCACAATTTTGTGCCCTCCTGACAAACGGGACCCACACCTTGCAGGTAGCTTTGGAAACGCTGGACATTGGTTTTGGCGATGAGGTGATTGTGCCCGGCCTCACCTGGCAGGCCACGGCCAGTGCCGTTTGTGATGTGAACGCCATTCCGATTCTGGTCGATATTGATCCCACCACCCTTTGTATCGATCCCGATCAAGTGGCCGCAGCGATTACGCCTAATACGCGGGCGATTATTCCGGTTCATCTTTATCATCGGCTGGCGGATGTAGAGCGATTACGAGCGATTGCGCAGGAGCACCAGCTTTACGTTATTGAAGATTGTGCCCATACACACGGCTCCCAATGGGATGGTAAGGGTGTCGGAACAATGGGTGATTTTGGCTCTTATAGTTTTCAAAGCTCGAAGTTAATTACCGCGGGTGAAGGCGGGGCTTTACTGATGCAGGATGAAACGTACTACTGGAAAGTGGTTAGTCAACGCGGCTGTGGTCGGGCCTATCAAGGCGGGATCCGGGTGCACAGCGGAAACTATCGCATGACCAGTTTTCAGGCGGCCATTTTGCGGGGTCAACTGGCCGCGTTTAAGGAGAACGCCCCGATCATTGACCGTAACGGACAGGCGCTGGACCGGGCGGTGGCGGCCGCGCCGGGAGTTAAACCCCTTTCTCGAAACCGTCATATTACCCGCCAGTGTAGTTATGCCTTTGTGTTCCTGTTTGAAAAAGCGCAATTTAATGAGGCGGAGGCCGATGCCTTTCGGAAGGCACTTTCGGCTGAACTTGCGTTTGAATTCGGAACTACCTATTCCCCGCTGTCGCACAGTGATGTTTATTATCCCCACACCAAAAAGCGGCATGCCCTGGGTCAGGATTATCTTAACCGGATTAATCCGGCGCAATGGGAATTACCGGTGGCGGATGAGGTGTGGAAAAATCAGGCAGTGCTGGCTCCCTGGACGATTCTGGCAGTACCACCCGAGCGGGCACCGTTGTTGACAGATGCCATTGTCAAGATCTATGAAAATCGGGATGAATTGAAAAAAGTCAAGATTAGCCCGGACGCGATTCGGTCCAGTGAAGCGCCAACTTTTTAAACTCACCGAAGCTAACCTGAGTCATTCGCCTGGCTTATGTACTCGTTAAGGTTTATTAGTAACATTCAAATTTTAGGTACCTCGAAAGATTTTTACCCTCACCCCAGCCTCTACCAAAGGGAGAGGGTTTCTAGCTCTTCCTCTCCCTTTGGGAGAGCATTGGGGTGAGGGTAAGAAATAAACCGAATCTACACGAAAAGTCCTTTTTTACCTGGATCAATTGAATGTTACCTGAAAACCTTGAATGAGCCCAATTTAAGGATCAATCATCAATGGCCGATTTTCCTAAAATCTGGTCACCCTTTGTCGGGGCAGTTTCATTAACCTTTGATGATGGAACCGCCAATCAATTAGCGGTGGCCGTTCCGCTGCTGGCTGAATATGGATTAAAGGCGACTTTTTATATCACGCCGAATGATCCGAAATGGAATTCTCAACAACAGTCCTGGCAAGCGGTGGCGGCTGCCGGACATGAAATCGGCAATCATACCTTGTCCCATTTTTGTTCGAATAATATTAAAGGTGAATCAGGAGGTCTGGAAGACAAAAATCTTAGCGAGATTGAAGCGGATATTTTGGCAGCGCAGGAACGACTTGTCCGGATTGCGCCCCAGCAGCCGGCGTGGACTTTTGCCTATCCCTGCTACAGTACTGATGTCGGGCGCGGGCTGCAGCGACAAAGTTACGTACCGATTGTGGCCAAATATTTTTTAGCGGGTCGGAGTAGTGGTGAATATGGCTTTGGCAATCACCCGGCGCTGGTCGATTTGGCAGCACTTTGGGGGACGCCTACTGAACGAATGAGTGGTTTCGAAATGATTGGCTTGATTGAAGAAATTTTTAACGCCGGGAAATGGCTCATTTTAATCTTTCATGAAATCAGCGGTAATTATTTAACGGTGAGCAGCTCTGATCTGCGCCAGGTGCTCGCTTATCTTCAGGAACGGAAGCATTCGATCTGGACGGCACCGGTGGGGCAGATTGCACGTCAGGTTGCTGATTACCAGAAATCGCTGTCTGCCAGCATCTAAGGCCCATTCAAACAGATGGCTAGTATTACAACCTAAATTTCTAAAATGGAATTGTCAATCATTTTATAAGTCATTGGAATATTGTGGAGGGCAGTGACTGCGTCACTGCATGAATTGACGCAGTCAATTCACTCCATAAATGTCTAATAATAAAAATAAGAGAATATGAAAGTCGTTTTAATTTTAGAATTTTAGGTATAACGTTAAGTTAAATCGACAAAAAATCCTAAAACGCAGAGGCGCCGAGGCCACCGAGGCCGCTGAAGCTACCAAGGGTAGCAGAGAGATTCCTTAAGAATATCAAATCTATAGACCAGAAAATTTATACCCTAACTAAAAATCATTTTGTTGGGCATAGGAATTTTTCTCTGCGATTCTCTGCGTCCTCTGGGACTCTGCATTGAAAATTTATATTCTATTGTCAACTTAACGTTGTCGTACCAGGTCATTTAATTTTTTCTCCGTGAACCTCAGCGCTCTCAGTGACTCCTTGTAAAAAAATACTTAAGTAGATCCCCGTAATCGGCTGATAGAGCTTTGTGCGATTATTTAAACCTTTTGTCTCCGCTTTTTTCAAATTTGATTCAATTTAAATTTTTTACTTAAAATGGCATCCAGCCAGCAATCTGGCAACCACCGCTTCAAGAAGGGCAAGATTGAGCTTCCGTGACCAATTCGAATTACCGTGGGTGGCTTTTCCCGGGTTATTTTCTTCACCAATTTTCGGGCAAACACCTCGGCTGAGGTCGGATTTTCCTGGGAAGCCATTGCCCGGGCCCGGATGGCTGCCTGAATTGAATGATACATTGAATCGACCTTTAAATTTTGGGCCACCTGTTTCTGCGCGGTTTCTCCGAAATGTGAACGAATAGCGCCGGGCTGGACAATAATTATTTGAATATTGAAAGGGGCCAGCTCCACTCGTAAGGCTTCAGATAGGGCGTGGAGAGCCGCTTTGGAAGCACAATAAGCGCCGGCAAATGGCGTGACAAAAATACCGGAAATACTCCCGATGTTGACAATTCGTCCCTGCGAGGCTTTTCTTAATAGCGGCAGCATGGTTTGAATTAATACAATCGGTGCCAGGACATTGGTTTCAAACTGTTGTCTTAGCTCCGGGAGCGGTAATTCCGTAAGCGGGCCAATTGCCGCGTAACCGGCATTATTGATTAGGAAATCCAAGTGCCCTGCCTCAGCTTCAATCCAGTGGTTAACGGCAGTAATCTGCTCCGGATTGTTAACATCTAAAGCGTGAATCCGGACGCCTTTTTGCTCCAGCCCGGCGAGACTCTCAATATTTCGAGCCGTCGCAAATACCTGAAATTTCTGTCGATTAAACTCCTCGGCTAACGCCCGACCAATGCCGGTGGAACAGCCGGTAATTAGAACCGTCGGTAATGATTGGCTCATTTTTCCATCCCATTTTTAATTTATGCTTACTTTTTTCATTCTTGCACCACTTTCATTCGAGTCGTTCCGTTTCCGAAAGAAAATTAGCGGGATTTTCAAGCAGGACGTGGATTCGCAAAGCGAATTTGCGGAAGAATGGCCATTACCGAGTGACCGGGACAATGCGTGGCTGAAAAATCACGGTGACAAAAAACCTCACGCCCGGCCGGTTTTAATTGTCCGAGATTTGACAGCGGTGGGTAAGGGCCACCGTAGCCGGGCCCGTTGGGATCGAATTTTAACCAGCCGAGGAAAAAGGAAATCAGCGGAACAAAACGAGTAATATCAATGTGCTGTTGAAAATTTCCCTGAATGGCAATCCCGATGCCGGTGGTATTGTGTCCTTTGGTGTGGGCGCCGGTACGGTCTTCACCACGACCCTCACAGGCAAAAACAGCGGGTGGATTTTGATTCATTAAAAAGAGCACAAAATTATAGGGGACATCCAACCCCAATTGAGGACGCACTGTTTGCAAACGCTGCATTTGTTGTTGCACCTCTCGTTCCGTTTCCCAGAGATTTGTTGTCGAATCCGTGTCAGTAATAGTGGTATGATGAATAATAACGTGCGTTCGCTGATCACGTGCTACCGGATAGCCCAGCCGGGGCAGGTCGGGTCGGGCGCGCCAGCCAATACGGTCTAAATAAGTAAGTCCGCGAACAATTGTAAATCTGGCCATTGAAACCTCCTTTTCAATTTGTCCTGATCTTGGTCGGGGAGAATCGCTCTCATCTGAAATTTTTTAAAATTTCTGAAATAGGTTAAAAACGATTTATTACCCCGAGACAATTAATTCCTTTTTAAAATAAAATAAACCGATTCATCCGTAAAATGAGAAATAAATTCATTTAAATATTCTCTGGGCAGGGCAATGACCAGCGCCCCGCGTACTGATGCCGGCTGTTGATACGCCTGATTGTTGTGTACTGCCATAATTAAGATATTTTCAAACACGTACCCGGGGGAAGTACCACTGGAGTCGTTTCTTTCCGGAAAAAACAAATCTGCCGAATTACCTGCTTCAAGGGTACCACCGATTATCTGCTTCGGCGCGGTTGGGAGGTTAATAATACAGGCTTTTGCTAAATAGACCGAATCAACTTCCGGACCGACTTTCTCCTTTTGAAACGGCTGACCCTGAGGAATTTTATTTAAAGCGTAATGCCCAATCAGATCCTTTTTAGAAGGAATGAATCCTGGCTTCAACTTAAAATGAGGAAATGACTTTAAGGTTAAATCTTCGCTGTGAATGAGTTGAAATGCCGGTAAATCCCGGGCAGCGACCGGTACCTCACTCCGATTGTGCTGTTGATAAAGCTTTAAATAAATCGCGCCCCCCAGTCCGCTAATAAAAACCAGCACCATTACCCAGTTGCTTAAGGACATTATTCCACCACGCATTAAACAAACTCCACCGGTTAAATTGATGTGAAGCGTCTTCCCGAAATTGCCAAATCGGAGCGGCCGGCTCCTGCCAGGAACAGCTTAAATACAGACTTTTAGAAATTAACCAATAAGCTTTTATTTTTGAGCGGGACTGGTTTCGCCCGCTTCAGGTGTTTCCGTAAAATAATTTGACGTCAGGGGGAAGTTGCGATATAAAAATTGATTAATCTCGCCCCACATTTTTCGCTCGGCAAGCAGACTGGGCGGCAATTGTAAGCGCAACGTTTTAATAAGCAAATGCCGGTACAAATCAAACGCCGTTTTGATTTGTTGACCATATACCACTGCCGCCGCCAGCGCACTGCGATAAGCCAACCAGGCAATCAAAAAACCTCCCCAAAAGCAAATTAAAAAGAGCGACCAATTGGCTTTTACCACTAACAGGTAAATTCCACTTAATACAGAAAAAATAATTCCCAACAGTGAAATGGCTAACATGAAATCCAGACTGCTTCGGGCATTGGCAAAAGTTTGATGAAAATCGGCTGGCAGCAGAAAATAGAGCCGCGGCCAGATTAAAACTGAATCTATATGGTACCGGTCCATTGGGTATAATTCAGCATTTTTTAAAATATTACCGAGCCGAGTGGGCATTACCTGCTCCGGTTGACTGGGCAGGGGATAGCTTTGATAAATTTGTTCGTATTCAGTGGATTGAGTGGCCAGCCTGGCTAATTTTTTCTGATGCCAGGCTTTCCCCTTGCGAGCGAGCCAGGTCGAACCCGGGAATTGCCAGTAGCCTTCATAAAATCGTAAAATCGCATTACCTGAGCTGGACAGGAGGCTGGCAAAGAAAGTAATCCAGGCCACGAAACCAATTAACTGGACGGCTTTTATCGTTGTATCCTGATTGTTCCAGGCAGTCAGTTCTTTTATAAAACTACCCTGTGCCGCTGTGCCTACCCAAAGCAGAGCACTCCAGAAGATGAGGCTGGGGAAAAACGCATTTTTTAAAAAGCGCTGGTCAAAAATGCCGGATACTTCTTTTAAGACACTCCCAATCATGGTTTATTCCTGTACACTAAACTTCAGTTGGTGGCGTGGTTCAGCCGGATTTTGACAAACAGGCAGATTATTCAAATCAATGAAGTCGACGGTATTTACAAAACCGCATTCTCCGCAAATAATTTTTGCCCGGGGAGTCGTGGGGCTTCCGCCAAAACTACCATCAAAAATCCCCCGCGTCGTTCCCATGACACGGCCGCTGGGTTCGAACTTTCCCGTTCCCAGAATTTTGTTCACGGTTTCAACGGGCAAGATCCCAACCACCTCGCGTCGGGTCACAACCACTGCCCCGTGAGCACCCAGCCTCAATAATTTGATCGCCGGCGCTTCTGCTAAATCCTTCACCGTGGTTTCGCTGTCCAGGATAATGGTTGGTCGCAGTTCACTTTTTTGATCGAGCAGAGTGGGCACATTTTGATTTTCAGCCTGTTCTAACTCCCCGACGGTAATTAAGGCAACCGGTTCGTGCTGCTGGTCCAGAATAATCCCGAACTCATTTTGATCCAGCTTAACCCGGGCTTCTTGCGGTGATAAATTGCCGGCCAACAGCGTAAATGATTTTTGAATATGATTTTTAATTGAATCACTCATTGAACACCTCCATATATCATTTCTAATCTCCTATTAAAATAAACACTAGTCATTCCACCTTTAAGGAAATCATGGTCATATCATCATATTGGGGTTGTTCGGCGGTAAATTGCCGGACGTTAGCACATAATTCATCGATTAAATGCCGGGCGGATTGGTGCTGATATTTCCTGATAATTTCAAGTAAACGTCCCTCACCGTATTCATCATGATTTTTATTCATCGCTTCGGAAAAGCCGTCGGTGTAAAAAATAAGGCTGTCCCCACTGGCGAGGTTTATTTCCGCTTCCTGAATCAATTGTTCAAAAAGAGTACCATTTTCCAGCGCCAGGGCCATCCCTGCCGGCTCAAGCTGCGAGTACTTTTGCTCATTCGCATTAAAATAAATAATCGGATTGTGCCCGGCGCGAGCGTAAGACAGTTGATGGTGCTTGAAATCGAGTACGGCGTAAATCAAGGTAACAAATGAGCCACGTTCAATGGTTCGGTAGAGGAATTTATTCACTTTACTCAGAACCGCTTTGGGGGAAATATTTTCCTCAGCGAGGGTTTGCACAATCCCTTTGAGCAGGGTCATATAAATAGCGGCTGGCACGCCCTTGCCGGAGACGTCGCCAATTGTAATTCCCAGTTTATCATTACCGAGCGGAATAAAATCGTAATAATCGCCCCCGACTTCCTGGGCCGGAATACAAATTCCCGCCAGATCAAAACCGCTAATTTGGGGATCACTTTTCGGTAACAATTTTCGCTGCACCTGCCGCGCAATCTCAAGTTCGCGTGCCATCTGTTCCCGTTCTAACTCACTTTGAATATTCTGAAGGGAGACGAGGGTAAAATTACGCCCCTGCAATTTGAATTTTGTCGCCGAGATTGACACCTGTAATAATTCGTGTGGTAATTCCACCCGGACCAGCGTTTTTTCACCAGATTTCAGCGTCAACAGTGCTTTCACCAAGGATGGGCTGATTGATTCGAGGATTTTGATATTTTTGAGCCGGTTGAGATTTAATAATTGCTTCGCGGCGTTGTTAATCAATTCTACTTCTCCATTGGGTTGAAAGGAAATGAGTCCCACCCCCACGTGCTGAACCACGGTTTCCAGGTAAAGCTGTTGAATTTCACTTTCAGCGCGGGTCTGGCGAAAAGCTTGGATCACTTCGGTAAAGCTCAGGCTTAATTCATCAGAAGAGCCTTCGTAACCCGAATGAGTGAATGATTGCGAGAAGTCCGAGTGCTTAATCGCCGCTAAAAAGCGACTGAGTTCGCGATTTGACTTTTCAATATAATGGATCAACGAAAAGAGTTGATAAAAAATCAAGCCAATAATAAACAGCGAACCAAAATAGTAATCCGACTTAAATATCAGATAGCATAGCAAAAAGATTGTTCCCCCCAGTAACAGCACCCGGACGATGCAATTTATCCGAAAACGTTTATGCGTCATATTCCCCGGTCTCCGCAATCCTCCGGTTCGTTGAATGATAATTTATTGTTCACCAGAATTTATTAATTTTATTTACAATGATTTTTAAGCTAATAAAAAAAAGCAAAAAAATCAAGGGGAATGAATGCCCGCGGAAGATTTGTTTTGGATCCTGAATGCGGATTTATAAACAATCATTTTTAGGTGGCGTTGACTATTAAGAAGATGATTTTTTAAAAGATTAACCGTTTTAAAGAACAAGGCTGTCTTATTTTATCAACTCGACTTGATCCGGTTGGTTCGGTACCACACACAGAAATTCGAACGCTTCATTGCCCAAGACTTTATAATAATGCGGCACATTGGCCGGAATAAATACGACGTCGTTTGGTTTGACTTTAAATATTTCATTTCCGATTCCAATCTCCGCCTGTCCTTTGAGAACGAACTGTTCATGTTCAACCGTATTTGTGTGGCGAGGCATTTCTCCGTCTGGTTCAATTACAAACCGGCGCAGGGCAAAATTCGGAGCTTCGTCGGGTCCGATTAAAACCTGACGGTAGGTTTTGGTGCCGGCTGGGACGGGTTCCATAAAAATCGTGTCCAGATGTTTCACCGCCATAAAAAAAATCTCCTTATTGTTAACTCGTCATAATGGAACTCTTAATTAACAAAAGTAACATAATCTACAAAGAGGAAAAAGAGTTCAGAGAGTTTTTCTCTGTGTCCTCTCTGAACTCTTTATGAAAAAAATAAAAGCTATGATACCCAATTCGGGGTGCAAGAATTCCAATTTATTTTTGCTCAATCCCCAAGGTTGAATCTCAAAACTGCCTCAAGCGAAAGCGTGAAAGCCAAATGGATGAATCGGAGCGAATGGCTTAAATTGTAATCTTTCACAGGTTTTAAGATTTTAGGAAAAAAGACCTTCGAGGTTTTTTGAGAGAAAATCCGAGAAGTCGATAAACCCTTACATTTTTATTGACAAAACCTCGAAGGTCTTTGTAGCTTTCCCCTGGGATTGGTTACCTTGCGTTCGCCCTTGAATCACAATTGAACAACAAAATGATTACTGTCGGACATCCGCCGCCAGACCGCGGGTACGCAGATTGGTGACAAACTTTCTGACACCAAAATAGCCCAGTAACCATGAGACCACTGTAACACCTAAGAAAATAAGAATATTCAGGGTTGATTGTGGATCAAGTGGCCACCAGGGAATATAATTGACAATCCAGCCCCAGATGGTGGGGAAAGCAAAGAAGATGGCAATCTGAACCAGGTTGAGAATGATTTCACGTAAACTCATGGTATAAACCTCCATTTTTGTTAAAGGATGTGAATTATAAGTTAAAGAATTATTTGGAACCAACTTTTTCAATAAGTTTTCGATAAAGTCAAGTGACACCAGTTAATTAATTTACACTCTGGATTTCCCAAAGCGCTTTTCTAAAATTTTTAATGAAAGTTTCCGAATGCCTTGTTTAAGGGGGAATAAAAATCGTGATAGAAAAGTACTCGTATTTTATATTTCCTCGGTTAATTTTAAAAATTGTTTGTAAGGAATGGCAATTAAGCTTTCAGCCTGAAATGCCCCGTTTAACAGACTGATCATGGACACTTTCGCAGCAACATTTTCGTCCGGCGCTTCATAAATATCCAGAAAATCATAAGAGCCTAACAGGGCATAATGGGCCAGAAAATTTACTTCCGGACATTTTTGTTTCACCTGTTCCAACCACTCCCGGCCAAGCTTGGCGCGGTCCTTCATTTTTTTGGTTAACTCCGGGGACAGTTTTGTTAATAAAACATAAGTTTGCATAATCGACCTCCTTTTTTAATTGATCTTTGCAACTCTCAGAAATACTCACTCGCGGAAGGCGGTGGGTATTTGCTTAAAAAATGAAGATCCCTTCAAAAAATCAGGTTAGAAGTTGATGGCCAAAAAGGCATCAAGGTTCTAAGTTACAAAAAGTTTTTGTGGGTAAGATTTTGTAAATTGGTGCCTCCGTAGCTCGTATTCAAATTACCCTTCGGAAAGTCGGTTCAGTTCGTGAAAGAATAAAATAAGCGGATGAAATCGTGGTCAATGTTCGAATGGGTAAAAGTTATTCCTAAATATAAATTTAACAGATTCAAATTATAATGTCAATAAAAAACTGGTTTAGAATGATTTTATAAAAAAGTATTGAATTTTATAAAATCTTTTTAAATATTTAGAACGGCGATTCATATTGCACTGTTTTAAAAATTAATACTTGTTACTCACTTCACTAAACGCGAGGGAATTCCGATGAAAGTATTTATTCTCATGATTTTGTTGATCGGTCTTAGCACTCTTTACTGTTCTAAATCTGAGCCGAACCCGTTTTTCAGCGAGTTTGACACCCCCTTCCAGGCACCACCGTTTGATCAGATGAAGGTTGAACATTATTTACCGGCGTTTAAGGCGGGGATCAGGCAGCAGCAACAGGAAATTGATCAAATTGTGAATAATTCGGCCGCGCCAACGATTGAAAACACCCTGGAAGCCCTGGAATACAGCGGAGCACTTTTAACCCGGGTCTCAAACGTCTTTTATAATATGACTTCGGCGTTGACCAATGACACTTTACAGAATATTGCCAAAGACGTCGCCCCGTTATTGTCCCAACATAATGATGATATTCGCCTCAATGAAGCCTTATTTCAGCGCATCAAAACCCTTTACGAGCAGAAGGAACAGCTAAACTTAACCCGCGAGCAAAACCGTTTGTTAGAAAAACATTATAAAGAGTTTGTGCGCGGTGGGGCGAATTTGTCGCAGGAACAGCAAGCGCAACTACGTGAGATTAATAAAAAATTATCACTGCTGTCATTAAAGTTTGGTGAGAATGTTTTAAAAGAAACCAATCGTTTTGAGATGGTTATTGAGAATGAAGCCGATCTGGCCGGGCTACCCGAAGCTGTGATTATCAGCGCCGCCGAAGCTGCGGAAGAACGCGGACACACCGGGAAATGGGTGTTTACCATCCACAAACCAAGTCTGATTCCTTTCCTGCAATATTCAGAGAGACGTGAATTGCGAGAGAAGATTTTTAAGGCCTATATTAACCAGGGAAATCATAATGATGAATTAGACAATAAACCGATTTTGTCCGAAATCGCGGCGCTTCGGGTCCAGAAAGCAAATTTATTGGGTTACCCCACTCACGCTCATTTTGTGCTGGAAGAAAATATGGCCAAAGTCCCGGAAAATGTGTACCAGTTACTCAATCAGTTGTGGGAACCGGCCCTGGGCCGAGCGAAGCAGGAAGCGTATGACCTCCAGAAAATGATTGAACAGGCCGACCAGAATTTTAAGCTCCAACCCTGGGATTGGTGGTATTACGCGGAAAAACTGAAAAAAGCAAAATATGATCTGGATGATAATCTCTTGCGGCCTTATTTTAAGTTAGAGAATGTCATTAACGGCGTTTTTCTGGTGGCCAATCGGCTCTGGGGCATTCAGTTGGTGGAACGCCAAGATGTCCCCAAATACCACCCTGATGTCAAGGTGTTTGAAGTGAAAGAAGCCGACGGTTCGCATATTGGTATTCTTTACACTGATTATTTCCCACGTACCAGTAAACGCGGCGGCGCCTGGATGAATGCCTATCGGAAACAATATCGACAAAATGGCCAAAACGTGGCGCCGATTATTACCAATGTTGGTAATTTTTCCAAGCCAACCGCCGACACCCCGGCGCTGTTGAGTTTTGATGAGGTAACGACTTTGTTCCACGAATTTGGCCACGCCTTGCACGGTTTGCTTTCGAATTGTACCTATCCCACCCTGTCTGGTACCGATGTCGCCCTTGATTTTGTCGAGTTACCTTCGCAGATCATGGAAAACTGGGCTTCTGAACCGGCAGTTCTTCGGCTTTATGCCAAACATTATCAAACCGGAGAGGTCATTCCGCAGAGCTTAATTGATAAAATTCAGAAATCGAGTCTGTTTAATCAGGGCTTTGCCACCACCGAATATCTGGCCGCCGCCTTTTTGGATCTGGATTGGCACACACTCACCACTAGCGTTGAACAGGATCCGATTCAATTTGAAAATGCGTCTTTAGCGAAAATCGGACTTATTCCGGAAATTGTCGTTCGCTACCGCAGTCCATATTTCCGACATATTTTTTCAAGTGGCTATTCTGCCGGTTATTACAGCTACATCTGGTCGGAAGTGCTGGATGCGGATGCTTTCGAGGCCTTTAAAGAAGCTGACCTTTTTGATGCGGAAACAGCGCGTAAATTTCGTGAAAATGTTCTGGCCGCCGGTGCGTCGGATGATCCAATGACCCTTTATAAACGTTTTCGTGGGGCAGAACCGAAGATTGAACCGTTGCTGGATAGAAGGGGATTGAATTAATAAGGTTTTTATTTATGATTCCGTTGATTTAATACCCTTGCGAAGGTTCGATTTGAGCATAAAATCAATATAAGGATAAATAATAATTTTTTAAAACAACATATAGACCCGATCTTAACCTTCGCAAGGGTAAACTACATTAAATCAACAGAGTCATTTTTTTCTCCGGGTTTTCATTTTGTTTTTAAGTTGTTTAATCGAGTCAATTTTCGCCTGCTCCGGGTGGCGATGTAAAGAATCATTCCGAATAAACTTCGGGAACCTAATTCACTTTGCAAAGTAGTACCAGACTTGAACTGATTGCATTTTTCAGAATCATTTGCAGGACAAAATGCTTTGAGCGACATTTCCTCTTTTCAGAAGTCAAAGACCCTACTTCTCAGCGCCGGTCATCTGGTGAATGACTCTTACAATGGTTTTTTGGCACCTATTTTACCGCTCCTCATGCACAAATATAATTTATCCCTTACCTTAACCGCTTCGCTGGCAACGATTCTGGCCGTGACGAGTTCGTTGATGCAGCCGCTGCAGGGTTACCTGGCTGACAAGTGGTCGCACCGTTGGCTGGTGGCGATTGGCCCGCTCTTAACAGCGATATTCATGTCCTTCATTGGGATCGCGCCAAATTTTTGGGTACTGGCCATTTTTCTGCTCCTCAGTGGTGTGGGGACCTCTACTTTTCATCCCCCCGCTGCGACAATGGTGGCCCGGTGCAGCGGCGGAAAGCGAGGATTAGGCATGTCGATTTTCGTGACCAGCGGCAGTTTAGGGGTTGCCCTGGGACCGGTGATTATTCTGGCGGTTGTCAAATTCTGGGGGTTGAATTTTTCCGTATTAACCATCTTTCCGGGGTTAATTATTGCCTTGCTACTGTTTCTTTATGCACCCGCGCTTCCGAGGCCCGTTGTTTTCTCCAAGCAGGTTCGTTCACCCCTTGTATTCTCAACGTCAAACTGGATTTTCATTTTGCTGCTCACGTTCATCGCCATTTTACGAGCGATTACGATTGTCGGATTTGGCAATTTTTCACCACTATTTTTGACGCAGCAGGGTCTTTCAACGGAATTGGCTGGCTTGTCGGTGACCTTTATGCTTGTGTTTGGTGGATTGGGCGCTTTTCTTGGCGGAATAATTTCCGATTTTATGGGTCGCCGACGTCTACTGTTTTTTTCCTTGCTGCTGGCGATTCCGTCGGCGCTGGGATATATTTATTTTAGCGGTTTTATGCGATTCGTCGGTCTGGCCTTAGCCGGATTTTGTTTATCAGCCTCTTTACCCGTAACAATTATCATGGCTCAGGAACTGGTGCCCCAACGCTCGAGTACCGTTTCCTCATTAATGATGGGTTTTTGTTGGGGAATTGCCGGATTTATGTTAACACCGCTGGGGGCGCTGGCGGATCGAATGGGTCTGGAAAATGTTTTGTGGGGCTTAAGTTGGGTCCCGTTATTAGCGTTATTTCTACTGTGGCCTTTGAGGAGTGGAAGCCGTTCGTCCGGCTCATTCAGTTCAAGCGTTTAAGCCTAATTAATTAAATATATTTCAATAGGCATTACCGCTTTGTAATATAAATGTAATATTAAATTCTCATATTAAAAGATCAAAAAAATTGATTCAGGTTGAAAAGAGGAGTAACAATCATGTCGGCAAAAATTATCATTGTTGAGGATGATCCTGACATTTGCGAGATTTTAGAATATAATCTTGAACAAGAAGGTTTTGATATTGAAATTTATCACGAAGGGCAGCAGGCGCTGGATGCAATTTTAAGAGAGCCACCCGATTTAGTGCTGCTTGATTTGATGCTGCCCGGAATGAATGGTTTGGAGATGGCGCGCATTATCCGCAAGGATGAGCATACTTTCAATTTACCGATTATTATGATCACCGCTCGTTCGGAGGAAATGGATATTTTACATGGCCTGGAACAGGGTGCCGACGATTACATTACCAAACCTTTTCGACCCCGTGAAGTGATTGCGCGGGTGAAAGCATTATTGAGACGTCTGGAACGAGACAAAGATCAGGTTTACATATACAAAGATTTTACCATTAATTTCTCCAAACATCAGGTAAAAGCCGGCGAAATGATCCTTGACCTGACGCCGAAAGAATTTTTACTGCTGAAGGCGCTGATTTCTGCCAATGGTCGGGTGCTTTCACGGAATCAGTTGTTGGATCAGGTTTGGGGGTATGATTATTATGGTGATTCCCGCACGGTCGATGTGCACATCCGTCGATTGCGGAAAAAATTAAATACATGGGCTGCCCTCGTCGAAACGGTAAAGGGTTTTGGCTATCGAATTAAATTAGAAGATTGAACGTTCAATGTTTAAAAAATATCGCTGGAATTTTGTTTTTGCCGCCCTGCTGGTCTCGGTGGTTGGGTTTTTAATCGTGGACTTTATTCTGTATTTTAGTATCAAGAATTACCTGTTTAAACAGACTTTTAATGAAATGCGGCTGAAAACAAATCTAACCATGATGTGGCTCAAACAGATGCAATGGGATTCGTTGACTCATAATCCGGAAGCGCTGCATCGGTTTGCCCATCAAATTAGCGAGATCGCGAATGTGCGGGTAACCCTGATTGACACCACCGGTAAAGTACTCACCGATTCCGATGTTCCTGTGGAACAGATCCCCTCAATGGATAATCACCTTTATCGACCCGAAGTTCAACGGGCGCTGCAAAACGAATGGGGGCAAGAGTATCGGAGAAGCGATACCATCCAGCGCCGGCTATTTTACACCGCCTTACGGATTCAGGAAAAAGATAAGTCGATTGGTTTTTTGCGGTTAGCTTATTATGCTCAACAGTTCGAAGAGTCAATGGGTAAAATTCTGGGAATCATTATCATTGCTAATTTGACGGGTCTGGCGCTGTTGGCAATTATCACTTATTTATTGGGAATGATTGTAACCTTCCCCATTCTCAAATTGGTCAGAATTGCGAAGAAAATATCGGCGGGTGATTTAGCCAAAAATTTTCCGGTTCATCGTAAAGATGAAATCGGGACGTTGGCGGTGGTTTTAAATCAATTAACCGAGCGTCTCAAATCTCAAATTACAAAATTTTCCAGTGAACGAGCCAAGTTACAGAACATCTTAACCAATTTAGACATTGGCATCATTGTCCTTGATCGACAGAAAAACATTCTTCAAGCCAATCCGGAACTATATCGAATTCTCCAGATTCAAAATACCCCCTCGAATCAGCCGGAATTGATGGAAATTTTATATTCAGAAGTGTTGATGAATGCGATTGAATTAACTCTTGAAAAAGGGATAAAAGCCAGTGGAAAAATAACCTGTGTTCGCAACAATAAAAAAATATTCTTAAGTTATATTGTCACGCCGTTTTTAATTACCGATCATCAATCCCAGGGGGTTTTGATTCAATTGCACGATATTACCGAGTTAAAAGTACTGGAGGCGATTCGGCGGGATTTTGTCGCCAATGCGTCCCATGAACTGAAAACGCCATTGACCGCGATTATGGGATATTCAGAGACTCTCATCGACGGCGCGATTGAGTCGCCTATTGCCCGGGTAAAATTTATTCGACGTATTCGAGAACAGGCACAACGATTGGAGTTTCTGATTGCGGATATGTTAAAACTATCAGAATTTGAACGGGACATTCCCGTGGAAGTGCGGTCAGTGTTAATTGCCCCTTTAATTCAGGATGTCATCGAAGATTTTAGAGAAAAATCAGCTCAAAAAAATATTAATGTTTTAATGCGTATTCCGAAAAAGATGAAAGTCAAAATTGATGAAGAGGGCATTCGAACCGTTTTTACCAATTTAATTGATAACGCGATTAAATATACACCCTCCAATGGAAGCATTACGATTCGTACCATCGAGCTGGATTCGGCGCGGATTCGTTTTGAAGTAATCGACACCGGTATCGGGATCGACCAAAAATATCATGAGCGCATTTTCCAGCGTTTTTATCGGGTGGATAAGGCCCGTTCACGGGAATTAGGTGGGACGGGTCTGGGTTTGGCGATTGTGAAACACGTTATTGAACAGCATGGCAGTAAAATTCATGTTCAAAGTACGCCCGGAAATGGGAGCTGCTTCTGGTTTGAATTGAAGAAAGGTTAGTGATTGCTCAAAAATAAATTGGAATTCTTGCCCCCCAATTTGGATATAATTGCTTTTATTTTTTTCACAAAGCGTTCAGAGAGGACACCGAGAAAAACTCTCTGAACTCTCTGTCATCTTTGTGGATTATGTTATATTTGCTAATTAAGAGTTCCATGTTATTTATGCGCAGGCACTTAGTCTTTTTTATAATAAAATAACTAATATTACAACGTTAAGTTAAATCGACGAAAAATCCTAAAACGCAGAGGCGCAGAGACCGCCGAGGTTCGCAGAGAGATTCTTTAAGAATGTCAAGTGTTTAACAGGGGAATTTATATCTTGACGATATATATTGAAAACGAATCGTTTCATTGGACATAAGAATTTTTCTCTGCGACCTCGGTCCGTCAATTGACGGATTAAAATGAATTTATCAACATCAACTTAACGTTGTAGTACTAACAAGCAGTATTCGAAATAGATATCAAGTTTCAATACGTTATTAATTACCTGAGACTGTTAGAAGCAAATGGAGACTGGAAATGGAATTTTATCTATTTATTCTGGGGGTACTTTTTTTAACGGCACTCGCGGATTTGGTGGTAGGGGTTTCGAATGATGCCGTGAACTTTTTAAATTCGGCCGTTGGCTCAAAAGCCGCTTCACGCCGAACCATTATGATTATTGCCGGACTGGGGGTTGTTGTGGGGACGACGTTTTCCAGTGGAATGATGGAAGTGGCCCGGAAAGGAATTTTTAATCCTGAATATTATACATTACACGAGGTGATGATCATCTTTCTGGCGGTGATGTTAACCGACATCCTGCTACTGGATTTATACAACACATTTGGTTTACCCACTTCTACCACTGTTTCGATTGTATTTGAAATCTTCGGGGGAGCGGTTGCGATTGCGTTTACAAAAGTAAATAGTAACGGTAATGGTATCGCCGGAGTATTGGCCCATATTAATTCTGCCAATATTGTTACCATTATTTCCGGGATTGGTCTTTCAATTGTCTTCGCTTTTTTCTTTGGTGTCATAATTCAGTTTATTACCAGGTGGATTTTTACTTTTAATTATAAAAAACCCTTTAAACGCTATGGTGCCATTTATTGTGGTCTGGCATTAGCTACGATTACTTATTTTATTTTGGTTAAAGGAGCGAAAGGGTCTTCACTGATTTCTACCGAGAATGCGAAATGGATTTATGATCACATCCTGGAAATTATTGGCGTGAGTTTCATTTTCTGGACGGTACTCTGGCAATTCATTTTGCTTTTTACAAAAATTAATGTTTTAAAGATTATCGTGTTAATTGGCACGTTTGCCCTGGCCCTCGCCTTTGCCGCCAATGATTTGGTTAACTTTATCGGTGCGCCATTGGGAGCACTGAGCGCTTTTCAAATTGGTAAGGCCAGTGGTGATTTTAATCCCCTTACGTTGACAATGGAAGCGCTCCGAAACCCGGTTCGTGCCAATACCTGGATTCTCTTACTCGCCGGGGTGGTCATGGTGATTACTCTGTGGATTTCGAAAAAAGCACGGACGGTAACCAAAACCGAAGTGAATCTTGGTCGCCAGGATGAAGGAGTGGAGCGGTTCGAGTCTTCTGTTCTGGCCCGTTCGATTGTTCGAATGGGGGTGGCCTTGGGAGGAAGCTTAAAAAAAATCACACCGTTGTCTATTCAAAATACGATCACCAAACGAATTGATCCCAATCAGTTTAAGCCTCAGGTTTTTGTCGATGGTGAAGCCCCATCTTTTGACCTTTTACGGGCGGCGGTAAATTTAATGGTTGCCAGTGCGCTGGTTTCTTTTGGTACCTCTTTAAAATTACCGCTTTCGACCACCTTTGTTACTTTTATGGTGGCGATGTCCACTTCGTTGGCAGATAAGGCCTGGGGACGGGAAAGTGCTGTTTATCGGGTTACGGGGGTGTTAACGGTGATTGGAGGGTGGTTTGTGACCGCTTTCCTGGCGTTCAGTACCTGCTTTTTATTCTCGCTGTTTATCTTCTATGTGAAACTGCCGGCCATTTTAATCCTGGTAGCGTTTGGGTTCTATTTTTACTTTCGTTCAGCCAGGATTCATCGGGCGCGTGAAGAAAAATTTACCCGTCTGGAACAGAAAGTTCTGTTAAAGACCGGGGAGCTCGATCGGGTCACAAATATTCTTCGGGAGATTGGAGAATTTCTGAATGCTATTGTGGATATAATTGAACAGAATATTAATGGACTCGTTAACAATCAATTGAAAGAATTAAAAGCGACTAGAAAACAGGCCAAAAAACTTGCCGCCGATAGTAATGGCATCATCAGTGATATTCTCAATTACCTCACTGCAGGCACCGAGGATGAAAAAGAATTTACCGCGCGCTACGCGCGAGAAATTGGTGGCATCCAGATTATTAATGAAAATTTGAAGTCACTCACCGCCGAGAATTTTCAACACATTAATAATAATCATAAACCGCCGGAAGCAGTTCAGGCCACCGAATTGCAAACCGCGTTCGACCTGTTCAAAAAAATATTACAGAGCACTGCGAAAGCTTTAGGAGAAAGACAATTTTCCCGGCAGGAAGAACTCATGGGATTGTTGCAGGAATTGAAACAATCGATTCAACAGTATGACAAAAATCAAATGAAACGAATTAAGAAGAAAGCCAGTGGTGCTCGCCAAAGTCTCTTGTTTATCAGTGTATTATCTAAATTGGAAAGAATCGCTGAACAAGCGGTGAGACTGCTGCAATTATACTAAGGGAAAGTGGTTTTGAGATTCTCTGATTTTAAAAACTCACCAAACTCCTCTCCGTCAGTCTACGGAGAGGACTTAAAGGATGAATCTCAAAACTACTTTGTTATTCGTCTATATTCGAGATATTGTTGATTGAATCGAAATCCAAATATTAAATGCCTTAATCAACTGTCCAGAGCGGCATATATCCCACTTCATTCACTACTTTTTGGCCTTCGCTCAGAATCCAGTCAATAAAAGCCTTCACCGGGGTCGGGGGCGTATCGATGGTGTACAAATATAAATATCGAATAATGGGGTAACGATCGTTACGAATATTCTCCTCCGTGGGAGCGAAACCATCCAATTGGCAATGGACAACATTCATACCGTACGCAATCCCTCCGTAGCCAATCGCCTCCGGATTATCAGTGACCACGTTTACTACCATGCTGGTGGTTGACATTATTTGAGCAGTCGGTGTATAATCATCTCCGTCAAGCACATGCTCCTTGAAGTACAGGTGCGTTCCCGAATTCGGGGGACGAATTAACACGGTGATGGGCGCATTATGCCCGCCAACGTCCTGCCAATTGGTGATTTTTCCACCGAAGATCTCCTTGACCTGAGCCAACGTTAAATCCTGAACTGGATTTTGAGGATGAATGTAAATACTCAAGGCATCCTTCGCCACCAGAAAGTTCATCCCCAACTTGCCGTAGTTTTCAGCCAATAACCGGGCTTCATTCGGGCGTAAAGGGCGGGATGCGGTACAGATGTCGGCCTTCCCTTCCACCAGCGCTTGCACTCCCTGAGCCGTGCCGCCTCCCTCTACATAAATTGATATTTCTGGATTTAATTTCATATAATCTTCAGCCCAGCGCGAGGCCAGGATGTGCATGGTATCTGAGCCTTTGAGCCGAATAATCCAGGTTTTATTAATACCCGTGTGAAGACAGCTTAAAATTAACGTGAGTATTAATAGAATTATAGTTTTACCGTTCATGTGATTAAATAGAGACGCCTTTTAAGAGTTAGCGATTATTTTTTTTCAGCGATTGACTGCAAACGGGCATTTACAAAGGGCGTGCCCGCAACCCATTCTGGAGTAAAAGAACTGTTGGCAAGCTGGCAACAAAAGGAAAAAATTACCTGGCAATGTTGTTGTGCCGCGACCAGGTTCATTGGTTGATCTAAATCATCAAACGGTGTGTGGTAGACCTTTTCCGCCCAATCAAGCATCTGTTTTAAAGCGGCTTCTGTGGAATAATGTCGAAAGTCTAATCCTTCGGCAATGAGAATCGAAGGAATGCCAGCTTTCGCAAATGAAATTTGATCGGAGCGGGCAAAAGACTCGTCATCCAGAAAAGGCGACGGAATCGGGGAAACTGTTAAATTCAATTCCGCACTAACTTTTTTCAATAGTGTTTCCAGCGTGGATAATTCAGCCCCAACGCCGATGATGTCATTAAACGTATCAAAGAGGGCCAGGCCGTCAATATTGATGTTCGCAATGGTTTTATAAAGCGGAAAAATGGGGTGATCAACATAATAAGTCGAGCCCAATAGTCCCTTTTCTTCACCCGTGGTAAGGAGAAAGAGAACGGAGCGTTTTGGTTGTTGAGACTGAATCGAAAAAACGCGTGCGATTTCCAGGAGCCCGGCGACCCCAATTGCATTGTCCTGAACGCCATTGTAAATCGAGTCCCCAGCCACCGGACGTCCGACTCCCAGGTGATCATAATGGGCAGAAATGAGAAGATAGCGGTCATTGGGTTTTCGTTGTGCTCCCGCTAGCAATCCGACCACATTTGAGGCAAAAAATTCCCGCTCATTAAACTTCCCTTTAAAAGAGAGTTTGGTGTTTAACCGAAAACTTCGAATTAAGTTCGTTTTCTCCATTTCAAACAATTGTCTGAGTGTATAATCGGCACCAATAAACAGCTTTTCGGCGGCATTGGGATTCATAATCAAGCTTAAATTACTGATGACAGAATAGGCGAGGGTTACATCCTCAAATTCAAAAGTGTCCACCCAGTAGCGCCAGGTGCGTCCGCGTTCGGCACGCGGTGTGGGTATCAAAATACTGCCTTTGGCGCCCCTGGAAATGGCAATCCGCTGCTTGGCCTCGGGATAAGAATAGACCGTCGGGTCAGCGCCATTAAAATAGGCCGGATCACTGGATGGAGGTTCACCTGACAGAAAGACAACAATTTTGCCGGCGACATTTTGATACTGATAATCATTGTAATCAAATTCCGGCGCAATAATTCCGTAGCCCACAAATACCAGTGGTACCGGTTGCGGAATAAATGTTTGTGCACCGGTTTTATAAAGCAGATAATCCCGTTTGAGAACAAAATCCTCGGCGCGGGTCGGTGTCAACAATTGCAGTTTGGATTCATTCAGGGAAAGGCTCCCGTGCATCGGGATTTTTTGAAAATAGGTTCGGTTGTCGCCAACAGGCTTTAAATTATATTTTCTAAATTGGTTAGACAAGTAGCGCGCGGCTTTTTCCCCACCTGGTGTACCTGTCCCCCGACCGGCCAGTTCATCACTGGCAAGATATACCAGATGTTTTTTAATTGAATCAGCCGAAATCTGGCTTAAGGCTTCCTGACAAATCTGTTCCTGGGACGCGATGGGACATTCGAACAATACCATTTCGACAAGGATCAGCGCTGCCAGCATGTTTTTTTTCACGTGTAAACTCCACTGATAATTAAATGAACACTTAAAATTTATGAAAAGGTTCGTCCAGGATCAACATAATTTTTCAAGGTCGGCTATTATTTTTTTGATTCGGGAAGAGAATTGTTAAACGGGTCATAAATGATTCTGTTGATTTAAGAGAAAAAAAATTTCCCAAAACCTGCTTGACTTCAACATAAGGTTATTATAAATCTTCTCTCTTCGATATATTGATTAATATCAAGGATAATAGTTGTGGTAAACTTATTAATCACCAATAGCTTGAATAATTTCATCTTACCGGGTCGGATTTGTCCAAATACCGCCGGGATAGCCTAAATTCTAAGAACGCGGTTAACAATTTATGAACATAAGTTAACTTATTTATAACTAAAATGTCATTGAGTTGTAACATATCAAGTCTATTTTCACCACAAACATTGATGTAATTTAAAAAAAATTGCTGAACCCCGGTTCAACCAGCAATAAAAAAAATAACTAATAATACACGTTCTTGTAATCGTTCTGTAATATTTTCAAACTAAATTCTGGTTACATTTTTTTTCAAATTTTAAATAGGGTAAAATAAGAGAGAGAAAATCCTTGTATTTGAAGGAGGAAAAATTTATGTTCAAAAGAAATTTAAAGTTAAATTCAATTTACGTAGTAGTGCCTTTTTTTATCTGCATTTCATTTTTCTTAATACTGCCCGGCATGAGTCCTCTTGATGCGGCTACCAAGGGACATATTGTGGGAACCATTGTCGATGGTGATAATGGTGAACCATTAATTGGAGCAAATGTTTTCCTGGAAGGGACCTTAATGGGCTCAGCTTGTGACTTGAAGGGCAACTATGAAATTCGAAATGTCCCGGTGGGGACTTACACGCTGGTGGTATCGATGATTGGCTACACCAAAACCACCATTACCAATGTCGTGGTCAAAGCCGACGAAATCACCAAAATCAACACTTCCGTAAAACCGGAAGCGATTATGACGGAAGAGGTTGTTGTTGAAGCCAAAGCCTTGAAAAATACCGAGGCAATTCTGCTGAAGGATCGCCAGCGCGCAAAAGCCGTCAGTGATGCTATTAGTTCCGAAGCGATTACTCGAGCGGGCAGTGGGAATGCGGCGGAAGCGATGAAGCAGGTAACAGGCGCTTCTGTGGTCGAGGGGAAGTATGTTTATGTTCGCGGCCTGGGAGATCGTTACACCAGTACCCAACTGAATGGCGCTGAAATACCCAGTACCAATCCTTACAAACGTGCCGGTTCGATTGATCTTATTCCAACCAACCTGGTCGATAATATTGTCACTTTAAAAAGCTTTACCCCGGACAAGCCTGGTAATTTCTCCGGTGGCACAGTTGATATTAAAACCAAAGATTTTCCAGAACAATTTAATATGTCCTTCTCAACTGGTACTTCTTACAATTCCCAGGCAAATTTGAAAGACGGTGGTGCGTTGACTGCCAGCGGCAGTGATTTGGATTGGCTCGGAATGGATGACGGCGCGCGTGAAATTCCGTCTATTTTAGCCGACAAAGACGTCGAAATTCCTAGCGTCGGGGCCGCCCGTAAATCGCGAGAAGCGGCTTACCGATTAGAGCAATTAACAAAGGCCTTTAATCCCCAAATGCGACCCACCAACAGTACGTTCCCGCTCAATCAAAGCTATTCCTTCTCGATTGGGAATCAACTCAATGTCCTGAATCGGCCGCTTGGTTTTATTGCCAGTTTATCCTACAGTCGCAGCTATTCATCTTATGACAACGGAAGTTTAAAACGCTGGGGGTTGGGAAGTGCCACAGCAACTTCTTTGGTCAACGATTTTAGCTTAAACGACTCTAAAAGCAGCAGTGAAGTTCTCTGGGGTGGGCTCCTGAAAGCCACCTATAAATTGGCTCCAAGTCACCTTATCAGTTTAAATGGACTGTATAATCGTAATGGTGAAAATACGGCCCACTATCTGCAAGGCAGTTATCCCTATGATCTGGACGAAAAAGATGTTTTTCAGACCAGTGTTATTCATTTTAGTGAACGCAAATTGGCCTCGGTTCAATTAAGTGGTGAACATCAGTTTGCCAATCTGCTTGGGACACGGGTTTCCTGGAAAACTTCTTACGTGGATACCAAGCAGGACGAGCCTGATAACCGTTATTTTACCAGCTACTACCGGTATGACTGGAGCGGAAAACTGGTTCACGGGATTAAGCAAAATGTACCCCCTTCCCGCTATTTTCGATATATGGACGAAAATCGGATGGAAGGGGCACTTGATGTAACTGTGCCATTCAAGCAATGGAGTGGCAGTCACGGTTCGGTAAAAATCGGAGGGTTATTTGCCCAGAAAGAAAGAGGATACACCGAGCGGCTTTTTTTCTACAGTCAGAGTCCAAAATATAATTATAACGGCGACCCAATGGCTTTATTTGCCGATGATAATGTCGGTGTTATTGATAGTACGGTTTATAACGGCAATACCTATTATGATTTCGGACTTTATCTCCTGGAGAGCATCACCCCGGCCAGTACGTATGATGCCGATGAAACCATCTCGGCGGTGTATGCAATGCTCGATCTGCCACTAATGAAAAAATTCCGTTTTATTGGTGGGGCGCGGTTTGAGACAACCGATTTGAATCTGGTTACCGACGACCCGACCAAAGATGAAGGTAAATTGAAGACGGATGACGTTTTACCATCGGTTAATTTAATTTATTCAATTACTGAAAATATGAACTTACGTGCGGCCTACGGTCGTACTTTGGCCCGGCCCTCATTTCGCGAGGTCGCCCCTTTTGCTACTTTCGATTTTATGGGGGGTGACACTTATATTGGCAATCCACATCTTAAACGAACGCTCATTGATAACGTCGATTTACGCTGGGAATGGTTTTCTCGACCCGGTGAAATTTACGCCGTGAGTGCTTTCTGGAAAAATTTTGAGAATCCGATTGAACGCGTGATTATCAACGTCAATCATGAAATCATGTGGAAGAATGTGGATGAAGCGCGGGTATTAGGATTGGAATTTGAGGTCCGAAAAAATCTGGACATCATCAGTCCCTATCTGAACCAGTTTAATGTGGGTGGTAATCTGTCACTGGTCGATTCGCGGGTGGATATTTCACCTGAAGAAATGGCAATGATTCGGGCTACACGACCCGAGGCCGATGATACCCGTCCCCTCGAAGGGCAATCGCCCTTTATTGTTAATTTAAATCTAACGTACGATAATTTTGAGCGGGGGATTGTTACCAGTTTATATTACAACCTTTTTGGCGAGCGACTCTCTGAGGTCAGTCTGGGTGGAACCCCCGATGTGTATGAACAACCCGCCGGAATGCTCAATCTCACCTTTTCGTGGAAATTCATGCAACATTTAACTTTGAATTTTGCCGGCAAGAATTTGCTTGATTCAAAATTAAAGAAAATCCATGATTTTAAAGGCACGAATTATATCTACAGTGAATATCACCTGGGTCGTTCCTTCAGTCTTGGTTTAAAATACTCATTGTAATGATTTTGTCGTAAAATAAACCATGCTATCGCTTGAATTAAACGCTTGAATGTAATGGGTGGGTAAGATTTGTCTGAAATAATTAAGCGATAGCATGGTTCTTAAGATATAATCAATAACAAGAATGAAATGCGCGATGACTAAATAGTCATCAAAAAAAGAGGAGGTGAGGGAAAATAATACGAATATTCGATAACGTCTTAATTCTTAAATGTAAGTTGGGTATAAATTAGAAGGAGAACTAAATGAAGCTAAAACTCTTGTCGGTTGTTACAATTTTATTAATGACATTGAGCCCGCTCATGGCTGATGATTTTTTTGAAGGTGTTAGTTACAAGGGCGCATTTGGTCCAAGCAACTGGGCTGAAGGCTGGACCGCTTTGGAGCATTATGGTTTCTTTACACCCACCGAAGCCGGAAAAACAGTTGTGACCGTCACGGATGCTGACATCCCGGCTGGGGCCACGGTTTTTTGGACGGCTGATAATGTCTATTTATTAGATGGTCGGGTGTTTGTTGATCCCGGCGCTACCCTTTATATTGAAGCCGGTACAATTGTTAAAGGCAAACCAGGAACGGGTGAAAGCGCAAGTGCGCTGATTGTTTCGCGAGGCGCGAAAATTTTCGCCGAAGGGACCGCCACCAGTCCAATTATCTTCACCGGTCAGGACGATGATGTCGCCGATCCGGTGGATATTCCTTTCGATCAATCAGAGTTGTGGGGTGGATTGATTATTTTAGGGAATGCCCCGATTAATGTGGCCGCCGGTTTTAATAATATTGAAGGTATTCCGGCGGAACCGCGT
>Ga0180437_10001964_pt1 | contig 34104 bp, 38 predicted proteins | sample SS_ome_4_FD_132410 | JGI IMG/M metagenome (GOLD analysis project Ga0180437, IMG submission 132410) | Hypersaline lake sediment archaeal communities from the Salton Sea, California, USA - SS_3_D_1 metaG | ecosystem: Environmental > Aquatic > Non-marine Saline and Alkaline > Hypersaline >... | reverse complement strand
GGCACCTTTGGCATCGTATTTATCATCAAGCTTGTCCAGGTTGGCATCATGGTGATCGTCGCCCTCATCGCCACTGTGGTGCTCAGTCCACGTATGCGCCAGAGTATCCACCCCAGCACTGCGCCCAGTTCCGCGTCTGGGGAGATCACACCAGAGACACTTTCTTCTTTAGAAGACAAGGACGGGGGGAGAGCTGTCATAGCGGTGAGTGGCAAGCTCTACGACGTGACAGGCAGCCCTCAGTGGCAGAATGGCGCTCATTTTCGACGCCACCAGGCTGGCCAGGATCTCACCGAGGCGCTCAAAGAAGCGCCCCACGGCGAAGAGGTCCTGGAGCGAGTTCCGATGATCGGCGAACTGAAGGGCATTCCTGCAAAGGCGGGGCTACGCCGGTCGCGAGCGCAGCGTGTGTTCGTGGCCTTCGCTTACGTGGTCCTGGCCCTCATGTTCGGCATCCTTCTGTGTGTTACCTGGTGGAAGAGGGGCTTTACCTGGACTGCGAGCTCACCTGCCAGAGATGTCCCGACGACGGCCGCTCTTTCCGAGGCTTCGTCCGACTGTGTCACCTGTCACAATGCCAACAGGTTTATGACGGCTCAGATCGTTGAATGGGAGCGTAGTGTTCATGCCACGCGGCAGGTCGGCTGCTACGAATGTCACCGCGCCGCGGAGGGAGACCCAGACGCGATGGACCACAACGACTACATGGTCAGCGTTCTGGTGACCCCAAAGGACTGCGCCCGATGTCACGTCCGCGAGGCGGAAGAGTTTGCCACGAGCCGACACTCGCGCGGCGGAGACATCCTCGATTCCCTGGACAACGTCCTGGGCGAGCAGGTCGAGGGCCTGGCCGCTACGGTGCTGGGCTGCCAGCAGTGCCACGGCGCTCCCGTGGAGGTCATGCCAGGAGGGGCCTTGTCGCCTGCGAGTTGGCCGAACACCGGCATCGGGCGCATCAATCCCGATGGCAGCCGGGGAGCCTGCTCGACGTGCCACACTCGCCACCTGTTCAGCGTCGCTGTGGCCCGCGAGCCCGATAGCTGTGGCAACTGTCACCTAGGACCAGACCATCCCCAGAAGGAGATCTATGAAGAGAGCAAGCACGGCGTCGCCTTTGCAGCCAACCGGGAAAAGATGAATCTGGAGGCCAAGCCGTGGGTGCTCGGACAGGACTACTCGGCGGCGCCGACCTGCGCTACGTGCCATATGAGTGCTGTGCCCGGAGCTCCTGTCAACCATGATGTAGGGCTTCGCATTGCCTGGACCTTGCGGCCCGCAGTCTCGGCTCGACAGGAGAACTGGGAAGAGCGACGGGAGAACATGGAGCAGGTCTGCCGGCAGTGCCACTCCCCTGGTTTTTTCGAGAATTTCTTCGGGCAGTTCGACGACGCTGTTGAACTGTACGATGCCAAATTCGCGATGCCTGCGCAAGAGATCATGCAGCGCCTGCGAGAGGCCGACAAGCTCACCGATGTGGATTTCGATGAGCAGATTGAATGGACCTACTTCTTGCTGTGGCACCATGAAGGACGCCGAGCACGCCATGGCACGGCGATGATGGGCCCTGATTACGTGCAATGGCATGGCTTCTTTGAGGTTGCCGAGCGCTTTTATAACGAGTTCGTGCCCCAGGCTGAAGCGCTGCTTCCTGGCGTCACGGAGCCTTTTCTGCAAGAGGAATACCACAAGTGGCGTATGAGCCAGTAGTAAGGAAGCGCGATCCCAGCAGCAATGAATGTCAAAGGAGAAAATGTGGCCCTCGACGACTTTTGCCAGGGGCTCGAAGTAGAGCTCGAACAGCCACACGTTTTGCGCATGTGAAAGTTATCAACAGCAACATTGAGGCGTGCGAAGGCACTATGAGAGAAACGATGATGAACAATGCTGCGGCTGTTCCTCAAACCAGGTCAAGAGCCCGCTCATCTGAGTGAGCCTCGTTTGGTGAGACAGGAGAAGGAAGTGAAACGCATTGCTGTATTGACCAGCGGGGGCGACGCCCCCGGCATGAACGCCGCCATCCGCGCCGTGGTGCGCACCGGAATTGACAAGGGCTGGGACGTCTTTGGCATCCGCCACGGCTACGTCGGGCTCATCGGAGGAGTTACTTGCTCCCAGTTGATACGAAGAAGAGGTTACTATGTGTAAGAATCGTGTTGCTTTCACACTGATCGCTGTCGTGTTGGTCATATCAACACTGGCCTGCAGCCTGCCAGCGGTGACGGCCCCCACACCGACACCCATGGCTCCGCCTACGCCGACGGCTGCCCTGTCCCAGGCGACCCCCGTCTCGGCAGCGGAGCCAGCCAACGCGCTGGAGGCCCAGGTGGTGGCCGTCTACGACCAGGCCGGCCCGGCGGTGGTCAACATCACCAGCCGCGCCATTGCCTACGACTTTTTCATGCAGCCAGTCCCCCAGGAAGGCACCGGCTCTGGCTTCCTCTACGACGCCGAGGGGCACATTGTCACCAACTACCATGTGGTAGCGGACGCCGAATCCGTGTCGGTGGCGTTGGTCACTGGAGAGGTCTACCCGGCTACTATTGTCGGGACGGACCCCTCCAACGACCTGGCCGTGCTGCATATCGAGGCCGAGAACCTGCCCACCCCCATCCCCCTTGGGGTTTCTGACCAACTGCGGGTGGGGCAGTTTGTTGTGGCCATCGGCAGCCCCTTTCGGCAGGCGGGCACCCTGACGGTAGGGGTGATCAGTGCCCTGGGACGGGTCATCGAGAGTCCCGATGGCCGCTTCATCGGCGAGGCCATCCAGACCGACGCGGCTATCAACCCGGGCAACTCGGGCGGGCCGCTTCTGGACCTTCGGGGGCAGGTGATTGGGGTCAACTCGCAGATTATCAGCCCCAGCCAGGCTTCGGCGGGGATCGGCTTTGCCGTCTCCGCCAACACGGTGCGCCGGGTGGTATCCCAGTTGATCACCCAAGGCCGGTATCCCCACCCCTGGCTGGGGGTATCTGTCGTGCCCTTCGACCCCCAGGGCGCACCGATCCTGCGGGAGGCCGGGATGGAGGTCCCTGTGGACGAAGGGTTGCTGGTTATTGAAGTGGTGCCGGGTAGCTCGGCAGCACAAGCCGGCATCCGCGGCAGCGACCGAATGGTGCGCATCGGCAATGCCCGTGTTCCCCTGGGAGGCGACATCATCACCGCCCTCAACGGCGAGCCCATCGCTGACTTTCAGGAACTGACCGTCTACCTGGAAACAAAGACCCAAGTAGGAGACAGCGTGGAAGTGACTCTCATCCGCGACGGCCGGGAGATGACGGTGACGGTGACGCTAGCCGAGCGGCCGGGGCAGCCCTAGCCAGTTCTTGGTGCGAAGGGAGATCTGCAAAGCGGTTGTTGCGCCTGGCAGAAATCACGCGGTTGTAGTATAAAGGGAGGAGAAATGCGCAGAGGATTCAAGTGGTTGCTTTTCGCCTCAATCGCCATCGGGATGGTCATTGTGGTCCTTTTGATCCTGGCCTTCGTCCCTGGCCTGAGATGGAGAGGGATAAGGCCCCATGAGTATTGGATGTGGAGTGGAACGGGCCTCCTGAACCCCTGGGGCCTCCTGGCAAGGGTAACGATAGCCCTGTTGTTGCTGGCCATCCCTCTGAGCCACATCGCCTGGCTGGTCATGGCGGCGATATGGCTGGCTCGTTCGGCAGAGCCTCCTCGGAGCGGGGAGGCGCTGAATTGTCCCCATTGCGGGGGTAAAGTGCAGCCCGGCTGGAAGGCGTGTCCCCATTGCGGCGAAAAACTGGGGGATGTCAAATGCTGAGCAGAATCAAAAATCTCATGCTGGGTTCCCCGTTGGCCACTCAACAACTGATACACGAGCGATTGAACAAGATACGCGCCCTGGCCGCCTTCTCGCCAGACGCCCTCTCGTCCATCGCTTATGCCAACCAGGAAATCTATCTGGGACTGTTGGTCGCTGGGGCTGCCGGATTGTCCCTTGCCTTGCCTGTTGGACTGGCCATCACCGGGCTGCTGACCATCGTCGCGCTCTCCTACTTTCAGACCATCCACGGCTATCCTTCCGGCGGCGGCTCGTACATCGTGGCCCGCGAGAACCTGGGCACGTTGCCGGGGTTGATTGCGGCGGCGGCGCTGCTGATGGACTACCTGCTGACGGCCGCGGTGAGTCTGACGGCGGGTGTGGCGGCGATTGCCTCGGCGTTTCCTGCGCTGTGGCCTCATCGCGTCCCTCTGGCGCTCGGGCTGCTGCTCATCATCACCCTGTTCAACCTGCGGGGCCTGCGCGAAACGGGCACCCTGATGGCCATCCCAGTCTACTTGTTCCTGTTCACCTACCTGCCCCTGCTGACCTACGGCACGGTGCGCGCCCTGTTAGGGGGGGCAGGGCCACTGATCACTGCCGCTCCCCCACCCACCGATCCGCTGACGGCGTTCCTGGTGTTACACGCCTTCTCCGCCGGTTGCACGGCGCTGACCGGGATCGAGGCCATCAGCAACGGGGTGCCCGCCTTTCAGCCTCCCGAGGCAAGGAACGCCGGGCGGACGTTGATGGTCATGGCCCTGTTGATGGGGCTGCTTTTTGTCGGCAGCATCGGACTGACGCAGGTCCTGGCCGTGGTCGCCGGGCCAGAGGAAACGATCCTCTCAGCGCTGGCGCGGCGGCTGCTGGGCAGTGGGCCAGCCTACCTGCTGATCCAGACTTCTACCATGCTCATCCTGGCCGTGGCGGCCAACACCAGTTTTTCCGGCTTTCCTCGCCTGGCGGCGATCCTGGCAGGCGACGCCTTCCTGCCCCGTCAACTGAGCGGCCTGGGGGACCGGCTGGTGTTCGCCAACGGCATCCTGCTCCTGGCGGCCGCGACCGGTGTGCTGATCATCGTCTTTGGTGGGGACAGCCACGCGCTGGTGCCCCTGTTCGCCGTGGGTGTGTTCCTGGCTTTCACCCTTTCCCAGGCCGGCATGGTGGTCCACTGGTGGCGCGAGCGAGGACAAGGATGGCAGTTGAAGGCCACCCTTAACAGCATCGGAGCCCTGGCAACAGGGATGACCCTCATCGTCATCGGTTTCAGCAAATTTACCGAGGGGGCCTGGATCACCATTCTGCTGATCCCGGTATTGGTCGCTGGCTTCCTCCAAGTCCGCACCCACTACCGGGAGGTCGCCCAGCAATTGTCCCTGAGTGGGTTGCCCGCTTGCCTCAAGCCATCTCCGCGACCAAGGGTTGTCGTTCCCATTTCCGGCGTCCACCGTGGGGTTTTAGACGCCCTGGCCTACGCCCAGTCCATCTCCCAGGACGTGACAGCGGTCTACATCGAGTTGGAACCAGGCAGCGGGCAGCGCATCCGGGAGAAGTGGGAACACTGGTGTCCAGATGTACCGCTGGTGGTCTTGTCCTCCCCCTACCGCTCTGTCATTGGGCCACTGCTGGACTTTCTTGACGAGACCGACCAGCAACACAATGATGGGCAACTCGCCACCGTGGTCTTGCCCGAGTTTATCCCGGCCAAGTGGTGGCATAGTTTGTTTCACAACCAGACAGCCTGGCTCATCAAAGCGGCGCTGCTCTACCGCCGACGTCACCTTGGCTTTCAACGGGCCATCATAGATGTCACATATCACCTCAGACGCTAAATGACCGGGAGTGACAGGTCGAACCTACATTCTGCATTGAACACCAGTTCCTGGCACTCGAGGCTGACAGCTCCAACCTGGTTCTACGCCTTTATCCCGCACAAGCTGGGCGGCGGTCTGACCGCCACGCTACTGCCCCTCTTCGTGGTTCAGGTGGCGGGGGGCAGCGTGGCCGACGTGGGCTGGGTGACTTCGCTGACCGCCCTGGCCGGCGTGCCGGCCTCTATCTTTTGGGGCAACCTGTCCGACCGGCTGGGCCGCCGCCGGCCTTTCCTGCTTTTAGGCTTCCTGGGGTTCGCCGCATCCACGCTGCTCATCGGCCTGGGGCACAGTGTTTCGCAGGTGCTGGTGATCAGCACTCTGGGGGCACTGCTCAGCACGGCCATCGCACCAGTGGCCTCAGCTCTGGTGCTGGACGACGCACCACAAGACCGCTGGCCAGAGTCCCTTGGCCGGTTCAACCAGATTGGCGGCTGGAGCTTTGTCGGCGGCCTGCTGATGGGGACAGCCTGGATGGCTCTGCTGCCCGGGCGGTGGGGCGCTGCACCCGCCATGCGTGGCCTTTTCCTGTCCGCTGGCGGCGTCGCGGCGCTGAGCCCGGTTCTTACCCTCCTGTGGTTGCGCGAGCCCCTGACCGTTCAGGGGCGACGGCCGTTTCACCCCAGGCTCATCGGACGGCTGACCGTGGCCGTGATAGAGCGGGCCCTCTTTTACCCACCCCGCCTGCGGTATTTCGTTCTGCGTCCGGCTTTCCTGAGCGAGGTGCGGCAGCATCTGAGAAACGCCCTGGGCCGTTACTATCTGTGTTCGCTCCTGTTGTTCCTGGCCATCAACGTGGGCTTTGTTCCTTTCCCCATCTTCCTGACCGATACCCTGGGGGCGACAAACGCCCAGGTCTTTTTCATCTCCTTGATCAAATTCACCATAGATGCTCTGCTTTACGTTCCTATGGGCCGGGTCGTACAACGGCGGCGTGGCATCGGGCTGTTGATCCAGGCGACAGCCTTGCGGGCCGGCATTTTCGGCTTCCTTGCTTTTCTTGCCCTGGTTCGGCCTGGCCCGATCGGCCTGGTGATCGTCGCGCTGGTCCACATGTTAAGCGGCGTGACCTGGGCAGCCATCGCCGTGTCCGGCACCATGGCCGTGGCCATGCTGGCACCCAAAAGGCTGGAGGGCCAGGCCCTGGGATTGTATAACGCCATCATCGGGACAGCGGGCATCGCGGGCAGCCTGGCTGGCGGATACCTGGCCCAGGCTTTTGGGTACACCGCCTCCTTTGGCACCGCGACGCTGTTGATGAGTTTGACGGCAGCATGGTTGTGGCAACTACGGGGCGCTGTCCTGGCGGGAGCACCGCACCCTGGCCCGGCGCAACGGGCAGAGAGGAGAGGATGATGCAAGAACGTCTTGAAATGCTGCTCAAAGCCGTGGGTGGGGCAAGCCGCGTCTTGATCCTGCCCCACAACGACCCTGATCCCGACGCTATTGCCAGCGCCCTGGCCCTGCGCCACCTGCTGGCGGAAAGGTTGGGTGTGGAGGGACGCATTGTCTACAAGGGCATTATTGGCCGGGCAGAGAACAAGGCGCTGGTGCGCTATCTGGGCTATCCGCTCCAACGCCTGACGGGTGCAGATCTGCGTCAGGGGATGCCCATCGCCCTCGTTGACACCCAGCCTGGCGCTGGCAACAATGCCCTGCCGCCCAAGCTTGCCGTAGCCATCGTTATTGACCACCACCCCTGGCGTGAAGCGACCGCGGCAGCAAGCTTGGCCGACGTTCGCCGAAATGTGGGCGCGACGTCAACCATCCTGACAGAGTATCTCCAGGCCGCTGGCCTGGAGCCAGCCCCACCGCTGGCCACAGCCCTGTTCTACGGCATCAAGACCGACACCATGGGGCTGGGCCGGGGCGCCAGTCCGGACGATGTAGCGGCCTATTTCTATCTTCAGCCCCGAATTGACGTCGAGGCCCTGGTCAAGATCGAACGCGCCCAGGTTCCAGCCGAGTACTTTGAGAGGTTGGTCGCCACCCTCCAGGCAGCGCGTGTCTACGACGGCGTCGTCATTTCCTACGTGGGTCCGATGAGCCACCCGGACCTGGCAGCCGAGATGGCCGACCTCCTGATGCGACTGGAGGGGGCCCGCTGGGTCCTCTGTATGGGCGCCTACAAGGACGAACTGATCCTGGCCGTGCGAACCCGAAGCCGACGGGGTGGGGCCGAACAACTGGCCCAAGAGATCGCCAGGGATCGAGGCACGGCTGGGGGCCACGGGGTGATGGCGGGAGGCCAAATCCCTCTGGATGGCCACCCCCCTGACGGATTGGCTCAACAATTCGCTCACCGTGCCTTGCAATACCTTCAAGTCGCACCAGGGATAACGGGCAAACCACTCGTTTATGCCCGCAGCAAAAATCGTCAAGATTATGCGGGAAATCGCCAGGTACCCCCCTGAATCCAGCAACGGATATCAAGAAGATCGTGCCTATTGGTGCTAAACTTTCCTTGACGGGGGCGATGAGTTCATCACGCCGCTCCCGAGGGTTGGAACACAGCCCTCATCACTCAACACAAGTCAAGGAGGTCAACTAATGGACAAAAAGGCAGACAGCCGCGCAGCAGCTTATCAAATCCACCCGATTGGATACGTCCGAAGTGCCGAGGATGGCAGCTACCTGGAGGTCCTCGAACCTTTTCGGCCAGCCCTGAAGCAGCTTGATCAGTTCAGTCACGTGATCGTCCTGTGGTGGGCGGATCAACATGACGACGAGAAGAGTCGCAACATCATGCAGTGTATGCCACCTTATGCCGAGGATGAACTTACCGGCGTCTTTGCATGCAGGGCGGAATATCGTCCCAACCCGGTAGCGATAACCGTATGCCAGTTGCTCGCCGTTGACGAAGAGGGAGGGCTTGTTCGGGTGCCGTACATTGATGCCTATGACGGCACACCGATTGTGGATCTGAAGGCGTACTTCCCGGTGTGCGACCGGGTCAGGGAAGCCAAAGTGCCTGAATGGATATCAGCCTGGCCTGAATGGGTTGAAGACGGGCACTTGCTTACATTCTAGCAAACGCGCCCGGTTTCGGCAGCGTGGTTGCAACAAGGCAGGGCTTCTGAGGAACACCCCAGAAGCCCTGCCTTCATGACCAGGCGCACTTGTGCTACTCGATGAGAATGTAAATCTCCCTTTCAGATTCCTCATTGTCGGGGCTTCTGAAATCCTGCCCATGATGTTCGATTTCGAATGGGCTGGCGAGGCGCTGACCGGATTTCGGTAGCCAGGTTTGGTAGATATAGTCCAAAGTCAGTCCAAGGTCCTCGTAACGGCCCTTGTGGATAAATCTGGCGCATTTTGACGCCGGTATCGTTTTCACAACCAGTGCAGACCCCAAGATATCCAGAGGTTCAACCTCAACGGCTGCCATGTAAAGGTAGCCGCGCTCTTGCCAACCTTTTGGATAGCAAGCAATACCGTAATAGCACCCCTTACCCGCATCCTCAATCCCTTCCAGTTCCTGGCTCAGCATGTCCCAGAGTTGTGGAACGACCTCCAGGTCATCTTTGACCAGGGTCATGATCCCTGCCACTTGAAAGGCGTCCTTTGCCTTCAAAACAGGTTTCAGGTAGTCGCCTTTGTTGACGTGCTCAATATGCTCAAGGGTGAGCCTGGACATCAGTGATCGTCTGTCCAGGCTCCCTTGCTTTTTCCACTGATAGGGTTGCATGGCAAACATGCGTTTGAAAGCGCGTGAGTACGTCTCGGGACTGTTAAACCGATACTCGAAAGCGATCTCGATAATCTTTTTGTCGGTTTCCACTAGCTCTCGGGCGGATTCAGAGAGCCTCCGGCGCATGAGGTAGTCATACGGTGTGTGATGAACGACCCTGTTAAACATGCGGCAGAAATGATAGAGGGAATACGACACGGCACCCGCAATGTCGGCAACCCCAATGTCCGCTTTGAGGTTGCTCTCGATAAACTCAACCGCTCTGAACATCGCTGGGATATTGGACATCGCAGACCTTCAGGAGACGTAAACGCTGTGCTGGGATCAATGCTGGTGATGCCTCACGGGCACGTAAGCGTCTATTGCCGATGCCTCCAGGTGCTTTAGCCCCTTAAAGCGCTGGTCATACAACTCAAACATGTAAGGATATGCTTCCTGATAACCCGAGGTAGGCATCCACTCATGATAGATCATTCTGGGCCAATCAGAGGTGATCTGCTCTCCTTTCAGCGTGAAAACCGCGTACTTGGTAGGCGGCAGGATTTTCACCGATAGCTCCACAGGCACGTCTTCCAGTTGCGCTATCTCTACCCCGACGAATACTTCATAATGCCCTTTTGCGGTTGTTTCCTCGTGTGTAATGTGAACTTCATAGCCAACCTCGGGATCTTTGATGTGTTTGATACGGTCGCCATGATGGGTCACATACGCGACAAACCTGTTCCAGAGCCTCCCGATCTCGTTCTCTTCCGTCCAACCTCCGCTGGCTGCAAATGGATCCCCAAAAAAGCTAAACCCTACAAGCATAATCCGGTTTCCTTCGACAATGGTTGGTTCCATCACGGTTCTCCCAACTTGAGTAGTCCGGGATACTTCTTCTCGGTCGTCCCCAGGGCACCGTTGCTCTGAGGGGGTAGGGTAATTATAGCATGGATGGTGGGAAAAGAGCAAAGTGGAACGCTCGCTTTTTGCCCCCTTGACAAAAACCAAAACCTGTGGTATACTTTATCTGCAATTTACACATAGGTGTGTCTCTCTCTTATATGTCCATAGCAAAAACGATCTTAGAAAACTTTGCCGTTCGTCCATTCGTGGAATTCGTGACTAGAAAAGAGGTTATATCATGCCGCTTGGTCGCCGTTGGAGGGGGGGACGGGGAGGTACTCCCTGCCCCCGGCACGTCTATCGCTTCGTGGAGCCGTGTCTGTTGCTGCTGTTGCATCGTGACCAGACCCACGGCTATGACCTGATGGAAGGGTTGAAAGAGTTCGGCTTTGACGAGAACCCGGTGGATTCCAGTGTGGTCTACCGCACTTTGCGGGCCATGGAAGAGGCGGAGCTTGTCACTTCGACCTGGGATACCACGGGGACAGGGCCGCCACGGCGGGTGTACCGCGTCACCGCTGAGGGCGACCGCTACCTGGCCCAGTGGGTGGCCGATCTGCGAGAGACGGACCGGGTGTTACACGGCTTCCTGGGAGCCTACGACGAACACATTCGGGAGGGCGTCGGTGAGCATCATTGACGACCTGCTGGCCACCCTCCCTCTGTCCCCCCTACGGGTGGGGGGGGGAGTGCGCGAGGTGCGGATGGGAGCCTTCTGGGCAGCAGTGCTCCTGGAGGATGGGCGCTGTGGCCTGGCTTCGGCACTGCGGGGCGATGACCATCATCACCACGGCCAGGACCCGGTGCGCGAGGCTGGACATCTACACCAACGCAGCGCCCGAGAGCTGGCCGAGTCAGCCCGCTCCGACAGCCTGCTGGAAGCCAGCGTTGGCCTGGCCGCCATCAACGCTTTGCTCGATGTGGACGAGGACGCCTGCGTGGAGATGAACGCCGAGCAGGTCATCCTGGAGCAGGGGGCGGGGAAGGACGTGGTGGTCGTCGGTCATTTCCCCTTCATCCCTCGGGTCCGTGAGGCGGCCAGACAGCTCTGGGTGCTGGAGAAACGCCCCAGCGAAGGGGACCTCCCGGCTGAGGCTGCTGCCGACGTCATCCCCCAAGCCGACGTGGTGGCTATCACCGGCACGTCCCTCATCAATCACACTTTCGAGGAACTGATGGCGTTGTGCCGTCCAGATACCTTCATCCTAGTTCTAGGTCCTACTACTCCCCTCTCCCCTATCCTTTTCGACCATGGCGCGGAAGTGATCTCTGGCACCCTGGTCACCGATCCGGAGACGGTGCTGCGCTATGTCAGCCAGGGAGCCTCTTTCCGTCAGATAAAGCGGAGCAAAGGTGTGAGGTTGCTAACCCTGGCCCGTGATTCGCAAGTTCGCAATTCGTAATTCATCAAAGGAGATGAGAATGATCACTGAGAAACAAGTTCGGCAGGCTCTGGAAAAGGTCATGGACCCAGAGCTGAAACGAAATCTGGTAGAGTTGGGCATGGTCCGTGACGTGGAGGTGCAAGACAGCCAGGTCAAATTTACCCTGGCCCTCACCACCCTGGCCTGCCCTCTCCAGGATCAAATCGTAGCTGAGGCCAAGGCTGCCGTCCTGGCTTTGGACGGCGTGAAAGAGGTCGAGGTTGAGCTGACCGAGATGAGCGCCGAGGAGAAGAAGCGCATTTTCCCTGACCAGGACCAGCCGGGGGTGGCAGAGCGCTTCAATCGTATCGAGCATGTCATCGCGGTGATGAGCGGCAAGGGAGGCGTGGGCAAATCTTTGGTGGCGGGCCTGCTGGCCGTAGCCCTCCGACGAGAGGGGCATCAGGTTGGCATCCTGGACGCCGACATCACCGGTCCCAGCATCCCCCACATGTTCTTCCCCACCCGGCAGTGGCCGAAGGGCGGCCCCCTGGGCATATTGCCGGTGGAAAGCAAGACGGGCATCAAGGTCATGTCCATCAACCTGCTCCTTCAGAGCGAGGATCAGGCCGTGATCTGGCGGGGGCCGCTCATCAGTGTGGCCATCAAGCAGTTCTGGGGGGACATCATCTGGGGTGACCTGGATTACCTGATCGTGGATCTGCCGCCCGGCACTTCCGACGCGGCGCTGACGGTGACGCAATCGTTGCCGCTGAGCGGGGTGGTGCTGGTCACTTCGCCCCAGGGCTTGGCCGACATGGTGGTCAAGAAAGCAGCGCAGATGGCCGCCCAACTGAATGTACCCATCATGGGCCTGATCGAGAACATGAGCTACGTCGTCTGTCCTGACACAGGCAAAAAGCTGGAGGTTTTTGGCCCCAGCAAGTCAGAGGTGCTGGCCAGACAGTTATACGTGCCCCTGTTGGGCCAGTTGCCCATTGAACCACAGATCGCCGAGTTGTGCGACAAAGGCCGCATCGAGGACTACCCGGCCGAAGGGTTTGCTCCTATCGCCCAAAAGTTGGCCGAGATAGCGCTGCCGGCCAGACAGCCGACGTTCCCAGTGCCTAGGGCAAAGTAATCAATCCAGGAGATAAAAGAATGACAGTACGCAGCTTTGATGGAAGAATCCCTCGCATCGATAAAGGGAGCTATGTCCATCCCTCGGCCGATGTGTTCGGTGATGTGACCATCGGCCGGGGGTGCTGGATCGGACCGGGGGCCCGCCTGCGGGGAGACTATGGCACCATCGTGGTGGGCGACTATTCCAGCATCGAGGACAACTGCGTGGTCCACGCCCGTCCCGGCGAGACCACCCGCATCGGCGACTGGGTGACCATTGGTCACGGTTGCGTGATCCACACCGCTACCGTGCAGGACTATGCTGTGGTTGGGATGGGCAGCATCGTCAGCGACTGGGCGGTGGTCGGCGTCTGGGGTGTGGTCGGTGAGGGCGCAGTGGTCAAGCAGAATCAGCAGGTACCCGACGATCACATCGCCGTGGGCGTGCCGGCTCGCATCCTGGAAAAGCCGGTGCCCGAAGAGTACAAAGCGCAGTGGTCAGAGTTCAAGAAGGTGTACGTGAACTTGGCCCGGCGCTATCCAGACGAGTTACAGGATTTGGAATAGGAAGCCATTTCAAGAATGTCATGTTGGGGAACGAAAAGGAGGTGATCAGGATGCCAAGGTTCGATGGAACAGGACCTGGAGGGCTTGGCCCCATGACCGGACGCAGAGGAGGATACTGTGCAGTTGCCACTGCGCCCTATAGGTCCTTCTTCGGGAGGCCGCGTCGGGGGATGCGTTTCGTTCGTGGCAGAGGCAGGGGACGAGGCCCTTCGTCTCGCCCTTCGACACACTCAGGACACCGCTCAGGACGGAGCCGACGCAGGTGGTAGAGACAGCGTCAATAGTTGAAAGACAGATCATCGCAAAGAAAGGAGGTGACAGAGATGCCTGCTGGAGATAGAACGGGACCGATGGGCATGGGCCCGATGACCGGACGAGGGGCTGGCTTCTGCGCCGGCTACGATGCTCCGGGATATGCCAACCCGGTTCCTGGCCGGGGCCTCGGCTGGGGCTTTGGGCGAGGCTTCCGGGGACGGGGCGGACGGGGCGGCGGGCGTGGCTGGCGCCACTGGTACTATGCCACCGGCCTTCCCGGCTGGGCTCGCTTCGGTTATGGCCCGGCCTGGGGAACGCCGCCCTATACAGCCTATGGCGCTCCCTATGCCCCGACGATGACCCGCGAGCAAGAAATCGAGACGCTCAAGGATCAGGCCAAGTACTTCCAGGATGCCCTTGACGACATCGCCAAGCGCATCGAGGAACTTGAGCAGGGGGCGTAGGAGAACGCGGTCGGGGAAATAACGTCGGGGCGGGTGAACGGAACCGGAAAGCTCGCCACCCGCCCCGAGCCCCCAACCCACACAGTCGCCGATGGCGACCGGCAGGATAGGGTACAAAGAGGAGACGCCACGGACAAATTGTTAACCTAACATACAGATGCAGTTACAATACAATGCGTACCGTTAATGCGTCCAAAACGAATACCGCCAGCCGTGAGATACGTTTGTTCAAGAGCGGAAGGAGTATGGTGAGAAATCATCTTGAAACCCCGTTCGGACAGGAAACGCTCTATTGCACCTTCTTCTATGCCGAACGTCCAGCCTTCTCCGGCTCTCGATACCGTTTCAAAGATCTCCTTTTCACCGTAAAACCTGTTCTCACGTCTGAGCACCGAAGCATAGATGTAGTCAAAGGCCACAATGCTGCCTTCCGCTGCGCTGTTGCGGATGAAACCAAGCGTACTGTCTACCGCGTCTGGAGTCAAATACATTGTCACGCCTTCCCATAAGAAGAGGCTTTTCTGTCTCTCTGCATAGCCAGCAGAGAACAGCACATCAGAAAGACTCTGTTTGTTGAAATCAATGGGCACAAAGAAAAGCTCTTTGAGCAGCAGAACCTTCTTTCGACTGAGGATATCAATTTTGGGCTGCTGTGTGGTGGGAATGTCCAATTCAAATATCTTGGTTCCCTTGTTTCTGCTGCTAAAGCGCAAGGCTCTCGTGTCAAAACCAGCACCAAGCAGTACGACCTGCGAGAAATGGTTTTCCAGGGCATTGATAAAGATCTCATCAAGTAGTTTCGTTCGCGCCAACACATATTCATATATTCCAGGTGGGGCTACCTTTCTCATGAAGAGCTTTCTTAAAAAGGGAACGTTGAGAACGACTCTGGCTCCCAGGGGCAGGAAAACCTCAGCCATGTCATCCGGCCCACGGAAACGTTCGTCTGGCTCTCTACTAGCACACGCGCGCGAAAAACAAGTGTAACCCGCCGTATTAGAAGCTTTGTGTTCAATTGCTCGTTTAGCCATGCTGCTTCTTTTCTGACTTTTCCTTGTCGAAGGAGAGCGCGTTTGGTTCTTGGAAAGCTAATCAAATTATACCGTTAATCAGGAGGAATAGCAAATGAAAATCGTCGTAACAGCTAACGGCATGGACTTGGATGCACCGGCCAGTCCGGTTTTTGGAAGGTGTCCCACTTACATCTTTGTGGACACAGAGACAATGGAATCCAAAGCCGTAGACAATCCGGCCATGTCCGCAGCAGGTGGAGCCGGCATTCAGGCGGCCCAATTCGTTATCGAGCAGGGTGCACAGGCCGTGTTGACCGGCAACGTGGGCCCCAACGCCTTCAACGTCTTCCAGGCAGCCAATGTGCCCATCTACCTGCTCACAGGTGGCACGGTGAGAGAGGCCGTCGAGGCCTACAAGGCCGGGCGGCTGCAATCCACCGCCGATGCCAACGTCCAGGCTCACGCCGGGATGGGTATGGGCATGGGCATGGGCCGTGGTAGGGGCATGGGTCGTGGCATGGGGCGAGGCATGGGTATGGGCCGAGGTGCTTGGGGATCCACACCACAGCCAGCGCCACCTGCGGCCATGGAAAGCCGTCCTACTCGCAAAGAGGAGATCGCGGCCCTGAGACAGACCGCCAGCGACCTGCGCCAACAGTTGGCCGAGGTCATGGAACGGCTCGAGAAAATGGAGGAGGGCTAAGTCATGCGTATCGCCATCTCTGCCGACAATCGGAACGGGCTCGACAGCGTGGTCAGCCCGCACTTTGGGCGCTGCCCCCATTACATCCTCGTAGATGTAGATGGACATGAGGTTCAAGCTGTCCATGCCATTGACAATCCCTACTACGGTCAGCACTCACCTGGGGTGGTGCCCGGTTTCATCCACAGCCAGGGCGTGAACGTGATGCTCACCGGCGGGATGGGGGGGCGGGCCATCGCCTTCTTCGAGCAACTCGGCATCGAGGCCGTGTCAGGCGCGTCGGGCACGGTGCGCCGTTCTCTGGAACTCTACCTGGCTGGCCAACTGCGCGGTGTCCAACCCTGTCGCGAGAGCATCGAGCACGGCCACGGCGAGATCCCCGCTCCAGAGGAATATGAAAAAGACGAGATGGGCCGCCTGCGGGAAGAAGCCGAGATGCTTCAGCAACAGTTGGACGAGGTAATGGCACGCCTTGGGAAACTGGAAGGTGAGCGAACTGGAGGCGATGGCTGAAGAAGAAATGGTTCATACCTGAGAAAATTGTTTCCTTCGTCTTTCTGATGATCCTGGCCAGTTGCCAGCCGAAGGACAAAGTCACACGCTGGGAGCCATTCAGCCAGGGCTTGCCTGGCTACGCTCTCACACTGACGGTTGCTGCCGACCCTTCTCAGCGCGGAGTGCTCTACGCTGGCACCTACCACCCACCTGGGCTGTGGCGCTCTGACGATGACGGCGAAACCTGGGTCAGAGATGACCAGGGATTGGAGAATCAGCCTGTCTTCACCCTCCATTGGGACCCGGTCCGGAGCCGGTGGTGGGCGGGTGCAGATGATGGGTTGTATTACCGATCTGCCCCAGACAAAGTCTGGCAGCCCACCGACCTTCCACGGAACCCGGCTTACGCTCTGGCCCAGAACCGCACCGGGCAGTTACATCTGGCCCTGGCTGGAGTTGGCCTGTACCACTCAGCCGATGGCGAAAGCTGGAGCCCGTTGCCGCTTGACCTGAGCCCTGCCGAAGGGATGGGACAACCCAGCGCCGAATCACCACTGTTGCGGTGCGAGGCCAACGTCCTGGCTCTGGCCGTCTCTCCCGACGGCCAAGACCTGTACGCAGGCACCGCTGGCGACGGCCTGTGGACCAGCCACGACGCCGGAGCGACCTGGGTCTTTGTGCCTCAGATGGCCGGTGACTATGTCTCGGCTCTGCTGGTAGACCCCCAAGCCGGCGACTGGGCCTATGCGCGGACGCTTGGCCAGGTCTACCGGTCCGATGACCGGGGAGGGACCTGGGCTCCCGTGCCAGGCCTGGACAGGAGGGCATACAGTTTCGCTCTGGGAGCCGACGGCGCTCACTACGTGGGCCTGAATGGGCAGGTGGCTCGTTCCGGCGACGGAGGGCTCCACTGGGCGTTCTTTGACAATGGCTTGCATCCTGGAACCGATGTCCTGGACCTGGCAGTGGTTTCCCATGATCCGGCGCGTTTGTACGCCGCGGCCTGGGAAGGCTTCTACCGTAGCGAGGACGGTGGCCGAACTTGGAAACGGTGCAGCCAGGGCCTGGGCAACGTGGAGGCGGATGCCCTGGCCTGGGACGGCCAGGGCCGGCTGTTGGCTGGCACCAGAATGGGCATTTACCGGCGAGCGCCGGACGCCGATGAGTGGGAACCCCTCCCCCAGGGATTCCCGGGCCGGCATGTGCATGTCTTTGAGAGCGACCCCGAAGGCCAGACGTTCTACGCTGGCACCGATGGGGGCCTGTTGCGCAGCGACGATGGAGGCCAAACCTGGGTCGAGGTCACTTCGGGGCTCACTGACCGTGCCATGCCCGATCTGGCCGTGGACCCCCAATCGCCTGAGCATCTCTACGTCCGGCTGAAATTCGAGCGGGTGTACGAGAGTTGGGACGGCGGGAAAAACTGGGAAGCCCGTTGGGAGGGCCTGGGCGCAGCCAGGGAGGTCATCTCTGTGGATCTCGGTTCCTCTGGGCTGCTCATCGCTGGCGCTAACGACGGGTTGTTCCGCTGGGCTTGCCCTGAGCATAGTCGAAGGGACTCAGACGGTGGACTCTGGCAGCGTGTCGCGCCAGAGCTAGAGGGGCAGACAGTTTTTACAGTGGTCATTGCCCCCCAAGACGAAGCGATGGTCTATGCTGGAGCTACCGATGGTCTCTGGCACAGTCATGATGGAGGGGGTTCCTGGGACCGCTGGGGCGAGGGCTTGGCGGGGATCACTGTGACCACCGTGGGATTGGACCCGGTTGATGAACAGGTTGCCTACGCTGGGACGATGTACGAGGGTCTTTACGTGACCGAAGACGGGGGAGCTACCTGGCAGCCGGTACGGGGCGGCGTGCCAGCGACGGCCAGCGTGCGGGCCATCTCGCTCAGCACTGATGGACAGCAGGTCTACGTGACCACCGATCAGGGCATCTTTTGGAGGAGGTCCTCATGAAACCCAGGAGTTGGTGGCCCCTGCTGATCGCCTTGCCTCTCTTGCTGGCAGCTTTCTGGTTGGTCCTGAATGTAGGACAAGTTGGCAACTTGTCCAACTCTGCCATTGCCGCGGTCCACACCCTGCGAGCCGACGATGAGATGCTGCGCCTGGCTTCCGAAGCCGGATTCGACGCTGTGGTCCAGGTGTTCTCCTGGTTCGAGATCGAGCCCACCCGCGAGGAGTGGCACTGGGAATATCCTGATTTCGTCGTCCGGGCAGCCGATTACTACGGTCTCGATCTGATCGTCCGCTTGGACGGTCTGCCGGCCTGGGCTGCTAAACTGGCGGTAGATGGGGCGGCGCCACCTGACAACTTGGACGACTATGCAGCTTTTGCGGGCACCTTGGCTCAGCGATACCGGGGACAGATCAGAGGATACATCGTGTGGAACGAGCCCAACCTGGCCAGGGAGTGGGGTGGTCGGCCACCTGACCCTGCCGCCTACACCGAACTGCTGCGTCGGGCCTACGAAGCCATCAAGGCTGCTGACCCGGAAGCGACCGTCGTCAGCGCCGGGCTGGCTCCCACCAATCACCAAGATGCCAAAGCGATGGACGACCGGGCGTTCCTGGAGGCCATGTACCAGGCCGGGGCCGGAGCCTACTTTGACGTTCTGGGCGCTCACCCTTACGGCTTCGCCTATCGCCCGCACGACCCACGGGGTGCCCACGATGGGCTGAACCTGGCGCGGTTGCTGGATCTGCGGGAGATCATGGAAGCTCATGGCGACGGCGACAAGCCCATCTGGGTGACGGAGCTTGGCTGGACGACGGCGGGCGTGGGTGAGGGCTCCTGGCTGACGGTCACTCCGCAGCAACAAGCCGATTACCTGACAGGTGCCTGGCGTCAGGCGCGACGAGAGTGGCCCTGGTTGCAGGTGTTCACCGTGTGGAATCTCAGTCAGGGGCCACGTCCTGATGGTTCGACAAGCTCACCACAACGGCCTGACGAAGGGCTGCCGCCGACGGACGAGATGGCGGGTTACAGCCTGCTGGACGAAAGCGGAGAACCAAAGCCTGCCTATCACGCCTTGCGGATGGAACTCAACCGGCGGTGGGGCCACCGGCTGGCTCGTTGGGTGGACCGCACTCGGGCATCCCTGAGTCCGGGGCCATCGGCTGTTACCATCCTGGCCGGCGATGAAGCCGTCCACCTGGGTGACAGCGAGTGACCACCCATACTGCGGCCCCTGTACGGGGCCCGGAATCCCAGCCTGGTCTGGCGGGGGGGATTTTACGTGCCCCGGCGCGGACTTGAATGGATGTTACGGTTTGAGTACATGCATAACCTCGCACAGACCAACGCTGTCCGCCTGAACGATCAATTGTTGGGTTACCTCCCGGCCAGGGACAACGCCCCCACCTGGGTGAGCGTGGCTTTCCCTGTCCCCGCTGGGCTGCTGCGCCCCGGCTACAACGAATTGACGGTAGAGGTCAGCCGCCTGGCCCCGGACTACCAGATGTCTGATTTCACCTGGGGCGATGTGCAGTTTCGGAGGATTCGACTGGAACGACACTGAAGGAGAGAAAAGTGACTGAGCAACAAGAGTGGGACAAAGAAAGAGCTGAGCAGCATGCCAGATGGGCAAAGATGGCTTCAAGGTTGACCTATGCTCCTTTTGCAAGAAGGATCGTGAGAAGTATAGCTTCTCCGGAAGGGGACTCAACCCTAGTTGATTTAGGCACTGGCCCAGGTATTCTATCCATCGAGCTCCACAGGCTCTTGCCGCAAGCCAAGATCATCGGAGTGGACCTATCCAGTGACATGCTGGAGATAGCCAGAAGGAACGCCGATGAAGCGGGGATGTCAAATTATGAAACGAGGTTGGGGAGGGCCGAGGAGATACCCATCGAGTCAGATTGCGTCAACCTGGTGGTCACCCAGTCTTCGTTCCACGAGTGGGAGGATCAGCGCAAGGGCCTCTCCGAGATATTCCGAATCTTGAAGCCCGGCGGTAGTTTGATCCTCAAGGATTACAACCGTGCTTGGCTCTCCGGATGGAGGCGCAGCCTGCTCAAGTTCCTTCTCACGATGGTGGGGGAATCTTACGAAGACCATGTGGGCATGTTTAAATTCACTTTTGATCAAGCCGCCGATTTGCTAAGAGAGGCTGGCTTTGATGAGATCAAGGGCAAGGCGAGGGGACTGCAGTTTTTCGTGCAGGCCCTAAAGCGATAGAAGATAGGTAACTGTTCAGATATAGACCCTTGCGAAGGTTTGTAAGCAGATTTCAAGCCGAAAGCTTCCTCGCCGGCCGCGGATTGTCCCATTAGCAAGGCCATCCGCAACCTTCGCAAGGGTTTGATGAACGTGAATCTCGAGGGACTGCAGGTGTAGAGCAATGAGCAAAGAGATTGTCATCCAGGCGTCAGGCTTGACCAAGTTCTATGGGCAGATTCTGGCCGTTGACCATATCAACTTTGAGGTTGAGAAAGGCGAGATTTTTGGATTTCTCGGCCCCAATGGCGCAGGGAAAACCACAACCATAAGAATGCTCACAGGGCTTTCCAAACCCACGGGTGGGGAGGCGTCCGTTTTGGGTTTCGACGTCAGCTCAGAAATCGTGAAGGCAAAAAGGTATATTGGGGTCGTTCCAGAAACTTTGAACCTCTACGATGAATTATCCGCTATGGACAACCTGTTATTCATGGCTCAGCTCTACGGCGTCCCCCGCGCTCAGCGTAGGGAAAGAGCAGAAGAATTGCTGAAAACCTTCGGGCTTGACAAGCGGAAGGAAAGCCTCTTTCGTACATTCTCCCGTGGCATGAAGCGGGCTTTGGTCATTGCCGCAGCCTTGATTCATAGCCCTGAGATTCTCTTTCTGGATGAGCCCACAGTCGGGTTGGATGTGGTGGCTGCTCGCTCTTTGCGCAATTTGATCGGCAACCTTCGCCAGCAGGGGATAACCATCTTCCTTACGACCCATTACTTGGAGGAAGCGGACCTTTTGTGTGACCGTGTGGCTATTCTGGTTGGGGGGCGAATCGTAAAAACTGACTCCCCCCGAGTTCTAAAGGCTGCCGCCGAAGACGAATCTGTGATTGAATTCTCCTTTGGGAGAGAGACATCTGGATTGTTAGAGGATTTGTCCAACAAGCTTCTTGGGGTTAAGATAGTGGCAGTGGACCATGATAAAGTGCGAATTTACGGCGGTACTCCCACGGACGTATATGCTGACGTGTTCCAATTCGCTAAGGACAAAGGCATGGAGATACACTCGATAAATAGCATTAAACCAAGTCTCGAGGATGCCTTTATCAAGGTTACAGGTTTGAGCCCAGTCGTCATGGTAGTTGAGAAAGGTGGAAGATAGATGTGGCGTGATAACTTGCGAGGCATTTATTCCATTGCCTTAAAGGACATGAAGACGTACTATCTCAAGCCACCCTCGGTTAGCTGGGGTATTGTCTTTCCCACTGCCTGGATATTGGCTTTTTATCTAAGAAACCCTCGAGGCTTTGAAGAGCTAGTGCCCGGGCTTATTGCTATGACCATCCTGTTCAGCACCACCGCTGCGGAGGCAGTGGTTATCAATTTCGAGCTTAGACTCGGTTCTCTGGAAAGGCTACTCTTGGCACCCATCAGTCTTCCGGCGGTGCTTCTTGGGAAGGTGTTGGGAGGTGCTATTTTCGGACTTGTCATGACAGTTATAGTGACAACAGGCTCACTAGTTGTTCTTCGGACTTGCCCTAATTTGCTCCACCTTCTGATAATCATCACCCCCTCTCTCTTGGTCTTCTCATCCCTCGGAGCCCTTCTGTGTGTTTTAGTGAAGGAGGTATTTGAGGCTCAGACCCTGCTCAATTTACCTCGATTTCTGATGATATTCCTTTGCGGTGTTGTCTACCCGGTTTCGGCTATGCCAGAAAGGTTGCGATACCTTGCTCATGCCATGCCGCTTACCTATACTGTGGATGGGTTACGGCGTTCCTTTTCGACGACTGGGAGCACGATGGTCTTTGCAGATGCCTTAGTCCTTATAGGGTTCTTCCTCCTTTTCATTTTCCCAGCAGTAAAATTGCTTTGCAAAAAGTTTGAATAGAGAGCAACATGAAAGAAAAGAGATAAGGTATATAAAGCAAAATCAGATAAAGGTTTAATTAGGAAGGAGGGCAATTCATGAGTGAGGAATCTAATGACCATTCCGAAAGGGAGTACGCAGAACAACTTCTCAAAACCGGTCGCCTGTTGGAAGGCGCTATTCGACAAGCAATCCAGGCACTGCAACTTGAACAGGGCAGCGTTGGGTTGGACGCCGGGTGTGGGATCGGGACCCATACGATCCAGCTCGGGGAGGCAGTTGGGCCTGGGGGAAAAGTGACGGGGCTGGACATTTCTCCGGGATTTCTCGATTTCGCCAGGAAAACCGCCCAGCAAAGTGGAATGTCGGAGCGGTTGGATTTTCAGCAGGGCGATATGCTGGATCTGCCCTTCGAGGACAAGACCTTCGATTGGGTCTGGTGCAAAGACAGCCTTTGGCCTGGCCAAGGGAAAGACCCTGTGGTAGGCCTGAAAGAATTCGCCAGAGTGGTCCGGCCCGGTGGGCTCATCGCCGTCCTCTACTGGTCCTCCCAAATGCTGCTGCCCGGCTACCCGGAGCTGGAAGCGCGATTGATGGTGGCCTTTACCGAAACAACGCCCTACCTGAAGGGCGTGCCACCGGATCGCCATTTTCTGCGGGCGCTCGGTTGGATGCAATCAGTGGGTTTGCAGGACGTTGGGGTACGCTCTTTTGCTGCCGATGCCTACGCGCCACTGGCTCCGGAGATTCGGGATGCTATTGATACTTGCTTGCAAATGTTCTTTGGGAACCTCGAACCTCATGTGTCCCAAGAAGATTGGGCCCTGTTCCAAAGACTGTGCAATCCGGAATCAGATGATGACCTTCTCAAGTGCCCGGATTACTATTGCTTTCTGAATTACTCCATGTTCTATGGAAAGGTGGCCGGGTAAAGCTCGCCAGGGCAGGAGGTTGAAAATGAAACAATGGAAACGGTCTATATGGCCATTTATCTGGGGTGCGATGAGCGTCTTGACGGCATCGCAAGTCATAGCGAGCTTTTTTCTGCACAGCCGGCTCGGTCTGGTATCGCTCAGAAATGTGGGGTGGATCATCCTGTGGGTTGCAGGCTTCTTGGGAGTCATACCCATCATCACCTTTCACAGAAAGGGCGGGGTACCAAAAGGGCAAGAATATGTTCACACAGCGGTTCTCGTTGACAGCGGGATCTACGCTGTTGTCCGGCATCCGCAGTATTTGAGCTTTATGTTGATCAACGTTGGCCTGATGCTTATCGCGCAACACTGGTCAGTTATCGCTATGGGTGCTGTGGCGGTGGTGTTGAACTATATCATCGCGCTGGAAGCAGACCGGGCCGGCATTGAGAAGTTTGGCGATGCCTACAGACGCTATATGCAAAAAGTGCCGAGAATGAATTTCTTGCTGGGGCTCATGCGGCTGCTACGACGTAGAAAGGGGGAATGAGAAAAGGCAGTGCACAGCAATGCTCGTCATAGTATCACTCAGGGGCGCTATCTAGGGAGGTCAAAATGCGCATTGTCTGGATGCTCGTCTTTGCGGCGATGATGGCCTACGTAGCCTGGTGGCTCATCGGCGCCATCCGTAAGCGAATTGTGTTCGAGGTAGAGATGGCCCTGGGGGTGGGCAGCCTGTGGGCGGCCATCTTTGTGCCGATGTTCTTCGATCTGCCGAATCTGCTGCCCTGGCCATTTGCCCTCTCATTGGCTGGCTATGCGCTCCTCTGGCTGGGCATCGGGCTGTTTGTAGTGACGATCCTTTCGTTGCGGCGGGGTGGCAAGCCGACCTCCGGCTGGGAGGATACTACGGAGATGACCACGAGCGGGATCCACGGCCTGGTACGCCATCCCATGCAATTGAGCGGTATCTTGGGGGCCTGCGGCACGGCTGTGTGGCAACCGGCGCTGGTTGTACTCGTCCTGAGTGCCGCGTCCGTGACCTGTTTCGCCCTGGCGGCGCGGACCGAGGACCAGTTCAACGTGGCCAAGTTCGGCGAGCCATATCGCGCCTACACGAAGCAAGTGCCGGCCATGAACCTGCTCGCTGGTATCTGGGCCAAGCTGAGGTCGCGAAAGGAACTATGAGGAGGTTCGTGTGAGTCAAACATCAAAGAATTCTGCCTTCGATCGAATGGTGGAGGAAATCCAGAGGCAGATCATCGAAGATGAGCGGGCTGTGTATTCACAGAAGGTCATTGAGGAATACTACAATCCCAAAAACCTGGGCCGAATGAGCGACCCGGATGCCATGGGAATCGTCCGCGGCTGGTGCGGCGACACAATGGAAATCTATCTGAGGATGAATAGCAACCGGATCGAGAAAGCTACGTTCATGACCGATGGCTGCGGGCCGACTGTGGCCTGTGGGAGCAAACTCACTACCATGGTCGATGGAATGTCCCTGGGCGAAGCGAGTGAGATCACGCCGGAGAACCTGATCGCTGCCTTGGATGGCCTGCCCGAGGAAAGCGCCCATTGCGCCGAACTGGCGGTGAGCACGTTGCAAGAGGCCATTGCCAACGGGCGCGCTGATGGCAGTATGAGTGGCAAAGTACCGGGTGACGGCTGAATAAACTTTTGGAGGAGTAGATGCTCTGATAAGACGATCACGTATGTCACCAATATGCATTTTGCTTTACAATACTATCTCAATGAAAAAGAGGAGCATAAACAATGGAACAAGCTGACATCGTCGTCATTGGTGGAAGTGCCGCCGGTTTGACCGCTGCGATTACGGCGCGACGACACTATCCCGATAAGACAATCCTCATGGTGCGCAAGGAGAGGCAGGTCTTGATACCTTGCGGCATCCCCTACATCTTTGGGACGCTTGGAGGTTCTCAGAAGAATCTCATACCTGATACAGTGCTGGAGGGAAACGACATTGACCTGCTCGTCACAGAAGCCACGGACATGGATCGAGAGGAGAGAATCCTCCACACTGAAGCAGGAGAAATAGGCTACGAGCGGCTCATCGTTGCCACAGGCTCAAGGCCTGCCATGCCGCCGATACCGGGCTTTGACCTGAACGGCGTTTACGCGATAGTCAAGGATGTTGAATATCTGAGTACGCTTCAACAGCGGCTCGAAACGGCCAAGGACGTGGTCATCATCGGCGGCGGGTTCATCGGGATCGAGTTCGCTGACGAGATCAACAAGGCGGGTGGTAAGAACATCTCTATCGTCGAGATCATGCCCCACTGCCTCGTGCTGGCGTATGACGAAGAGTTCTGTATTGAGATGGAAAAAGTACTCGAATCGCGGGGAATCAACATCCGCACCTCCTCCAAGGTGAAAGGAATCGATGGCGACGGAAGAGTCGAAAAGGTACTCCTGTCCGACGGCACCGAGATCCAGGCTAACGTAGTGATCCTGGGCATCGGAGCTGTGGCCGATGTGGATCTGGCGAAAAAGGCAGGGCTGCGCATCGGCTTGACAGGCGGCATCGCGGTAGATCGGACGATGCAGACATCTGATGCCAACATCTATGCCTGCGGAGATTGCGCCGAAAAGGTATCTTTCTTTGGTGGAAGGCCCTCACCGCTAAAGTTGGCGTCCATCGCCACTTTGGAGGCGCGCATTGCCGGAGCTAACCTGTTTGGCATCAGACGTGAGAACATCGGCACGGTAGGCGTCTGGTCAACGGCAGTGGGGAATCACGCGCTGGCCACTGCCGGCTTGACCGAGGGAATGGCCAGGGAGCGTGGTTACGATACGATCTCTGTAACCATCCAAGGTCCTAACCGTCATCCTGGTCTTATGCCCGGTGTGGCGGACACCAGGGTTAAACTGGTATTCGAGCGGAACTCTGGTGTGATCCTGGGAGGGCAGGTCATGGGCGACACCACGGCTGGTGAGATTATTAACGCCATTTCTGCCTGCGTGCAGAACCGCATGACCGCCGAGGACATTGCTATGTTCCAAACAGGCACCCACCCTGCGCTGACTGCCTCACCTATCGCCTACCACATGGTGAACGCCGCGGAGATGGCCATAAAGCAGATGGGTAAGTGAGGAGGATAGTTATGTTGAAGATACTAATCATAGACGATGACCTGGATTTCAACTATGTCGTTCAGACGGTGCTCGAAGCCAATAACTTCGAGGTAGATACGGCGACGACACCAGAGGAAGGGATCAACAAGGTCTTGAGTACCGAACCAGACCTTGTGGTTTTGGACGTCATGATGCCGACAGGCTATGAGGGATTCGATGTGGCCCGCGAAATCAGGGAAGAACACAACCTGACAGAGTTGCCTATCGTTATTCTCACTAACGTGCACAACGTCAGAGAAGTGCCCTACCGCTTCGCTCCCGATAAAGACTACTTGCCGGTAGATGTGTTTCTGGACAAACCGGTTGAACCAAAGGTGCTTTTAGACGTCATCAAAGAGATACTGGGAGAGCGCCGAGAAGAACTTGAGTATCCTCTATAGGATTCGCTTGTACGATCAGAAGACTACCATAATGGAAAGGTAAGGTCTAAGCATGGATGAGCGATTGGTTGTCATCGGCGGATGTGCAGCGGGGATGAGTGCAGCCTCCAAAGCACGGCGCTTGAACCCTGACCTGGAGATCGTCGTCTATGAGAAGACAGGCTTTGTGTCCTACGCCTCCTGTGGGTTGCCGTATTACGTCTCAGGAGTGATAGAGGATCACAACAAGCTCGTCGTGCGCACGCCCGCCCAGTTCGCCAAGCAGGGCATTGAGGTACACCTGCACCACGAGGTCACCGAGATAGACGCTGAGAATCGCCGCGTGCAAGTGGCAAACCTCGGAGATGGCGGCAGTCGGTACGAGAGCTATGACAAATTGACCATCACCACCGGCGGCAGGCCAGCCTTGCTGCCCGGCTTTTCCCTCGGTGGTCTCAGTGGCGTGTTCGTCATGCGCGCCGTGGAGGATGGCGTCGCCATCCGAGACTTTGTCCAACGCGAAAGGCCCCAGCGGGCGGTGATCATTGGCGCGGGTTACATCGGTGTGGAGGCGGCGGAAAGCTTTCACGAGTTGGGGTTGGAAACCACGGTCATCGGGCGGCCGTCGCAGGTGCTCAAGCGCTTCGACGCAGACATGGCGCAACTCGTGCAGGACGAGATGGAGAGCAAAGGCATCCGGTTGTCCCTAGGCGACGAGGTGAAAGCATTGGAAAGCGACACCCAGGGACGAGTGCGCCGGGTCATCTCCTCGAAAGACACTTTTGAGGCCGACCTCGTTTTGTTGGCGTTGGGCGTGCAACCCAACACGGCCCTGGCGGAAACAGCCGGCGTGGCCCTGGGCGAAACAGGGGCCATTGCCACCGATCCCCAGATGCGCACCAACTTGCCCGATGTCTTCTCTGCCGGGGATTGCGCTGAGGCCTACCACCTTATCACAGGGCGCGGTGACTACCTTCCGCTGGGCACCACGGCCAACAAGCAGGGGCGCGTGGCGGGAGCCAACCTGGGCGGCGGGCAGGCCGAATTCAAAGGTATTGTGGGCACGTCCATCACCAGGATGTTGGACGTTTACGCTGCTTTGACAGGCCTTGCGGAGAAGGAAGCACAAGAATTGGGCTACGCTGTCCAATCTACCACCATCCAAGCTGGCAGCCGCGCCCACTACTATCCCGGCGGCCGGCCGATGCACGTCAAGCTGGTGGTAGAAGAGAGCAGCGGTCGCTTGCTGGGAGGGCAGATCGTGGGCGACGAGGGAGCTGGGCCTCGCATTGATGTGCTGGCGACAGCGTTGCACCAAGGGATGACCGTCGAGGAGCTGGCGCGGCTCGACTTGGCTTACGTTCCACCCATCGCGCCGGTGTGGGATCCGCTTTTGGTCGTTGCTAACGTCGCGATGAAAGAGTAACACTGCCCAGTTCCTGAGTTTCTGACAAGTTCACGGACGGAAAGGATGGAGCCATAAGCGAATTAATGTCAGTGGAAGCTACAATTAGTCAAAAGGAGGTTGATCATGGCCAAGGAAATGGATTCCTGTGTGCAACCAGCAGGGGGGCCGTTGGTCGCAGAACCAGCCCCCACCGAGGGGGTATCCCCACCAAAGAAGGAGGAAGTCAAAATGGCAATGGCACGCGTAGGCAAAGAAGCGCCGGATTTTGAAGCCTCGGCCTATATTGCCGGCGAGGGCTTTAAGAACGTGAAACTATCCAATTATCGGGGCCAATGGGTGGTGCTCTGCTTCTACCCCGGCGATTTCACCTTCGTCTGACCGACGGAGCTGTCGGCAGTTGCCGTCAAGTACCCGGAGTTGAAAGAGCTGGGCGTCGAAGTGCTGTCCGTCAGCACCGATAGCCGCTTCACCCACAAGATTTGGAACGAAGTGGAGCTGTCCAAGATGGTGGAGGGCGGCATCCCCTTCCCCATGCTCTCCGATCAGGGCGGGCGCATCGGCACTGTGTACGGAGTATATGAGGAGGCAGCGGGCGTCAACATCCGTGGCCGGTTCCTCATTGACCCCGATGGGGTCATCCAGGCCATGGAGGTGCTCACCCCATCGGTGGGCCGCCACATCAGCGAGACGATCCGCCAGGTGAAGACCTTCCAGCACGTGCGGGCCACGGGCGAGGCCACGCCTTCCGGCTGGCAGCCAGGCAAACCGACCCTCAAGCCTGGGCCGGACCTGGTAGGCAGGGTATGGGAGGTCTGGAAGCCAGAGATGGCCTTCTAGGAGAATCCTATGAACATCGAGCGCTGGGGTTGGTATTCTATCGCTGTTAACGTCATACTGGCATTGATCAATTTGGCCATCGCCACTGCCTCCGGCAGCCTGGCCGTGGAGGCGGAAATGATCCATAACCTGGTGGATCTCCTGACAGCGGTGGCGGTGTTGATCGGGCTGAAACTCTCGACGCGCAAGTCCAAGGCCTTTCCTTACGGCCTATACAAACTGGAGAATGTGGTCGCCGTAGGGCTGGCGGTGATGATCTTTTTCACTGCCTACGAGATCGCCAGGGATGCTCTCCTTGAGCCGACGCGCCGGGCCACAGTAGATCCCTGGATGCTGGGAGGGGTGGCGGTAGCAGCGGCAATCCCGCTGGCCTTCAGCCACTTTGAGTTGCGCGCCGGAAAGGCGGCCAACTCGCCCGCCCTCATCGCCGACGCCAAGGAATACCGCGCCCACGTCTTTACCACCGGCATCGTCTTTGCCGCGCTGTTGGCCCAGTGGTTCAACCTTCCACTGGATCGGGTCGCAGCGTTGGTCATCGTCGTTGCCATCGGCAAGACGGGCTGGGAACTGCTCTCCGATGGGATGCGCGTGCTACTGGACGCCTCGCTAGAAGCCGATACCATCTTGCGGATTCGGGAGATCATCACCGCCGAACCCACCGTGGCTGAGCTAAAGTGGGTCACCGGGCGCAACGCTGGCCGCTTTCGCTTCGTGGAGGCCGAGGTCACCCTGCGCATCCACGAGTTGGAGAAAGCAGAAACGACCACCAGGCGCATCGAGGCCCAGATCCGTGAGGCTGTGCCTTACGTGGACCGGGTGTTGATCCACGCCGAGCCGATGGAGCGGACGCACTTGCGCTACGCGGTGCCTTTGAACGATCCAGGTGGGACGCTCAGCGAGCATTTTGGTGAAGCGCCCTACTTCGGACTGATCACCCTTCGCCTGGTGGACGGGGCCGTCGAGCAGCAGGTCGTCGCCAATCCCCATACAGAGGTAGAGAAAGCGAAGGGCATCCAGGTGGCCGAGTGGCTGGTGGCGCAGAAGATGGATGTCGTTCTGCTAAAGCAAAGCCTGCGCGGCAAGGGTCCAACCTACGTCTTTGGCGACGCCGGGGTAGAGATGCAGGAGACCACCGCCGCGACGCTGTCGGAGGCGCTGGCGGGCTTGATGGGAGGTGATACCCCGGATAGCGACGATTCTTCTGGAGGTGTTTGATGGGAGCAACTGGCTATCTTGCCCGACTGAGGGAATGTGTGGGACACGCCCCATTGCTGGCTCCCTCTGCGGCAGGCTGCATCCGGGATGAGGGAGGGCGTATCCTTCTTCTGCAGCGCAGTGACGGGGATAATTTGTGGGGTTTCCCCGGCGGTGCAATGGAACTGGGCGAGCGGGCAGCTCAGGCTGTTGTACGCGAGGTACGTGAGGAGACCGGCTTGGAAGTTGAACCCGTAGCGCTAATCGGCGTCTATTCTGGCTCGGAATATGCCTTCGTCTATCCCAACGGCGATCGGGTGCAGCCGGTGACGATCTTTTTCGAGTGCCGGGTCGTGGGAGGTGAATTTCGACCGGATATGCAGGAGGTTGTGGGAGCCCGCTACTTTGGCCCTGAAGACGAGCTACCCCCCATGCGCCCTTGTTGCATCGCCAAGGCTCACGATGCCTTTATGTTCCGAGATCAGGCGTTCTTTCGCTGAGAAGAGGGAGGAAATGTCCGACGATGAAGGTAGCAACCTACAACACCAACTCTATCCGGAGCCGGCTGGAACTGGTGCTGGATTGGCTGCGCCGGGAGGCCCCCGACGTCCTCTGCCTGCAGGAAACCAAGGTGCAGGACACGGACTTTCCGGCGACACCCCTCCAGGATGCGGGCTACCATGTGGTCTTTCGCGGGCAAAAGGCCCACGCCGGGGTGGCCATCGTCAGCCAGGAGGAACCCCAGGAGGTGGTCTTTGGCTTTGACGACGGCGGCGAACTGGACGAACCACGCCTGATCCGAGCGGTGATCAGGGGTATTCCTGTGGTGAACACCTATGTCCCCCAGGGGCGCTCTCCCGATTCAGAGCACTTTCAGTACAAACTGGAGTGGCTGGCCCGGCTGCGGACTCTCTTTGAGCACCACTATTCGCCCCAGGAGCCCCTTCTGTGGGTGGGTGACTTTAACGTCGCCCCAGAGCCGATTGACGTGCACGACCCCAAGAGGCTGAAGGACCACGTGGACTTTCATCCCGAGGCCCGTGCGGCCCTGGAGCGGGTGCGGGAATGGGGCTTTGTGGACGTCTTCCGGCGGCACCATCCCGAGGAGCCGGGACAATACACCTTTTGGGACTACCGGGTGCGGGGTGCGCTAGAACGTGGGCTTGGCTGGCGGGTGGATCACATCTGGGCCACCGAGCCGCTGGCCCAAAAGTCTACCCACGCCTGGATTGACGTGGAGGCGCGGCAGGCAGAACGGCCGTCGGATCACACCTTTCTGGTGGCCGAGTTCGCTCTGTGAGTGAAGACCCTAGGGGTTTCAGAAACCCTTAGGGTCTCAGGAAGCTGGGGTTGTTCGCGGCTAGTAGAGGCGCGACTTACCCAAGGTGATCTGTCGCTGCAATGCTCGGCGTTCCCCGTTGAAACAGCGGATCGCATGCCACATCCGCCCCTCAGCACGGGCCGCCAAGACGCTGAATAACGCGATCCCGATGAGCATAAAGATACCGGCCAGAATATACTTATAGCTCAACAGGATGAGGAGGCACCACATAAGCTCGTCCATCGCATCCTCCCTATTGCAGATTCTTCTACTGCTATTATATCATAGTATCTGTTAACATTCAAGCCTTCATTAGGAGCGCAGCGTGTATAAGGGCTCCTCCAGTAGCAGGGCGGAGATTAGACCGGGCCGCAAAAGGAGGAAATACAGCATGTCGGCTAGCGTAAAGATCACCACCTTGAACGCCAACTCGAACAACGCTATTGAAGTGAGAGACCTGACCAAGTACTATGGCCGCCCAGGCAAAGGGGTGCTGGCCGTAGATCACATTAGCTTTGATGTACGCCAGGGTGAGGTTTTCGGTTTCCTGGGCCCCAACGGGGCGGGTAAGACAACCACCCAGCGGATGCTGACCACGCTGTTGGAGCCGACCGAAGGCCGCATCGTCATCAACGGTCACGACCTGGCCCACGACGCCTACCCGGTCAAGCGGAAGATGGGCCTGGTACCGGAGGAATCCAACGTCTACGCTGAACTGACCGCCTGGGACAACCTGAGGTTCACCGCCCGACTCTACCGGGTGCCTCGAGCTGAGCGTGCGGCGCGGGTGCAGGAACTCTTGGAAACATTTGGCCTATGGGAAAAGCGAGGCGTGAAGGTGGAGGATTTTTCCAAGGGAATGCGCCGTCGCTTAAGTATCGCTATGGCCATCATCCACCAGCCGACTCTCCTTTTCATGGACGAGCCCACACCGGGCCTGGATGCTCAGAGCGCCCGCGCTATCAGGGACCTGATACGCCGACTGAATGCCGAGGGGACGACCATTTTCCTGACCACCCACCAGATCGAAGAGGCCAACCAACTCTGCGACCGGGTGGCCATCATCCATCACGGCCAGATCGCAGCCATAGACACTCCAGAGCGGCTGAAGCAAGCTTTTCGGCGGGTGCAATCTGTAGAGGTGGCGCTGGAGCCGGATGGTCTAGAGACCTCAAGGGTTTCGGAAACCCTCGAAGTCTCCCTGGCGGCCTTGCCGGGGGTGACCACATCGGTCAAGATGGGGGACAAATGGCGGTTGTACACCGAAGACCCATCGGCATTGCTGCCCAGGGTCATGGACTATGCCCGTTCGCACAGGCTGAGGGTGGTCAGCCTGAGCACGTTAGGCCCCAGCTTGGAGGACGTCTTTCTGGAGATCACCGGCCAGCAGGTGGGCACCGTGCGCCATGGGATGTACAACGGACAGGGAGAATTTACCGGACCCCGGCGGCGGGGGATGGGGGCTCGAAGGGGAGGTCAGCGATGAAAGAAGGATGGCTAAGGCTGCGAGACGAGCTGGCACAGGCCTGGACCGTGGCCATCAAGGACGTGAAGGTCTACTATCTCAAGCCAGGGATGATCATGCTCGGTTTCATGACGCCGTTCTTTTTGTTCTTCTCCTTCTCGGTGCGGCGTGAGATGGCGGCTGCGCAGGGCGTCGCTCGGCTGCTGGCTCTTACTGTCTTCTTCACCGCGGCCGCCGCCGGGCCATTCATCATCCCCCTGGAAAGACGCCTTGGTACCTATGACCGGTTGTTGGCAGCGCCGATGTCTCTCTTGACCCTGCTCCTGGGCAAGGCATCGGTGGGGGCGTTCTTCGCCATTGCCGTGTCGGCCGTCGCGTTGACCGTCGGCGTAGCGGCCTTTGGAGTGAGCATCACCCAACCCTGGTTGCTGACAGCCAGCGTGTTCCTGGGGTCGTTCTCCTTCTCGGCCCTGGGGCTGATCTTTGGCTCTATTCCAACTCGCAACCCGGGCGAGGTGCAGATGCCCAGCCTGCTGCTGCGCTGGGGGCTGCTTTTTATCAGCGGCGTTTTCATCCCACTGGCAGAGATGGCACCGATGGCGCGGGCGGTGGCTTACCTATCGCCACTGACCTACGCTCAGGATCTGATGAATCACGCCGTGCCAGGAGTGGGCCTGCTCAGCCCGTGGCTGGATCTGGCCATGCTCTTGGTGAGCGGCGTTCTATTCCTGATACCGTCCCTGCTAATGCATCGTCGGAGCCGGCAGTTGGGGTACTGAGGAGGATAGAGGAATGGAGAATCATTTGACTGCGGCCAATGTGAAGCGTATATTGGAGGCCCTGCCGCCGGGCGTCATCCTGGTCGCTGCGGCCAAAGCGCGCACGGCCAGAGAAGTGGAAGAGGCGCTTCGGGCCGGAGTCGCCTATGTGGGCCATAACGATGTCCAGGAGGCGGAGCAGATGATCCCGCTCATACAAGACCTCCTCCAAGTCCGCTGGCACATGATCGGGCACCTGCAGAAGAACAAGGTGAAAAAGGCCGTGAGGCTCTTTGACATGATAGAGACAGTGGATTCGTGGCCTTTGGCCGAGTTGATTGAGCGGCACTGTGCGGCTATCGGCAAGACCATGCCGGTCCTGGTGGAAATCAACATCGGCCGGGAAGCCAGCAAGACCGGCGTGCTCCCCAAGGAGGCAGATGATTTGGTGCATCGCATGAG
>Ga0180437_10001963_pt1 | contig 34107 bp, 26 predicted proteins | sample SS_ome_4_FD_132410 | JGI IMG/M metagenome (GOLD analysis project Ga0180437, IMG submission 132410) | Hypersaline lake sediment archaeal communities from the Salton Sea, California, USA - SS_3_D_1 metaG | ecosystem: Environmental > Aquatic > Non-marine Saline and Alkaline > Hypersaline >... | reverse complement strand
ATACCAGTATTGATCTAAATTGACTTCAGTTATAGAAATATCATACCCAGGAGCGGGATCATATACTCCCGTGAGAGGCAATGTGATTGCGACGACTGGATCTACTGTATCTTTGGTAACCGTTACAGTATCAGAACCGATATGTCCCGCATCATCCTCCGCATAGAAAATAATTACAACCGAGCCATCCGGTTGAGCATCCCACTCGGTGGAGTCTATCGATCCTGTGGTTGATGAAATATAAATAGGCGTGCCCCCATTGAGGGTATACCAGTATTGATCTAAATTAACTTCAGTAATGGAAATATCATACCCCGGAGCGTCATCGTATACACCCGTGAGAGGCAATGTGATTGCGACTACTGGATCTACCGTATCTTTGGTAACCGTTACAGTATCAGAACCAATATGTCCAGCATCATCTTCCGCATAGAAAATAATGACAACCGATCCCTCTGGTTGAGTATCCCACTCGGTGGAATTTATGGTTCCTGTGGTTGATGAAATATAAATAGGCGTGCCCCCATTGAGGGTATACCAGTATTGATCTAAATTGACTTCAGTTATAGAAATATCATACCCAGGAGCGGGATCATATACTCCCGTGAGAGGCAATGTGATTGCGACGACTGGATCTACCGTATCTTTGGTGACTGTCACGGTATCAGAACCTATATGTCCTGCATCATCTTCCGCATAGAAAATAATCACAACCGATCCCTCTGGTTGAGCATCCCACTCGGTGGAATCTATTGATCCCGTAGTTGATGAAATATAAATAGGCGAACCCCCATTGAGGGTATACCAATATTGATCTAAATTCACTTCGGTAATGGAGATATCATAACTAGGCACATCATCATACACTCCTACTACTGGGGCAGTAATTGAGACTACTGGGTCCATCGTATCTTTGGTGACCGTCACACTGTCAGATCCTATATGTCCTGCATCATCTTCCGCATAGAAGATAATCTCCACTGAACCATCTGGTTGAGCATCCCACTCGGTGGAATCTATTGATCCTGTAGTTGATGAAATATAAATAGGCGAACCCCCATTGAGGGTATACCAATATTGATCCAAATTCAATTCCGTAATGGAAATATCATACCCCGGAGCATCATCGTATACTCCCGTGAGAGGCAATGTTATTGAAACTACTGGGTCTACCGTGTCTTTGGAAACTTGTGTTGATTTAGATTCCTCATTCCCAACAGAATCATTTGCATAAAAAGTTATATCAACAAACCCATCAGCTTCAAAAATCCAAGCATTGGTGTTTATAGTTCCATTATTTTGGAAAAAGTGCTTGGTAGTATTGGTATTTAATGTATACCAAGTTTTATTCAAATGAGGTTCTGATATCTCAATTATAAAGTCAGGGGGGGTTGAATTGAAAAAACCTCCTATTGGGTATATAATTGCAAGATCCGGATCAATAAGATCAATTTTTAGTATGATATCACTATAACCTATTTCCCCTAAAGAGTTGTTTGCGAAGAATCTAATTGTAACAGTCCCATTACTTAAATTATCCCATAATTCTTGAGCAAAGGTTTCATTTACGTCTTTAGTGGAAACCCCATCTAAAGCCATTATATCTGATTTTTCACCAGCTTCTACAAATTCATACCATGTATAATTAAGTAATTCTCCAGAAATGCTTATTGAGTAGTTTGGTGAGACGTTTCCAAATAGAGAATAACTAATAGGTGAATTGATGATAATAATAGGAGCATCGGCCGATTTAGGATTGATATTTTTTCCTACACTATCATTTTGATTAAATTGCAAAATATTATTATAAATCATACTTGAAGCAAAACAGTTGAGTATTATCACACAAATAAGAAACTCATAAACTTTTACCGAACATTTTCTGTTTAACATAATAAAGATCAATCCTAATCATTTTAATTAAATATATTTCTACAACACATTATTTTTAATAATTCAGTTATATTACACTAATGTGTAATGCATTAATCCAATTGGATTTATTAACATGCAATTAAATTATGAAATTATGTTCTTAGACCCTATATATATTTTGTCTTATATGCTTTTTTCTCCCGTGAAAAAAAGGAAATTTCAGATATGGTTTGTTAACACAAATACGCTAACAAATCTCTGATTTTATGTAAATTTTTTTATTGTTTGAAGCTTGTTAACAAAAATTGAAGTATTATTTACACTTTGGTATATTTAAATTTGAAAATGTGAATCATTGTTTACTTTATCTTAATTTTTCTCAATTTAAGCATGATGATACTCCAAACATCTTTAAGCTATAAAAAAATTTTATAAAAATCTGACGTTATTTTATTTAGCAATTTGCTATTGACTCATGACTCATAAAATATTAATAACTGGTACGCCCGGATGTGGTAAGTCGACTTTGGTAAAGAGAATAATAGAATATCTAAATAGGGTTCGAATCTTTAATATTCAAGGTTTCTTTACTCCAGAAGTGAGAGATTGCAATAAACGCATAGGATTTGATATTGAAGATTTAAACAGCGGCAATAGATTTCCTTTAGCAAGGGTAGGAAATCATGCGTCAACCAAAAAGTTAGGAAAGTATTGTATATTCATAGGGAACATAGAGGATTGTCTCTCAAAACTAAATTTTGTCATTGAAGATACCTCCATAGTATTCATTATTGACGAAATAGGAAAAATGGAACTTTTCTCGAGCAAATTTGAAGAATTTGTAAAAAAAATATTTTTCTCACAATCCAATGTAATAGCTACAATAGGTCAGCGATTAAACCATCCAATAAAGTATTTATTAAAAGAGCTCCCAAATATACATTACTTCGTCCTTAATCGAGAAAATCAACAGGAGATATTTGATAAGATTAGAAAGATTTTGATATAACAAATAGTCTTACGTATCCAGTTTAATGGACTTCCTTATATTCTATAAGGTGAATCCCCAAAAGAAATAATGAATTAAAGAATATGAAGCTAAATTATGTTAATTTAGAAGTAGTGGAAATTTAGGCTTAAATTCATATATTTTAATTAAAAAAACGAGAAATTTCTTATGAAGAAAATCGAATTAGGAAAAACTGGAGAAATGATTCCAATAATAGGACAAGGAACTTGGGGTATTAAAAGTTTTAAAGGAAGAGAATACTATGAGGACTGGAAAAAATCTTTAAGAAGGGGGATTGAGTTAGGTATGACACATATTGATACTGCTGAGTTTTATGGACGTGGTACTTCTGAAAAAGTTGTTGGAGAAATAATATCTGAATATAATCGAGACGAATTATTCATAACAAGCAAACTCTTTCCAATGCATTTGAGCTATAATTCTATGAAAAAGGCTGCAAATAAGAGTTTAACACGGTTAGGTATTGAGTATTTTGATCTTTATCTTATTCATTGGCCTTCTCCTTTTATATCAATTAAAAAACAAATGGATGTAATGGAAGATTTAGTTGGTGAGGGAAAAACAAGATATATTGGAGTTAGCAACTTTTCATTAAAACAATTTAAAGAGGCTCAAGAATATTTAAAAGAAACAGAACTTGTTACAAATCAGTTATTAGCTAATATTTCAAAACAAGATCATATTCATAAGTCCTTACCATATTATCGCGAAAATAATGTAATTTTAACAGCATACAGTCCTCTAGGGCATCGTGGATTCAATTCTTTAAAAGAAGAAGACCTAAAAGAAAAATTACAAAAAGTTGCTGAAAATCATAACGCTACAACGCAACAAATAGCAATTGCATGGCTCATTAATCATGAAAATGTAATTACAATTCCCAAAGCCTTTCAGATTGAACATATTGAATCTAACGCTCAAGCAGCAGAGATTGTATTAACAAAGGAAGAACTAGAGCTTCTTGATAGAATTTCATTGTAAGGAATATAGTTTTATTTTCTAATCCTAAGGTTTCTTTGGGATTCTCAAGGTTTAGAATGTAAAAGGATCAAACTTATTTTTAAGAGAATATGTCTTAACTTATGGTATTCATAAACAAAAAAGATCAACCCACAACAACTACCTTTGGGATTATAGTAGGAAATCGAGATGTCTTTCCAGATCATCTTGCGAAAGAAGGTAGAGATGAAATAATTGATGTCGTTAAAGAATTAGGGTTTAATTACATCATTTTAGATGAGAATTCTACTCAGTATGGGGTAGTTGAAACTTACAACGATGCCAAGAAATGTGCAGAATTATTTAAAGCTCATAAGGAGGAAATATCTGGAATAATTATTGTACTTCCCAATTTTGGTGATGAGAAAGGAGCCGTTGGGGCAATAAAGTTAGCAGGGTTAAAAGTCCCCATTTTAGTTCATGCATCCTCAGATGAGATTGATAAAATGAACCGTAAATATCGTAGAGATGCATTTTGTGGTAAAATTTCAGTTTGTAGTGTTTTATATCAACATGGAATCCCATTTACCCTTACTGAAACCCATACTTGCCCTATAAAATCAGAAAAATTTAAGAGAGATATAAGACGATTTGAAAAAGTTTGTAAGATTGTAGGGAAAATAAAAACTGCTAGATTTGGACAAATAGGTACTCGTCCTAATGCATTTGATACAGTTCGCTACAGCGAAAAAATTTTAGAATATCATGGAATTTCAATAGAACCAATTGACTTATCCGAAATTTTCGCTAAAATTGACCAATTAAAGGATGAGGATCCAAAAGTTCAAGAAAAGTTACAATTAATTAAAGGTTATACCTCTACAACAGCATTTCCTGATGAGGGAATATATAAATTGGCGAAATTAGCTGTAGTTGTTGAGAATTGGGTAATAGAAAAAGAATTAGATGGGTTTGCTTTTCAATGTTGGCCTTCAATTGAAGAAAATTTAGGGATTGTTCCATGTGCCGTAATGAGCATGTTTAGTGAGGGATTAGTCCCTGCAGCTTGTGAAGTTGACATTGCAGGATTGATAGGTATGTATATTCTACAACTTGCCTCAGAGAGCCCTTCGGCAATATTAGATTGGAATAATAATTATGGTGATGATCCTGATAAGATGGTTTTATTTCACTGTAGTAATTTACCGAAGTCATTCTTTAAGGATACTAGAATGACAATACACCCTATCATGGTTGATAATTTGGGAGAGGAATTAACTTTTGGTGCAATTCAAGGAAGAATTAAAACGAAACCCTGTACATTACTTAGAATAGAGACTGATGATATTTATGGTGAGATGAAAGCATTATTAGTAGAAGGGAATTACACAGATGATCCTCTTGATACTTATGGGGGATATGGGGTGATTGAAATCCCTAAACTCCAAGAGGTTTTGAAAATTTTATGTAAAGAAGGGTTTGCCCATCATATTGCAGCTAATTTAAATGAGGTGGGAAAAATCGTAAACGAGGCCTTATCAAATTATCTAGGTTGGAATTTAATATATTTTAATGAATAACCTACTTTTTATTGTATTTTTATATTTTGTAATATCGTTTATTACTTTTATTTTGTGAAAAAATTATAAATATATTCTTTTTTATATAATTAGAGAGATTATTTAACGCTCTTAATAATGCAACTTTAAATTTCTGAAAGAGAAAATTTTAGCATGAGTTGGAGATGTGACAAGTGCGGTTATATTTTTGAATTAGACGACATTCCCGAAGATTGCCCTGAATGTGGTGCAAATGATGGAACTTTTAGTTTAATTGACACCAAGGAATAAACAAAAATATGAATATTATATAATGACTCCTTCTTTAAAGATAATAATTGACATATTTGTTAACTTACAGTTTATTTAAATTATATCCTTCTTATTTAATAAATAGTAAATTTAATTTTTTAAATAGAGAGGTGAAATTATGTCTAAAGAACGAATTAGTTGGAGCACTAAAGGTATATGGTATGAAGCCTGTGCAGCTGAGGGACTTTGCTCTTTTTATTTCGGTAGAGACCGAGAAACTTCATGTAAATCATTTCAAGTATTTCAATTTAACGAGGGAAAAATAGGTGAAACAGATATCAGTGGAGTAATAGCAATTAATGTAGTAGATTTGTATTCTAATAAGGCTGCAGATCTCCTAACTAAAGGAGGGGAAGGGGGCGTTTATATAAGTGATAAAACTACTAAAGAGCAGAGAAAGTATTTAGAACCTTATTTTACTAATAATATTCCAGGAAGTATTCTTCTGAAAAAAGTATTAGGTATAAAATATGTGGATATAAAAATTGAGCGCGAAGGAAATACATTCCATATTACTATGCCTTATGGGGAAATAAAATTATCTTACACACCAGGGTTGGATGGTAAAAATCCACAGAAGCTTGAAAATTCTCCTTTTGGAATATATCTTTCAGATATAAAAATATGTAATACACATTACTGGAAATATAATGATTTTGGAAGAAATTGGCAATTTAATAATAGAAGTGGAGTAATTGCGAGTTTTGATCTAGGAGGGAAATCAAAAAACTTCTAGAGTTTCATTTTTAATATTTTGTGCTATAATAAATCATAAAATTGTTGACTATGAGACCATTAATTGAGATTCTTTTCTTTTTTTATTTAAATAACCAAGCAACAATACAAAAAATAAAAAGGTTTAAGTCTACTATTTATATATACTAAATTCTTGATTTTGAAAACATTATTAAACCTTTTATGACTGAAGTCGAAATAAACAATTTAAAAGATCAAATTGCTAATTTAACTTTAAAATTAGAAAAGAAAGAAAGTGAAATTGAGAATTATATTAAAACTATTCATGATCTTGAAGATGAATTATTAGAGTTCCACCAAATTATAGCAGAGGGTGTTTCGCTTCAGAGTATTGAAGAAGTTCTTGAATCAAAATATAAATTTGAATTGAAATCTAAAGAAAGAGAGATTCGAGAGCTTAAAAACAAATTAGGTTTCTTAAGGAAAGATTATTTAAATCTAGAACGAGAATTAGATGCCCTAGAACAAAAAGGTATTAACTCTTCCGTATTGAGAGTTGAAGATATAAGATATGAACAAAGTTTAGAATTAAAAGACAAGAAAATTTTAGATTTAGAACAAACTATAAAAGAAAAAGAGAAAAAGATTAAGATCTTAAATGAATTGGTTTCCAAAAAAGAACCAGAACAATTATCTCAATTGGAAATTCAATTAGACAAAGCTAGCATGGTATCTAATAAAAGAAGTAAAGATGATTATAAGAAAAAAATTATAAAGTATAAAAATAAAATTGAACAATTAAAACGTAGACTAAGTGAATCCGGTCAAGATGATAAAGCTAAGATTAAAATTGAAATAGAACTTCTTGATTTAAAAAATATGAATTCCCAACTTCAAAAAAAAATAGACGATAAAGAAAGAAGAATTAGAGAACTAGAATCTTTAATAGGAATCCCAAAAAAGTAATATCTTGCTGTATTCCTGCTAATCAAAAAAAACTATTGAACTATTTAGAGTATTTCATAAGGGAAGTATCATTTCTTTTGATATGAAAGTTAAAATTGGCGACACAGTAAAAGTCGAATATGAAGGCTTTTTTGATAACGGGGAAGTCTTTGATTCAACTACAGCCCATGATGGTGAACCATTAGAATTTAAAGTTGGTGAACATCAAGTAGTACCCGGATTTGAAAATGCGGTAATTGGAAAAGAACTTAATCAACAATTTCAAATTCGATTAAAACCAGAAGATGCATATGGTCCCCATGATCCAAATTCCGTACATAAAATTCCACGTGAAGAGTTCCCTGCAGACCTTAAACCGGAAGTAGGAATGATGTTGGTTATAGAACAAACGCATGGTGATCATTCTCATCAGATACCTGTTGTAATCAAAGAGTTGAATGAGGATGAAATATCACTTGATTTTAATCATCCAATGGCGGGAAAAACTCTAAATTTTAAAATGAAAGTGGTTCAAATAAATTAAATAATTTCTATTTTTCTTTTTATAACGCTTTATAGGATGTATTTCGGCATCTAAATAATTTAAGAGTTTTCAATCTCCGCGTTTCATCAGAATTGTAAATTAAATCTGATGTTAACGATTAAAGTTTTATGATCTAAAAAATCCTGAAACTAAAAAAGTATAATGTAATGATCTGGCATAATGAGAGGAAAAACCATGGAAAAGAGATATATTGCACAAAAAATGACAAGAAATGGTTCTTTAATCTTAATACTGAAATATAAAAAAAGTATTAGGGATATGCCTATAATAATAGATGTAATAAGAGATAATATCATAGAATCAAAAAAAGTTAATACAATTGAAATAGAAAGTAGAATCCCTGAGATAATTAAAAAAACTCCATAATTCTCTTTATTCATTAATCCAATAACGATATTGTCAACCCCAAGACTGATAAGCAAAACTAATCCTGGAACTAATTTATGCCATATAAAAATGTAATCATAAATGAATTGAAGTTCTAGAGGCGTCGGAGGAGTAGTGAACATAATTGCGGGAATAAAAAAAAAGATAATAGACCAGGTTGCGCTTAGAAGACCACCCAAAATAAAGAGACTAGACCATTTAATATCTCCTCGTTTTATTCTTAAATGAAGACCTCCAAATATGAGAACTATGAAGTCAATCAATAGAATAATTTTAACAATATCTGGATTTGCAAAATGATAAATAAATGTCATGATAATAGAATTAAAGTTTGTTCATTCGTGTAAGACTATTATAAGTCCTAAAGACGATGTAATCATATAAATTTTATTTAGAATCAAAAGTAGTGAATTTCTTATAGATATAGATTTCAAATAATGATAATGACACCTGAGATATATTCGAGAAATCTATCGAATAGATAGACTTTTACCCGCGTTTTTGTACAATATCAAGTCACCTCGATATTGTTGGAGCATCAAACTATGCGGCCTACCTAAAGCTCGTTCCAAACTCTCATCGCTTTCATTTGGCCTTGCACCAAGGATTTAGCTCGTTCCAACCTTTCCCTCTTACAATTTCTCTGGCTTATATCCAAGTCATTAATATATATAAGAAGGCAGTGCCGTTTCAGTTGCTAAATTACGATTTTCATCGTAGCAGTTGCCTGCTCCTTGTTTGGAGTGTGACGCGAGGTTCCTCAGCGGTTCAGAGACCACCGTCAGCTCCATATCTCATGTGTCAACTCTTAAAAAGGCATACTTTCTTAAATATATATTGGTTTTATAGTAAAAGCGCAAAAGAGTGAATTTCACAATATTTTTCAAATCCTAATTTGTTATATACTTTTTCGCCCACGTTTGATGCTTGCAAAACAGCTAGTCGAATTCCTTGGTTAAGTGTGCTTTTTAGCGCAGCATGACTCAAAAAAAAAGCAATCCCTTTACCACGATAATCAGGGAGAGTACTTACTGCATGCAATCCAGCCACTTTCGAGGATATATGTAAAATTAACGCTGAAACAAAATCTTGATTAAATTGTCCTAAAAAAAACGTTGTAGAAGGGTTTAAATATAAGAGTCTAATCATATCCTTGTCAATATTTATTTGGAACACATTAGATACGATTTCTGTCCATATATTCAATAAAGAAAAGTTGTTAATTTTAATAGTATTGACCTTAGGTATTTTAAATTCTATATCCTTCATTTTATGTAGATCAAGGGCCATTCCAGTTTGTTGATAGACATTATTAAAACCATTTCTAACCAGAAAAGTGCCTAAATTAGTGGGTTTTGTCATAGGCCCTAAAGTCCACGCATTGGGAACTTTTTTCTTAATAATCAATCTTTTTATCTTATTTATTTTCTTATTAACGTTCAAATTCTCAAAATCTGCTTTAAAAATACAATCGGGCCATTCTCCTTTTTTTGATTTAACCCAATTTAAGCTTTTACTCATTCTTAATTTACAATTGGGAAATTTTCCACATGTAATATAGAAATCGTCAAGATTTTTTTCAATGGATTCTAAAATTGAACTTTGCATCGAATATATAAATAAAAATTAGATTCCCTATATAACTTTTATATTATGATAAGGTTATTCAAGGGGATGATAAAATCATAGTTTTCTTCAAATTAATCAGAATCTTATCATTGTTGTGAATATTAACCATTTTGAAGATGGTATGAGATTATATATCTCCAATATACGTTTTTCCCTCAATCCATGCTAATTCAGTATCACGCATAAAGATGAAAGGCCAAAATTGTTTTGATTTCCATTCTGTAAAGGTCTTTATTGAATCATAAAATTTCTGGACATTCTCAGAGGAGGGGGATTCTAAAAGAATATTAAGATTCTCGATAAAATTATTAGGTTTTTCAGGCGCATCTTCTAAAGTCCTTATAAACCATCTATGAAAAGGATATAAAATTTCATTATGAGCAAGAATCAATCGCCCTCCAAATAAAATAAGATCCGAAATACAACGATTTAAAAGGTATTTATTATTCAATTTTAGCGCCTCATCTATTGCCCATTTATTATATTCAAACTGAGCATAAAATTTCTCAATTTTATCTTGTTTTTCATTTTTGGGATATATAGGAATGTTTTTGAGTATATCTTGAAGATGGGGAATTTTTGAGAACTCAATCCAAGCTCCAACAAAGGCAGAACGAGCAACCTCGCTGCCTCTCTCATCAACTAGTTTTAAATAGCCTTCACTTATAATTTTACCATCTATATATCCTCCAGGATAATCACAAAATTGATCAGAATAATAGATTAATCGATTTCTTTTTAACTTACGTTGAAATTCCTCATCAGACACGACAAGCATCACATCTATATCAGAATTTTCTCGTTCAAAACCCTTTGCGATTGATCCACCAATAATTAAAGCTAAATAATTGCTTTTTTGACTTATATAATTACTAAACTTTTTTATTCCATCATAATGATGCTGTTTAAGCGTGCTTATATCTCTCATTTAAATTCTTCTCCATTTTTAATCGTGTATTATTATTAAAAAAAAATATTCAAAAAAGGTTTTATGATTTTACGGTTATCTTATTAAGTTTTATTTCCTTTTGATTCATATTCATAAAGATAAGGATGCAATTTCAAGTCAAAAATAACCATAATAACAAATGCAACTCCTAAAATGGCAGCAGTAAATCCAATAAGTTCATATGGATTTAAAAATAAAAATCCAATCACTAAACCTCCTATTTGGATATATCCAGTTCCAATTAAAGGAGAGATAATCTGAGCAATAGATTGCACATTTGTTGACACTCCGCTTACTAGGCCTTGCTTATTGGGGTCTACTGCTTTAGTTATATTACTCTGAATTAAGGAAGGTAAAAATACCATGCAAAATACAAAGGGTATCATCAATATAAATATCATCCATAATTCATAGAGGTATGGAAAGACAAGGAAAACAATAATAATTAAAAATGACGCGAAGAGCAATACCCTTTTTTCTCCTACTTTTTTAATCATAGGCTTCATGAGAAGTCCTCCGTAAAACATGGCCATAGTCCCCGCTACCGTCATTAAAAGGCCAATCATAGTAGTAGAAGCACCATATCTATTAAAAAGTATTAAAGAAGCACTGGAATTGAATAAAACAGTAATGGAGAACAAAAGGAAGACTTGAATGAATCGTATAATAATCTCTTTGGAAAAAACTTTATTTTTATTAATGGAATTTGCTTCATTATTTTCAATTAGAATTCTAAGATCGACCCTTCTTTGTTCTGGCATACTCTCTATTAATACTTTTGAAGTCAAAATAATGGCAATAATAGATAAGCTTGATGCTAAAAACGCAGGATAGCGCCAATCAATCGCACCTAATAATCCACCGATTACCGGGCCAATAATCATTCCTAAAGTGTGTCCAACCATTAACTTTCCCATTTCCTGAGCTCTAGTTGAAGGGGTAGTTATATCAGCAATATAAGCTCGAATAACAGGAATCTGACCTCCAAATATGCCATCTAATATGCGTGAAAATAGGATAAAGAATATATTTGGTGAGAAGGCTAAAACTAAAAATGAAACTCCTGTTCCTGCCTGAGAAATTATTAAGATTGGCTTTCGACCATACTTATCACTTAATTTACCCCAAATTGGACCAAAAATTAATGCTGATAGAGCATTTGAAGAGACTAATATGCCAACGAAAATAGCTGTAGACCCTAATTGTGTTACTATAACGGGTAATAAAGGTAAAACCATGCTATAGCCAAAAACATCAACCAAAATGCTAAGAATGATGGTAAACATCGCTCTACCCTGATGAATATCATACTTACTCAAATATTCAGCATGCTCCTCTTTAGATAGAAAACTTCTCCTTTTTGACATAATATAATATTTAATTAATTAGATTCTTACTAAGTATTTAATAAAAAAAAGAAAAATTGATTAAATTTACTAATTTTTTTTAGAAGACAAAAAGTCCTGCGCCGCCATTAAAGAGAAGTAATAGTCCCATAAATATTGAAGCCGTAAGCGACATCACTACTAGAAGTGTATTAATGCTAGGACCGGCAGTGTCCTTGAACGGATCACCTACCGTATCACCTGTAATTGCAGCTTTATGAGTATCAGTTCCTTTGCCTCCGAGGTTTCCATCTTCAATCCACTTTTTCGCATTATCCCAGGCTCCACCTGCATTACTCATAAATACTGCAAATACGAAGCCTGAAAGAATTGCACCAGCCAGGAAGGCTCCTAAACCAGCAACGCCAAACAAAATTCCTATAATAATAGGAATTACAATAGAAATAATACTAGGGAGGATTAATTCTCTTAATGAACCTTTAGTGGCAATATCTATGGTTCTGCTGAAATCAGCAGCCTCTTCGCCTTTTAGTATTTTCGGATTTTCTTCAAATTGTCGTCGAATTTCAATAACCATCTTAGCAGCATTTCTTTGGACAGCTAATACTAATAACGCTGAAAATAAGGCTGGAACCACAACACCGATAAATGCACCTATAAGAACTCTAATGTCTAATAGGTTTATACCAGTTAAAGTTATACCAGCTTCTTCTGTATAAGAAAAGAGCAAGGCAAGTACCGTTAAGTTGGCAGCACCTATCGCAAAGCCTTTTGTTATTGCTTTTGCTGTATTTCCCGCAGAATCTAAGCGATCTGCTGTACGGATAATTTCATCTCCTAGTTCACCCTGTTCAGCAATACTTCTCGCATTATCGACTATTGGACCATATGCATCATTTGATACAATCGTTCCTACAATAGCTAACATCCCTACAGCCGCCATAGCTACACCAAATACTCCATCAAGAATATAGGCTAGGAACATTGCAATGACTATTCCAATTGCAGGAGGTACGACACTTATTAAACCATATGCAAATCCAGAGAGTATAACAACCGCATCTCCCTCCTGAGCTGCATAAGCCATATTGCGTGTGGGTTTTTTATCATCTCTAGTAAAGTAATCACTTGTAAATCCAATCACTAATCCACTAGCAAGTCCTAATAACACAGCCCAATAATTACTCCATACTTTACTTATATATATCGGATCAAGACCTATTGTCATTAATAAAGCAAATATTGCGCCTAATCCAGCGAAAATGACAGTCGCAAGGTATGTTCCAAGATTTAGAGACTTTCCAGGGTCTTCAGAGCCTTTCCATTTTATTAAGAAAATGCCAATCAAAGAAGCGATTAAGCCTACCCCACAAATAACAAGGGGATACACGACAAAATAGCCCTGCGCATCTCCAATTACTAAAGCAGCAGCAAGAAGCATAGCAGCAACTATAGAGGCAACATAAGAGTCAAATAAATCACTTCCCATACCAGCAATATCTCCTACGTTATCTCCAACATTATCCGCAATTGTAGCAGGATTTCTTGGATCATCTTCAGGTAGATTATATTCTGCTTTCCCAACTAAGTCGGCACCAACATCAGCAGTCTTGGTATAGATTCCGCCACCACATTTCATGAAGAGCGCAATACTACTAGCTCCAAAACTGAAGCCCAGTACGACAATTGGTGTTTGAAAGACCCAAATGATAATAGAAACTCCAATCAGAGCTACTCCTACAACGGCTAATCCCATAACTGAACCTCCAAAAAAGGCGATATCAAAACCTTTTTTAGTTCCAACAGTACATCCTTGGGCAGCCCGTGTGTTGGCTTTCACTCCAACATACATCCCTAAATATCCTGCTACCATTGAACCAAGAGCACCTATAGCATAAGCCATAGCTTGTTCCCAATTAAGATCTCCTACTGCTAATGGAAGTGCTCCACCCGTTAATTCAGATGGGAGAAAAAGTAAAATAACTACAAAGAGAACAGCAACAAATATCGCTAAAACTTTATATTGGATTTTAATGTAGGTTTTTGCTCCTTTCTCAATATAGCCTGATACTTCGACCATCCGTTCATTTCCAGGATCTTCTTTCAAAACCAGTTTCCTAAAGTAGAGAGCCATGCCAATCGAAATAATACCCGCAATTAAAGCAACTATTAAAATTAATGGTATCATATTTTATTCACTTTTTAGTAAAAATTTTATAACAATTTTTATATAGAGTTAATATTTGATCTATTAGCCTAAATCCTATAAATATTTTGAATTTTGTATTAGTTTTATTACCTAAATCTTCTTTTAATGGAGTTTTATATACAATCCTATTATAAACCTAATGTACGAAATTCATTATTAGTAAATCCCCATGATTTTAAGATTTTTTCAGATTCGTTTATTATACTGTGAATTAAATTTTTCATTGGAATAATTTCTTTACAATGTGCTATTGCAGTGGATGGGGCCATAAAGTTCTTAATATTGTAGTGATAAATTCGCTTATAAAAATCTTCCGTATATATATCTGTTTGAATCCACTTTTTCTTAACTTTAAGTGGTACAGGGCATTCCTCTGTTGTCATTAATGCGGTTCCAAGGCAAACTGCTTCTGCACCCATCGCTAAAGAGGCTAGAAATCCTCGCGCATCTCCTACTCCTCCTGCAGCTATAATAGGAATTTTCACGTATTTTCTCGCAACAGTAATATTTACTAAAGTAGTATTTGAAATTGGATTTTTAAAGCCCGTTCCTTCAAGTCCTAATATCGTGACTGCATCTGCTCCTTCTCTCTCAGATGAAAGGGCATGATTTAATATAGTACATTTATGTATCCAAATTCCACCTGCATCATGTACTCTTTTTTCTATAAATGATGCTTTATAGCCAGAAGTGGTAAATATCTTACATTCCTCTGATAATGCTGCCTCTATGTAAGCTAAATGGCGTTTTTGAATTTCTTCTTCTTCATAAGATTTGTCTAAAGCATGGTGTGGTAAGGATAAGTTAACAGCAAAAGGCTTGGTTGTTAAACTTTTCATTTTCTGAAGGTCACTTTTAAAATCCTCGATCTTAGGAAAATTCAAGGCAGCGATCGTTCCTAAACCACCGGATTCTGAAAAGCAATAGGCAAAATCAGATTTTCCCCAACCCCCAAAAGCACCCATCACTAATGGGTATTCAATTTTCAACAATTCAGTAATTTTAGTTTTCCAGATCATAATTATTTCTTTCTTTTTAAAATCCCGAATCTCTTGAAGGAAATCTACTCCTAGTAATTGAGTATTCATGGAATAATTTATCTAATAGCTTAAAACTGAGATTTGAATCTTTTTCCCATAAATTATTTAATTCTGCCTTATCTTCAGTTCTATTGAAGAGATCTCCAAAACCAGGTAATTCAGCATATTTAGTTAATTTATAATCTTTAGTGATTAAATGAATTATTCTTGTGCATAAAGGTCCATGAGGTCCTACTTCCTCATCTTCTGTGATGATAATAGAATCTCTTATATTCAGATTAGGATTTTTTAATACGGGAGTCATATCAAATCCTTGCATATCTGGAGGTCTATATCTTTCCTTTATATTCAGTAACTCAAGAATAGTTTTGGGTATGTCAACTGAACTGATTAACCCCTCAGATAAAGCGGGCTTTGTAATTCCGGGAACTTTCCAAATTAGAGGAACTTGTAAAGTACCATTAAAAGGTGAAATGCCTTTTAGGATTAAACCATGATCTCCCATATAATCCCCATGATCAGAAGTAAAAATTATCAGTGTATTATCAGCTAATCCAAGTTTTTCCAATAAGGCTAAAATTTGACCAACCGCGTAATCTATTAAAGATACTGATCCATAACTAAGAGCAATAAACTTTCGTATATTTTCTATTGTTTCTTCTCGTAATAAGGCTCCCCTAGCAGGAGGATTTTCGAGATACTGTTTTAAATAAGGATGTTTATATAGATTTTTAATATTCTGGACATTTTCTGGTAAAATCATATCTTCTGGTTTATACATTTCTCCATATTTTCCCGGTGGTGAAACTGGTTGATGTGGATCTGGAAAAGAACAATGTAAAAAGAATGGCTTATCTCTATATTTACCATTAGAATATCTTTCTAAAAAATCAATCGTTTTATTTTGAATATATGTTGTATTGTAAAGCTCTAAAGGTACCCAGTTCTCATAAAACACTTCTAAAGCGGGAATCTTGTTTGAATATTCCTCTCTAATCCTTTCTGCAAGTTTGGGATCTCTTTCTTCAACCCATTCAAGGTAATGTCCAGAACACGCATTACCGTGGCCGACTACTAAATCAACTTCTTCAAATCCATAATAAGGCATTGGGAAGTTGTCATATGTTAAGTCATTCCCTTTAGGGTTTCTCACTTTCCAGTCTTGAAAATCCTCTGCCGATTTTGTTTTTGGATTATATCTCGGTGTCCATGTGTTTAAGTGAATTTTTCCTATACTAATAGTATGATATCCTCTGCTTTGTAATGTTTGCGTTATAGTAGGGATATTATTAGGTAAATTAATCCCATTGCTTCTCACTCCATGAACATTAGGATAATATCCTGTTAATAATGTCGCTCTATTAGGCATGCACATAGGAGAATTACAGAATGCATTAGAAAATCTTATACTTTCACTAGCTAATTTATCAAGATTAGGAGTCTTAATTATAGCATTTCCAGAACAATGGAGCATATCAGCTCTTTGTTGATCTGTAATTATAAATAACACATTCATTTTTTGACTCATTTCAAATCATCCCAGTTTTATCTTTAATATCCTTCTATATAAGAAAAAATAAAATCAAAAATAAAAGTTTCAAAATTTTAATATTTTTAAATTTCTGAGATTAAAGACGAAATTCGGTAATTTTCGGTAGTGTTTGAATTTCTGGATAAATTTTTCCCATTAATGGAGGAGCGCCGTTATATATTTCTTCAATATCTATTACACCAAATTTGATACCCCTATATTTTTTAAAACCAGTGAAGGTCCCCTTTACTACCTGATTAGCAAAATCAAAATTCATACCAAAAACAGCTACGTTGGAGCCTTGAGGTATTTTAAGTAAATCTTCCTTTGCAACCGTAAGGGGAAATACTAACCTATTATGATCGGCTGCTTGAAGTTGAAGACAGGGAATCATTAGAGGATAATTATCTTCTGGATCAATATACGATATAACGCGAACTGCAATTGGCGCTTTAAAAAGCTTATATCCAATGACATTTAGCCGCTTTTCTGGTAATTTAGTTTTAGCGCCTCCTTTTCCTATCATATTTTTCAATATGCCCATAATTACCCCCATTAAGGGTAAATTTCTTACTTGTGTAATCTTTTTAATAGCATTATAATAGGCAGTATGAACCCTAACATAAGTAAAATAACGCATTAAATTGGATTTGTTAAAATGTTCTAAATCTTCACCCTCTTTAGAAGTATAGGAAAAATCTGCTTTCACTTGAAGATATTTAAACGGCATTTCCGCTGTCATGTAAAAAATTCCCTGTTTTGGGTTTTTCTTGACATAATCTTTGCTTGTCCCTTCGGTAAATTGTCCCCATACTATTTCTTTTTTCCCAATCAAGCGATTGCTTGATATCATAGTTATATGAGGCCATTCCCTATCATCCACCGTTGAAACTAATTTTAACATTATATCGGGTTGAGTAAAGGTTATTGCGTCCTCTGAGGCTTGCTCATTCCATTTTGTATTCCTACTCTTTTTTCCCATTTTTATCACTTTTATAATTATACCTTGTCAAAATTTCTTAAACAAAATTAATCTTCATCTTTTTTGGTTAAACCTGACCAATGAACGTTCCTTGCTCCAGTGCTTTTTGCAAGGTTAAATAATTTTTCAATTTCGCTTGCTTTCATTAGAGGCACACCTTTTAGAGGCCACTCCATGTCTAATCTATCATATTTAGATGTACATAAATTATTAAAGCTTAAAATATCCCATCGTTCAGGAATGTTTTTAAGTTCGTTAACAATAAATTCACCTATTCTTTTAACATTCTCTTCTGTTGCAGTGTAATTCGGAATTAAAGGTGTTCTAATCCAAAGCTTCTTTTTCTCTTTTTCAATATAATTCGCCATCCAGATTGCGTTTTCTAAAATAGTTTCATTCGGAACTCCAGTAAATTCTTTATGTTTCTTACTATCGATTTCTTTAATATCTAAAAGAATTAAATCAGTATAAGGTAAGATTTTTTCGTAAATTTCTCGCCTAGCAATTCCACAAGTGTCTAATGCTGTTGAAATTTCATTTTTTTTACATTTTTCAAGGAAACTAACGATAAATTCATCTTGGAGGGTTGGTTCTCCTCCAGATACAGTTATTCCACCCTTTGATTCCGTATAATATACCTTATCCTTTTGTATTTCATAATAAAGGTCATTTAAGTCCCATAATTCACCCCACATATGGAGTGCCGTACTTGGGCATTCTTCAACGCATAATCCACAATCATCACATCTATCTCTATCAATATGCATCCCTTTTTCATCTAACAATAACGCTCCATTTGGACATGTTTCTAAGCAAGTTTTACATCCAATACATTTATGTTCGAGCCATTCTAATTGCTTCTTTTTTAGGATTGATTCAGGATTGTGACACCACACGCATTTTAAAGGACAATGTTTAAAAAAAACGGTTGTACGAATTCCAGGTCCATCCTCAGTGGACATTTTTTGAATTTGAAAGATAAGTGCCTGATTGGAGGTAGCCAATTTATTATCCTCTCTTATATTTTATGGGCTTCTCGGGAGATTATCTCATCTTGAAGTTCTTTACCAATTGCGTTAAAGTAGGCGTTGTATCCTGTTACTCGAACCAATAAATTCATATAGTTTTCGGGGTGTTTTTGTGCATCTCGTAACATTTCAGCATCCAGCATATTAATTTGTAAACACGTACCTCCATTCTCAATATAACCTTTTAAATAAGCTTTGAATTTTTCTTTATGTTCGGAATCTCGGAGCATGCTAGGATTAAATGTTATAGTGTGGCTTGCTCCATTGGGTAAGTAGTTAATATATTTCCCTTCTTCTGTTTTTCCACCTAAAACCGTTCCTACTGAATTGGTGACGGATGTAGGCCCTTTAATATCAACCCCATCAGTTGGACAAATTGCGTTAGATAAGAATGTTCCCTTTTTCCTACCATCAGGAGTTGCGGGGGTTTTACTGGCAGCTGAACCCGCCCAGTAATTCCAAGACAACATTCCTGGTCGATATTGAAAACCTGTTGGAGTTTTATACTTCCAAGTTTCGTCTGACCAAAACTTCATAACGCTTCTTGCTAATTCATCATTTTCATTTTCATCATTACCGTATTTTGGTGCTTTATTTTTATGCAAAGTTTGCATAACAGAATATTCTCCTTCAAAATTGTTTAAAAGAGCATTTTTAATTTCAGTTATCGTATATTTCTTAGCATCATAGACAAAATGCTTTATTGCTAAAAGGGAGTCGACAGTTGTGGCATATCCAACACCTTCCACTGTTACAAAAGCTAACTCAGGGCCACCCATTCTAATATCTAAGCATTTTTCAATGCATCCTCGAACAATACTTGATACATAGGGAGTAGGTAAAAACTCAGCTCGTAGTTCTTCCGTCATATTATATGTTTCTGCCAAATATTTAGTAGCAAACATCATTTGGGTTTTCCAAGCATCAAAAAATTGCTCCCAACTTTCAAAATTCTCTGGTTCGCCTGTCTTTGGGCCAAATTGTTCCCCTTCCTTATTCCATGGTTTAGTTACATTTCCAGGCATTAGTTTTCCATTCCATAAAACCAATTCAATGGTTTTAGCTAGATTAGGGTTTAAATTTACAGTTCCACTACGGTCATTTCCTTGCATGGTGTTTTCAAGACAACCTACGCATGCGTAATCCCAAGCATCCTCTTCGGGAATCCCCTCTGTAATCATCCCGGCGATACTTCTTTCATCAAAATTGATTAAAAATGGAGCTCCTTGTGAGCGTGAAACCATATCGATAATAATATTTAATAATCTTTCTGGTGAATTTCTGTGTAATCGAACATTTGGTTTTGGTTCTAAGATAGGTGACCATTCATCTATCACCTCTAGGATAGTGTATGTTAACTCGTTTGTTAAATCTATCCCGTTCGGACCACAACCTGATAAAGTCATTAACTGTCCAAACCCACTCGTTATGCCTTGCTTGGCAACTTTTATCATAGCATCATATGCGGTGTTACAATGAAACCAGAAACTTCCAAGGATATCCTTGGCAAATTCTTTAGAAATTGTTGATTTTTCAATTACATCCTTTTCATATAATGTCCAAAGATGTTGATCCGTTCGACCAAATGAGGTTCCAGCCCCCGGATATGATTCTTCTGCCATAATTAGCATATGGGTTAACCATATTGCTTGGACACCTTGCCAGAATGTTTCAGCGGGTTCCCAAGGTACTCTTTCCAAATTCTTTGCCATTTGCTCAAGCTCCTCTACTCTTTTTTGATCTTCAGTTTGGCTTTTTAGTCTTCTACATTCTTCAGCATACTTTTTAGCTAAATCTCGGGGAATCTCTGCAGAGATCATTATAGCACGTAATTCATCTCCCTTCGGGCTTGTTTTTTCCTTTTTGCTAAGAACTTCATACATCTGTTTAGCTTTTTCATAAATATATTTAAACCCCTTATTGATTACGGTTTCGTAATCAGGAATGAAATGTCCGGCTGTCGCTCCGGCATTTCCAAATCCAGAATTGTGAAATTTTAAGTATTTTTGCCTAATTTTTAGAATTTCTTTCCAAAATTCTTTAGCTTCTTTTTTATTAAAGCACTTACTTAATTGAGTATTAAATCTTGAACCTGCAAGTAAGCTTGGGCCAACAATCTCTTGAGGGATATGATTTAACATTGCTTCCTTAAAAAACATCACCCGTCGTTCTGGTAAAGACAAATCCCAGAAATTCTCTGGCAAAGAATCTATAGTTTGTGCCATCGATCGAAATGTACTTTCAAAAACTCCTTTTCCCTTAATCCCTATATATGTGTGTACTTCAGGTACAATATAATAATCTAATTCACTCCAGATAATATCCCAATCTGTCCCAGTCGTAAAGGGCATAAACTGATTGTTCCATTCACGTTTTGCACCCCTAAAATAATAATCTCTTAACCATTTTGAGCGTTTTGAAAGGTTATGTGGAGCGGCAATTTGATATTTTGATCCTTTATTTGTTTCAGTCATTAATTCTCCCTTATTATGAGCTTTTCCTTATTTGAGTAAAAATAAAGTTATCTAACTTTAAAATTAAACTATTAAGTAAATTAATTGAAAATGAAATTAATAGTATATCCATTATAAAAGGAAAAAATTTAATTTATATTGTCTATTTATCATAGATTAAGATATTACTTCTGCAACAAATCATTTTATTATAAAATATGATGATGAATAATCCATACTTAATCAGCTCTACTATAGAAAATCTTAGAACAAGATTATCAAGCGAAGGGAATTCTGTTCTCAAGGATTTTTGGAAAAAAATTGAGGAGGAGGGAACACCTATTATTGAACCTATAGATAACGATTATGAGCATCAATTAGTTACATTTATTTATAGAGGGGATGAAAATACTAAAAATATTGTAGTTATATGTGCTTTAGCAGACCAAGATGATGTAATTTCTAATAATGTATGTGAAAGATTAGATGATACTAATTTATTTTTTAAAAGTTTTAAGGTACTAAAAGGAACCCGAACGATATATACCTTCAGTAAGAACAATACCCTAAGATACCCGAGATTTTACGATAATTTGATGGCACACGGAGATACTCTTGTTTCAGACCCTTATAATTCAGAATTTTTTATTCAAAGGTATAGAAGAGAAGGTCATCGATTTGAAGTAAAATATTCGGTCTTAGAGATGCCAGATGCCAAACCGCAAAGATGGGCTTTTCCTAGACATTATATTGCTCCAGGGTCATTAAAGGAATTTGATTTTGAAAGTAAATTTCTTGATGAAAGCAGGAAAATATGGGTATATCTCCCTCCTGGTTATAAAAAAAGCAAAGTTTCATATCATTTCCTAGTTGTATTTGATGGTAAGGCTTTTATTGATTTCACCCAAGCACCGATCATCTATGATAATTTAATAGCTGAAAATAAAATTCCACCCGTTGTATCAGTATTTGTTCACAATTTTAGTGGATTTATAAGGGGTAAAGACTTGTCGTGTTATCCTCCTTTTGCAGACTTTATAGCTAAAGAATTACTTCCATGGGTTCATGATAAGTATAATATCAGTACTGATCCGAAGAATTCTGTTTTGATAGGAAGTAGTTCTGGGGGTTTAGCAGCTAGTTTTATTGCGTATAGATATCCAAATTTGTTTAGAAAAATATTATCTCAATCTGGATGGTATGGATGGTATCCTGGATATGATTGGTTTCAATATTCGATACAGTTCTATGGAAAGGACTATATTCGCTGGTGGACTAAAGAAGATGAATTAGAACCAGAATGGTTAACTAAACAGTTTTATAAGAAAGAGCGGTTGCCAATTAAATTTTATATCAACGTAGGAAATCTTGAAACTAGGGCTATCCCTCACGTACGGAATTTTAAAAATATGTTAGAGGAAAAAGGATATAAATATTATTATGAAGAATATCCCGGAGGACACGAATATATAGCTTGGCGAGAGTATCTTCCTGAAGGTTTAATATATTTAATTGGTAATGAATAATTTTAATTAGGTAAAAAGTAAAATAATTTGAGTGCTAATTTTTATGGGATGGATCAGGCAAGAAGGAAAACTTAATCAGAATACCTATTTGATCGATTCTTTCTTAAATAACGAAAGGAAAACTATGGCTTCTTTTTTATTAAAAGGAACTGAAAAAAAAGCTTTAATCGACAGTTCCGGACCCGAAAATGCGTTCAACATACTTGAACGATTAAAAAGCATGAATTTAATCCCAGATATTCTAATTTTAACCCATTCGCATTGGGATCATGCGGGAGGAACTCATATATTTCAAGAAAATATTAAAAATTTAGAAGTGTTTGCGGTAAAATCTGGAGTTAAATCACTTAAGAAGAATAAGAAGTATAATAATCCTTTCTATCCCTTCTTTAAGGATTTAAAATCAATTGAAGGTATTAAAGTAGTTGAAAATGAAGAAGAAATTAATTTAGGAGAGTTAACGTTAAAAATTTATGAAACGCCAGGACATACAAATTGTAGTATTTCGATTTTTGATGAGAAAAATAAAAACCTAATCATTGGCGACGTTCTGGGATATTTATGGACCAAGGAATTGATAATTCCACCAATTATGCCTCCCGATTTTTCTGAGGAAAAATTGTTCTCCTCATTTGAAAAAATTAAAGATATAGATTATAAATCACTTAGCTTAGCTCATTTTGGATTTTTGACTGAAGAGTTCGCCTTAAATTTTCTACAAAAAGCAGAGGATAGCTATATTGAATGGCGAGATTTTTTTATTTCTAAATGGAAAGAATATGATAACTTAAATGAGATAGTAAAAAGTTTTATAAGTCAATTAAATAGTATTGGCATTTTTGACCCTGGTGGAAAAATCTCTCATAATATGATCGGAGAATGGATTGTTAAAGGATTAAAATCAGACAAACTAATTTAAGATTAAATATAAATATATCATTTAAAAAGAGCAAATACCATAAAGATTAACAATTAGTTAGATTTAATCAAAAAAGTGAAGAATTTAATAAATATTATTTTTTAACCATTAGCTTTTCCAGTTTTTTTAACATTCTCAAGGAATTTAAGTATTTCCTCAATGGTTCTTTTAGGATCCTCAATAGCTGTCATATGCCCTATACCATCTAAAATTACATGTCTATTATCGGGAATCTCCTTTGCCATAATCTCACTAGGTTCATAAAATACAATATCATGTTCTCCTAGAAGAATAAGAGTGGGACATTTAATGTTTCGTAGCTTTCTCGGCCTAGGATTGATATCTGTATAGAAAACTTCACGAAATTTCATGATTACTTTTGCATCCTGACGTCTAAGAAATCCTTCATATATTTTCCACATTCTTTCATTATTGGGATGTTCGGCCATTTTAAATAGATATTCTCCCGGATTTGCGCGAATACCTTGCATTCTCTCTTCAATTGAGGGATTCAGCATCCAATTTATATATTCTTCAATCTCCTCTTTTGTAGGAGGTTTATAATTAGCGGGATTTAAGTAGAATTCTGGTATTGTTGCCGAACCCGTATCAGTAAGCATTACACTAAGCAGTCGATCTGATCTAGCCATTGCATATCTTACTGCTATCATGCCGCCTGTAGCATGGGAGAGTAAATGAAAACGATCAATCCCTAGGTGATCTGCTAGTAAATCAAAATCTCCTGCCATTGTTTCTACATCGAAGCCAAACGGTTCTCCTTCTATTACTGTTCTTCCATGACCTCTCATATCCATTGATATAACCCTATAATTTTCTGCTAATTTTGAAGTAACTCCCGTTTCACTCCAATAGGTTGTGTCTTCCATTAATCCATGTATTGCTATAATCGGCTCTCCCTTTCCGACATCTTCATAATACATGTTTACATTTTTAAATTCAAAAAAGGTCAAATTTTTTGCATCTCAGATTTATTTTGATTTTAAAAATTTCTTTTATTAGAATGTTTATTAATATATTTTTTATCTTGATTTATAAAATAATACCATGCATTACGGGACATAAGGCAATAGTCATTCTTGCCAAGTTTTTCAAGAATTTCAATTCTTAATCGTCTTGCATCTAAATTTTCAGGATGTGCTTGAATTAAGACATCTAACAACTGTAACCCCAATTGCGTTTGATTGGTATGGGATAATTCTTTAACTCTGATCATAAGCTTTTGGGGGTCTCCGATTAGATTATAAATTTCATTCATTACTTCTTTTTCAGGTCTAGGTAACAAATGAGCAGGATTATTATCAAAGTAACCATGATACCATCTATACACATTATAGGTGAAAAATTCGGGTCTAGAATAAAGAGTTCTAAGAAAAGGATTATTTTGAAGATGTTCTGGAATTTTTACCATATGAATCATTTCTGAAATATGAATTCCTTGATTAATACAATCAACTATTTGATTGTGTAGCGCGCTAATTACTTCAATATTCGCGTTTAACGCATCTATTGCTCTCTTCCCTTTATACATGATTCCAGCACCATTACAGAACACGTATTTAGGATTTTTAGCTCTTATTTTTTCTAATTCTCTAACCCAGTCTAAAGCAAATCGAGTTGGTTTCCAAGGGTTTCCTATATTTGGAAAACTACCAATCATTAAATCACCAATAAACGCAATTTCTATTTCAGGAATGTAAACCCAGCATACATCATCAGTTTCTGCTCGAGCAGTATATAATTCGAATGTTTTATTTCCTAACTTAAAGGTCATTTCTCCTGAAATAAGTTTTGTAGGATAGATATAATTAACATCTCTTACAACTTCAGGTATATTGAATTGAATTGCTGTAATCCTTGCTCTATGGCGAGCTAGCATTTTATATTTATCTATCCGGTCAGGTAAGTATTTATTGGCAATAATTTCTGGATTTTCGTCAAGAAAAACTTCGGTGCCACCGATGTGATCTCCATGGCCATGTGTATAAATAATATATTTGATTTTACCGTTAATTTTTTCTTTTACTTTACGTGCTGCTGTTCTGTTAATCATAGTATCTATTAAAACAATCCCATCACCAGTATCAATCCAAGCACAACCAGCAATTGGTAATCGTGCTGTATAAACATCTTTGAGGGGATTGTAAAAAGTTAGGTCCATAGTGGTAAGTACATCAACACCCTGAACTTTACCATCTTTTTTTTTTGACATTGTTAAAATATTGATTTAATAACAAATTAATTAAAAAAAATAAAGGGTTAACAAAAGCTTAGGTTATTTAATTAAACTTGAAGCGCCTTTAAGTCGTTTTTCAGCGTCTCCAACTATTTCTTCTATTATAGTCTTAACGTTTTTAACACTTTTAATAACTCCTATGCTTTGCCCGAGAAGTACTGCACCTGTATTGATATCTCCTGTATACGCGGCTTCGTAAGCCTTTCCTTCCGCAATAATATCTTCTGCTGTAAATTGAGCTTCTTCCGCCATCTTTTCTTCTTTATCCGCAACAAGTCCATGATGTGAGGAATATTCATTCTTCCATAGTCTTATTGGTCCTAAAGCACCAGTAACTAATACAGTGTCTTGAGCTTCTGCATTTGGGACGATATTTTTATAAGTCGAATGAAATTCACTCTCTATTGAGGCGATAAACCTAGAGCCCATAGCAATCGCCCCAGCACCCATGGCGAGAGCTGCTGCAAGACCTTCTCCTGACGCAAATCCTCCACAAGCAATTACAGGCATATTGGGGTGTTTCTGTAGCACTTGCTGAAGTAAGACTAAGGTACTTACTTTTTCATATGATTGATGACCTCCGCCTTCGCCTCCCGTTACGACTAATCCATCAACATTGGATGCTACACACTTATCAGCAAGCCATAAGGCAGGAGCAACATGAAAATGTTTAATATTTGAACCACTTTCTTTCAATTGTTGATAAGATTTTGATGCTGGGAGCGTTTTTGAAGAACCAGCGCTCGTTATCGCGTATAAGACTTGATCTCGTAATTTCGGATTAGACATTATAAATTTGGGTATTTCAGTGACTATACGGGCCGCATCAACTTCTCTTCTAGAAGTTCTAACATTAAAGCCAAAGGGTTTATCCGTATGTTCAATTACCTTCAGCATATTTTCTTTCATAATGCTAACGGGGTCCCTTTTTTTGATGTAATCGCTTATTAATGCAGAATGGCTTAAGACTCCAAGTCCTCCCGCTTCGGAAACTGCAATCGTTAGTTCTGTAGTATAAAAAGGGCCCATTGGGGCGGCTACGATGGGATGTTTAATCCCAAACATCTTTGTTATATTAGTTTCAAAAACCATAATATTTTTACTCTAATTTTTATTTAAAATTAAAAATTTTATTAAGCTATTAAATTAAGTACTATTATTAAATATACATATTCTACTAAATTTTGGTTATAAGAATGAATAATGATTTTACAATTGTAATCTATGGAAGTGGTGCGATAGGTGCCACTTTAGGAGGTTGGTTAACTCAAGAATACCAAAATGTTTATTTATTAGCTCGAGGCGAAAATGCAGAAGCGATCAAATCGAATGGGTTAATATTATATGAGAATGATCCAAAAAATTCTCATACAATTCTAGTAAATATTATTGAAGATTTAAGGGAATTGGAACAGATCGATATAATAATCCTTGCTGTGAAAAATTACGATCTTGAATCGGCAGCAATGGATATCTATCAAAAAGTAGACGATAAAGCGATTATTTTAACATTACAGAACGGTATAGAGAATCTTAAAATATTACCCAAATATTTTTCTAAAATTATTTATGGAGTTATTGTAATGTCTGCATGGAGAGACAAACCCGGAGTATTTGGTTCTAGAGGGAAAAACCAGATAGTGATTGGAACTCCTAATAATCAAAACCAAGAGATATTAAATTTAATTACAGAAAAGCTAAACTTAAGCTTTCCAATAAAAATCACAACAAAATATCACGATGCAGCTCATTCTAAGCTAGTTCTTAACATTGCTAATTCTGTTTTTACGCTAATAGAACAAAATGTAGATGATGATGATTATATATTTAAACTTTGGAAAATTTTTGTAAATTCTTACCTAGAATGTGTTGATATTATTAAAGCTGCAGGTTATCACGAGCATAAACTAAAAGGTTTACCCCTTTGGAGAACAATGGAATTTGCTAAGAATTTAGATAAAAAAGCAGCCCTTGATAACTTTCGTAGAGACATTAAATATTCTTGGCTTAACAGTATGGCGCAGGATAAAGTTATTCGCCAAAAGGAACAATCTGAGTTAGAGTCATTGAATGGATATTTATTAAACTTAGCTCATCAATATAATATAAAAGTTCCATTCAATGAAGTAATCTACAGATTATGCAAAAAAGCATTCTCTTCTGTACCTTATAAGCCATTGCATGTGGATCATGTTTGGAAGGAGATTGAGAAGGAATTAAAAAAAGGATGAGTGAGTGAATATCTTTAAAAAATTTTTTAAAATTCTTAAAAATAGATTATGACTAATCCTTAATTTATACAATTTGCTAGATAAAGAATATCGATTTTAAAGTTCTCATTCTGATTTCATTTAAGACGCTTTTGATAGATTATGTACGTTCCATAACCATATGCCTTCTTTCAAGCTTAGACTAAATTCAATTTAAGAACTAAAAAAATAATAAAAAAATTTTTAGTGTTTTTTATTCAATTCATCCTTAATTCCAGCAATATCCTTCACCATTTTTTTTCTGGATTCAATATCGTATTGTGTTGTGATAGCAATTTGTTCCATAACGGGGGAACCTCCACCATGATAACCTCCAACCTGAGCGATCCCTCCCGTTGCAGAACAAAGTGAATCCCCAACATATCGCCAGAATTGTGCAGCATTTTCGGGTGAAATATTTTGATTTCTAGTGATATACTTATAAAGATGATCCTTAAGTTCAGGATTAACAAAATCTCTTTCATGAGGGAAAGTAGCGGGAATACCACCTGAAAGATCACAAATTATTTCTGCTTCGCGATATACATTTTCTCCAGTTAAACATCTTCCTACATTACAGTATATTGAATTTGGAATATAACTTCCAGGACCATATGGTACAAATCCTATACCAGGTATGTATACTTCCGGTTTTCCTAAGTCTGAAGCTGTGTAACCTGCAGCATAGCCTAGTTCTGTGATCATGATTAATTCTGCTAACTTATGTCTCACATGTGAAGCCCCTTGAATATTGTTATATTCAGCAGCTAAAGCAGCAGTTCCCACAACTAAATCACCTATTGCTGGTTTGCAGCCAGAATAACTATGTCGATGAAACAGGCCAAATAATAACGCAAGCACCCCACCATGTTGATATTCACCACATAAAAATACTCTTTCCCATGGAACAAATACATCATCAAAAATAATGTAAGAATCTGTGCCTCCCGGCATAAAACCTCGTTTAAAATATTCTCTTTCCCGTAAATTATGAATAGTAACTACTTGTTTTACACCTTCATAATCTGCAGGTACCGCAAATGCAACTGCATAATCTTTATCCTCTGGTCTTAATGCTCTTGTGGGGACAACCAGAATTTCATCAGAAATAGATGCTTCTGAAATGTGAGTTTTACATCCACGAACAATAATCCCATCATTTCTCTTCTCTACAACATGAACATACATATCAGGGTCAGCTTGATCTGCGGGACGTTTTATTCGATCACCTTTTACATCCGTTTGAGCACAAGCGGCTACCAAATCTTCCTTCTGAAATCGCTCCAACCATTTTTTAAAGTTTTCGTGATAGTTAGTTTCTCCTTTTCTCACCTTATCGGCTTCATAACTTACATTATAGATTGCGTTCGTAGCATCGCAACCCATGCAGCGTTGAATACATCCACCAACTTTCTGACAAAGTTTTCGTGTCATATCTTGCTTTTTATGAAGATCTTCAGTACTTTGATGAATATGGGTGAATCTATTTATTATTTCCCCTGAAAGATGAGATTTTACAAGCATTAAATCCTTAAATTTCGGATCTTCAGCCATCTCAAACGTCGTTCCCATTGTATTGAGAGTAGGTATATGCCTTTCATCCAATCTATCTATTTTTTCGCCATTATAGTAGAGATTTTTCTTCATCTTACTTAAATCTTTCATGAATTCTTCTTTTGTTCTCAAATTTATTGTTCTCCTTCATTTAATCTTTTTTTTCTAATTTCTCTTAATTAATTTAAACCAATTAATACTTAATTAAAAAGACAAAATAAATTATTTCTTATTGAAATTCTATAAAAAAATTTTAATAAAATGCCCTTGGAACAAACTCAATTTTTACATCAATTAGAGTGGGTTTTCTTAGATGCTTCAATTAGTTTTATTAAAAATTATTTGCAATCAGAAACAATTCCAAGAGTTATTGGCTTAAATCTCCCAATTAGGGGCTCAAATATGGTAATTCAAAAAATATGACATTAGGAATAAGAAATTATCCATCTGAAATAAAATTATTTATCAGTAGGACAATTATAAAAACAGTATTAATTATAAGAAGAATAAACTAATTTTGTGAATGGAACGATGAAGCCTTTTTAATGCTTGAAATATATTCAAATATAAAATAATTATAAGAATATTTAATTGGTATTCTAAAATGTCCGAAGATATTATGAAAAGAAATTATCCAAAATTTAAAAGTGAATTTGCTGAGGTTAATAAAATTAAAATTCATTACGTTAAAGCGGGATCAGAAAATGGGACTCTTATTATTTTTTTACACGGCTTCCCTCAATTCTGGTACATGTGGAGGGATCAACTTTTAGAATTCTCTAATGATTTTCTTGCTGTTGCCCCTGATATGAGAGGCTATAATCTTTCATCTAAACCGGAAGATATTAAGCAGTATCAAATTCATCATATAGTTGAAGATATCAGAGCACTTGTGGAGGAACATTTTAATCGAAAGAAATTTATATTAGTTGGGCATGACTGGGGTGGAGTTGTTGCTTATCCATTTGCTAATAGGCATCCAAATTTAGTTGAAAAGCTAATTATCATTAATGCTCCGCATCCTAATATATTTGAAAGATTGATTTCCAAAAATAAAGATCAACAATCCTCAAGCCAATATATGTTATTTTTTAGATCACGAAATGCGGAGGGTTATCTTTCTGCTAATAATTATAAAAATCTATTAAACATCATAGTTACTCCCGAAATGAACTTTACAGATGATGATAAACAAATGTACATTAATGCATGGTCTCAACCAAAAGCTTTAACAGGTGGATTAAATTATTACCGTGCTGGAGGATTGAACCCACCTATAGAAGGAGAAAAGATAAACGATTTGGCAGATAAGTTAATTCCTATAATAATAAACGTTCCAACATTAGTAATATGGGGAGAAAAAGATACAGCTTTAACGACTCATAATCTAGTTGGTCTTGATGAATTTATTCCAGAGTTAACAATAAAAAGAATCCCTAAAGGGACACATTGGGTAATAAATGAAAAAACGGCTAAAATCAATTCTTTCATAAGAGAATTTCTCCAAAAAAAATAGAATAAAAAAGAAAAAAAGGAAACTTTTATTTTACTTTTGGTTTAAAAACTGTTGCTGGTTTTGTACGATCTGAATAAAGAAAATTATCCGCTTCTCGGATATTGCCATATTTTCCTTTTAAATCTTCTAAGTTACCTGCATCTAAAGCATGAGTTCGGCAAGATTCAACGCATATTGGTAGTTTTCCTTCTAAATATCTATCTAAGCAATAATTACATTTTTTCATTTTTGCTCCTTTTTCAGGACCAAACTGAGGAGCCCCATATGGACATGCTTTTAAGCATTTAGAATTGCATTGCTCATTTCCGATACATTTTTCGCTATCTACAATAACAATTCCATCTTCTTCTCGTTTAGTAATAGCCCCAACTGGACACACCGGGATACAAACTGGATCCTCACAATGAAAACATGGATTAATTCGATAACTAACATATACCTTTGGAAATTTCCCTTTTTCATTATAAAGTATCTTTATCCATTTCTCTGGACCTGCAGGTATATCATGCCAATCTTTACATGCAACTGCACATGCGGAACAACCTATACAACGTGTTTGATCAAAATAAAAACCAACTTGCAAATTAGGCTCCTCCTTTAAATATTTTAATTTCCACTAAACAAGATTTTAAAGCACTAGCCCCACCGGGTGAATATGAATCATTAGTTAGAGTATTTACACAACCTCCTCTATCAATTCCATTTTCATCTGGATCATACCACGCTCCTTCAAATATACTTATTACTCCGGGAATTATTCTTTCAGTAAGCCATGCTTTTATTGTAAGTTTTCCTCTGTCATTAAAAACTAATATCTCATCTCCATCTTTTATGCCTCTAGATTCAGCGTCTATTGGATTTATCCAAGCAACGTGAGGGTCAACTTCTTTAAGCCATTCTACTAAAAACATTTCCGAATGAATCCTGCTTTTAGGATGAGGTGAAAGTAATTGTAGAGGATATTTCTTAGTTAATGGGTCATATTTTCCTTCCCATCGTTCCATATATTTAGGGATTGGTGGATTTTCAGGGTCATTTAACTCGGCAATTCTTTCTGAATATATTTCAATCTTACCTGAAGGAGTTTCAAAGGGATTGTTTTCAATATCATCAATTTGTTTTTTAAATGCGACATAAGGTTCCTCTAATTTAACGCGATGAATACCTTCTTCTTTAAATTTTTCATAATTCTTGATTTCTTTCTTAGTATCTCCTGTCATTTTGATCATTGCTTTCAAGGTCTTATCTTCATCGGGATATTTTACAAAATCTTCAATACCAAGTTTATCAGCTAACTCCTCAGCAATTCTTAAATCCGATTTACACTCTCCAAGTGTGTCAATTGCTTTATTGGCAAATGTAAAGTAAGGCCCTGAAGGCCATGGTCTAGTAAGATCATTCTTTTCAGCAATACTAGAGACGGGGAGGATAATATCTGCAAATTTAGCTGTCGGGGTTAACCATAAGTCAGCTATAATCATAAAATCAAGTTTTTTTAAGGCTTCAGCAGATTTATTTGTGTTTCCTAATTGATTAAGAAAGTTATTAGTGACAAACCAGGCAAACTTTACATCAAAGGGATACCCCCCTTCTTTGCCTTTTAGAATAGCATCAAATATTTTGTTTGTATGACATCGTGCCTGAAATCTTAATTGTAAATCTAAAGAACCACGGACGGATTTCAACCCTTCCTCTACAGGATTTCTTTTAGGTGGTGGAATTCCCGCTCTAAAAAACATATGGCCGTATGGAATACCCATCAAACCGCCAGCAGCACTCCCTCCATGTACACCCACATTTCCAGTCATAGCGGTTAAAGTCATCGCTGCTCGGTTATATAATTCTCCTACGGCAGATCTTGCAGGTCCTTGACAATCCATGAGTGCTGCAGGCTTAGTAGTCGCATATTCTTTTGCTAAATCTTTTATTATACTAGCTGGAACTGAAGTTATGCTTTCAGCCCACTCTGGAGTTTTTGGAATACCATCTTCTTCGCCAAGTACATAGTCTTTAAAATAATCAAAACCTACAGTATATTTATTTAGAAATGCCTGATCATGTAAATCCTCTTTAATGATAATATATGCCATAGCTACCATCATAGCAACATCTGTTCCAGGCACTATAGGAATCCATTTGTCTGCTAAAACTACAGCGGAATCAGTATATCTTGGGTCGATAGATATAATTTTAATACCATTTTCTTTAGCTTTAACGAGACTATATATTGTATCAGTGCCAGATATCATCCTTGCAGGATCCCAACCCCACATTATGATTAATTTAGAATTTAATAAGTCATCTCGACTATGTCCCACAAAAGGAGATTTATACTGAGTTTGAGTCGCATATACTGCTCCTTCAGAAGATACGTTTCCATAGTGAGAGGAATATCCTCCAAATTGGGTTAAAAGCCTCATCATTGCTAACATCCCATCGTGGTAGGCTGCTTGATATCCTCCTCCAGTCGCTAAAAAGATACTAGAATTCCCATATTTTTCTTTAACTTCTTTCAATTTATCTGCTATTTCTGTAAGAGCTTCGTCCCAACTTATTCTTTTAAATTTCCCAGATCCTTTTGGTCCATCTCGTTTAAGAGGATATTTCAGGCGCT
>Ga0180437_10001962_pt1 | contig 34132 bp, 31 predicted proteins | sample SS_ome_4_FD_132410 | JGI IMG/M metagenome (GOLD analysis project Ga0180437, IMG submission 132410) | Hypersaline lake sediment archaeal communities from the Salton Sea, California, USA - SS_3_D_1 metaG | ecosystem: Environmental > Aquatic > Non-marine Saline and Alkaline > Hypersaline >... | reverse complement strand
ATATTATTGGGATTGATAATTCTTGGATTGGTTTTCGCTTCTGCACAGGATTTTATCGCAGAGCCTTCGGGATATTCTGTATACACGTATGCCATGACAAGCGATGATGCGGGATGCAATCTTATTGATGGGACTGAATTCGAGGGTATAAACTACAATGAGGTAATATTTTACGGAGGAACCGTAATGAAATGCCAGGAAGGCGCAAGCTACATAAAAAGCATGTTAATATCGGATATGGATGCTTACATTGCATATGATGACATGATGCCGATGATAAAAAGCACGACTTACCTGAATGGCATTGAAGTAACAAAATACGAATTCGAAGATGAAATGTATCAGATGTACAACGGAATATACATCTATTCTTCTGATGATTATGTAGTATTCCTAAGCTGTCTCAATGAAGAGGGAGGCAATGCTGCATATGGAAAACAGGAATGCACGAAAATCCTCACTGAGCATACGGCAAAAGCAGGAGGAGGAAGCGCTGACAGCTGCTGCGGTTCGGTATTCATCCTGCTGGGAATAGCATTCGGGGCATTTTTGATAAAGAGATAATCAGAAACAGGGCTCATCAAAGGCTTTTGCTTCCTGATAGGTTATCGTTGCGAAATCGACTGCGTCCAGTTCCAGGCCTTCAACTGTCAACTTGCTTCCGCCGGAATTATAATATCTGACCAGGTCTGCTTCTATTACCCATTTCTGCGTGCCGCTTGTTGTTAGACTGAAGCAACAGAATTCGATTGACAAACTATCAACTTTATCCGCACCAACCACCCCACATGAGCTTCCGCAATATTCGAAGCTATGACGCTGCGGATTATGGCCATGCACACATACAAATTCTTCCAAGCCGTATGCTCTAATATCATCTGCATACCTGTCAGGAATATCAACAATACCGCTGGTCCTGTAAGGAAACGCTGAATTTGCATCGAAATAGGCTATTGCAGTTTCATTGCCGAAGCGTCCTCTCAATGCTAAGAAATAAAATATTCTAAGGCGAGTAGTAACATCCGCATATGCCAAAAGATCATCATCACCATATTTTGCAGTAGAAAATGTTTCAGCAAAATCCAAAACGGCAGAGTGTATAATATCTAGAGGAACACCTCCTGTTGATTCCATAAGACCTTGGTATTCGCTTCGTAATCTTGCAAAATCTCCACCATTACTCAATAATCCATTGTAGATGTATGCACGGGATTTCTGATATATATTTATTTCTTCAGCAGAAAAATCAGAGGCATATATTGCAAGTATCAGGTCATGTGTCTTGGCAAGCCTGAAGGTATTGCGGGAAGCCCAGAGCAGAATATCATTAGGATTGTCTTCCTGCCTTGAGAATAAAACAAAACCCATAAGGTCCTGCTCATATTCATTTATCTGCGACATGACTTCCAAACCATTTCCGGGCTGAAGATGACCTATCTCATGAAACGTTACTCTAATATCCCTGAGATTTATTGGGAACCCCAGAAAAAAACTACTGGTGGAAGGAGAAGCATAACCTTCGCAACTACCATCAAAACAATAATGCGGAACAAGAGTTGCTCTTACCTCAACAGGAAGTCCTTCGGTTGACAAAGCATGTGTTTCGTTAACAAAATCAAGAAGCTCCGGGGTAATTATAACTCCGTCCGGTTCTGCACTTAGAGCATCATAGCCCGGGATTACTCCATCAGTAGAACGATTAATTACAATTGTAGTTTCGTTATAGCTACGGCAGGGGTCAGGAGGGGAAGTATCAATAGGGTCGGTAGAAGGAGTATCTTCTGTTCTTGTATCTTCGACCCGTGTATCAGTTCCGGTATCTTCAATACGGGTATCAATTCGCGTATCAGAACTTGTGCTGGAATCATAGGACCCATCAAGAGTTCTCGTATAACAGCCTCCGCTTACTGCAGCAATCAAAGGAAGAGCAACGGCAAAAGCAGCATTCCTTACTTTTCTTGATAGATTATTCAATTTGGGTTTTTCTTCGGTTTTCTTATCTAATGAATCGTTTTCCTTTCTCCCATACCTCAGTCTCATAGTGTATAATTATGTACAAATATATTTAAAAAAGAAGAGATAACGGCTACTTTTTCTTCTTTTTTGCCTTTTTCTTTGGAATTTTTGCTTTTTTTGGTTTTACTGGTGCTTTCTTCTCAGCTTTTTTCTTCGGAGCTTTTTCCTGTTTTGGTTTTGCTTTCTCTTTTTTCTTCGGCTTTGGCTTGGTTTCTGCCTTTTTCACTGGTTTCGGTTTTGTTTTGGATGTTGGTTTGGCCCCGCCGGGTTTTGCTTTCTCTTTTTTCTTCGGTTTTGCCTTGGGTTTTTTGACTTCCTTGGGCTTTTTTTCTTTCTTCGCTTTCTTTGGTTTTTTAGCTGTTTTCTTCGGCTTTGGTTCGGGTTTTTTCTCTTCAACAAAGCTGATTTCTTCACGAATCTCCATCTCTTTGACCGGTTCTTTCTCCTCGCGTTTAGGAGTCTCTTTTATTTCCTCGACCTGCATGAACTGCTGCCTGCCTCCTTTTTCCTTAAGCTTTTCAATGAGTTTTTTGACAAGCAGTTTTCCTTTCTCAGACATGAACATCACCTGGATTATATGGGCTTTAAACTTATATAAGTTTTTCTATTTGTGAAAGAGATATTTTTTTTATGGAAATATTGCCGTTCACGGCAACCTCGTAAAAATCAGTGCCTTTCTCAATTTCAGGGTCTTTTCCGCCCAGCCAGAAATAAGCGCCTCCGTGCGGGTCGATTCTTTTTTCCATAACCGGAGCAGTCCTTTTCCATTGTATTCTTTCCGGAAAGACTATCTTGGCGGAATCAAGCTTTTCAGGAGAAGGAAGATTAACCACGAAAAATACCCCTTTTTTCATTTCAGGACCTATCTTTTTCCAGACTTTTCTCAATGCATCCTTTATTCCTTCCGGATTTTTCCAGTTTTCCTTTTTTCTCCAGTTCTGCCTTTCTTTCTGATATATCGAAAATGCAACAGAAGGGATTCCATGGATTGCGGCCTTCCATACCGCGCCTATTGTTCCGGAGCTTATAAGCGGGCTCATGCCTGTATTATCACCCCAGTTTATGCCTGAAAACAAAATGTCAGGGGTGGGGAGCTCTTCGGCATATATTGAAAAAACAGCACAGTCTGCAGGAGTTCCGCTCAGGGTATGGATATTATCGCTTATTTCATGGATGCGAAGCGGCTTGTGAAGGGTAATTGCGGCAGAAACCGCGCTTCTCTGCCTTTCCGGAATAAGCGCATATGGCTTTCCTATCTCAGAAGCGAAATCAAGCAGTATGTTTATTCCTTCGGTATATCCGTCATCATTTGTTATCGCAATATTCTTCATGGGTAAAGCCTCGTCCTGTCGCGCGGGAACAGCATGCACTCGCGGATGTTTTTCTGGCTGCATATTTTCATAGTCAATCTCTCCAGCCCGATGCTCCAGCCGGAATGCGGCGGTGCGCCGACCCTGAATGCGCCCGTATAAAATTCAAAATCAGCGGGATTAAGGCCTCTTTTCTTCAGCTGTTTTTCTATTAAACTCGGAATATGGATACGCTGCGCCCCGCTTGCTATTTCAAGGCCCTTGTACATTAAATCGAAAGCATGGCAGATGTCTTCGTTTTTCTCACTGGGCATTGAATAAAATGCACGAACTTCGGTAGGCCAGTCATAAATGAAATAAAGCTCTTCACCAAGTATTTCATAAAGCTTGGCTTCGGCCTCCCTTGTGAAATCATCTCCGAATTTGATATCGAATTTCTCCGAATTGAGCTTGTCAACAAGTTCCGAATAGGTGTGCTTCGGGGCTTTTTTGGGAACCTTTACCTCTTCACCGAAAGTACTCTTTATATCTTCTCCGTAAGAATCATTTGCATCTTTCAGTATATTTACGGTGACATCTTCAAGGACTTCCATTGCATCATGGTGGTCTGCAAAGCCCATCTCGACATCCATCTGTATTATTTCGTTAAGATGCGAAACGGTGTTGTGCTTTTCTGCACGGAAAACGGGCATTGTTATCATGACTTTGTCGAATCCGCCTATTATTGCAAGCTGTTTGTACAACTGGGGGGACTGCACGAGAAATGCCTTGTTCTCAAAATACTGCACAGGAAAAACATCAGCGCCCCCTTCGGTTGCAGCGCCGGTTATGGCGGAAGGGTGGATCTCCATGAACCCGTGGCTGTTCACAAGCCTGTTCCTGAATGAATTGACGACCTTTGATTTTACGTTGAATATCAGTGAGATATCGGATTTTCTCATGTCTATATACCTGAAATCAAGGCGCGTATCAAGCTCCGAAGGAACCCTTCCCGTGGGGTCGACGGGCAGTTTTTTCTCCACCTGGTTGAGCATCTCAAACTTCTCCGGAATAAGCTCCACTCCATCTGGAGCAACCTTGTTTTCCTGAAGCACACCCTCAAAGGAGACAACATCCTCCTTATTAACCGCAATTGAAAGAAGTTCATCCGGAGATGCTCCCTTCTTTATGGTGACCTGCATCACGCCCGTTTTATCACGGACCTGGATGAATTTAAGTTTTCCAAGGTCACGGTGGTCGTGAACCCAGCCGGCAATCCTGACAGGTTTATCCCTGATTTTTTTGGCTTCTGAAATATAATGTGTCCTGTACATAAAAATCACTGAAGATATTCTCTAAACATATGTTTTTATTATTAATTAACACTGTATAAGCTTATATGCTTGGACTTATACTGCTGTCGCTTCCAGATGTAGCATGGCCTATATTTGGAATATCGATGATGATCGCCATATTCATAGCAGTAATATTCCAGCTTGCTGCAGCATTTTTCCAGAGCCCGAGAATGAAGGCAGTGGCAAATGAGGAGCTTGCAGCATTATTGTTCACGCTTGTAATAATAGGATTCTTTCTTGCCTGCGATGCATTCCTGCATGGGATAGTAACCGGAATAATGACCAGCTCCTATTCTGAGCAGACATGGTCCGAAATACAGGGAATGCCTACCGGCCATCTTGATGTTGCGATACTGCAGACGGAAATATTCGTAGGGCAGTTCGTCAATTTATATCTCCGGCTTGCAGTGCTTGATGTTTTTGTCAGTTTCATGTCAACGCTTAGTTTCAACTTAGGTATGCTGCCCGGAGGAATAGGAATCTTCTCGGTGCATATAGCGCCGTATGTCCCTCTTTCTCTCGTGAGCCAGGCATTGACAAAAGTGGTTGACGGCATAGGAATGCTTGCGCTTGCAGTATGGGCAAAGCAGATGATATTGATATTCGCGAAGACAGTGGTTCCGCTTATCTTCCTTCCGCTTGGTATAATACTCAGGGCGAATCCGTTTTCAAGAACGACAGGCTCGAGCATAATAGCGATAGCATTCGCATTGTATTTCATATTTCCCATAATAGTGATGATTTCGTATTACATGATATTCGACATATACGGGCTGGAGATGAGCTATTCGTTCGTAAAGCACGCAACCGCATTCAAAACCGAAATGGACATTGATGAGATGGGCACATGGGACCCTGAAACAAGAAGCGGAACAGGAATGGTCGGGGATATTTACGATTCGGATTCGGATATACGGTCCGAGCATGAGACATCCCTTGGTGAAACCCCCGAAGCGATTGCGGAGGATGTATGCGGAGGAAACTGGCTGGAGAAATTATTCTGCAGTTTTGACAGGATGATAAGCGATACTCCTGTTATAGGAAGGTATTACGACCTCATAAAAGATGTTATGAAAAAGATGCTTGACTATTCGGGAGGGTGGCTCAGATTCCTTTTTGGCGAGGGAAGCATTCTCCTTCCGACAAGTTTCATAAGGATTATTTACATCACGCTTGTTGACATAGTTGCCAAAACAGCGGAATTATTCGTAATAGTAACGATAACAACGATATTCGAAATAATGGTAACGGTTACGATGTACAGGAACATAGCATTGCTGATAGGCGGTGAGCCTGAAATTGCGGGAATAACGAAACTGGTGTAGAAATGAAGAAATTACTTTTGGCACTGTTTTTGATTTCCCTTGCATTTGCCCAGAGCGGAACGCAAAGCGCGATTCTGGAATGGGTTGATTTCTTCAAGATACTGCTTATAGGAATATTGATGTTTGCGGTGGTTGTTGCTGCAACAGGATACGTTATAGCACAGTTCTTCGGAGCGCAGACAAGGGCTGCAATACAGATATGGTCGCAGAGCCTTCTTGGCGCGGCAGGGGTTTCGCTATTGATTCTTGTGATATTTTATGCGCTGCTGCCGGGATTCACACTCGGCGTTGTTCCCACGGACCCGAATTTCTTCGTTAATGCACTTGAAGACCTGGTTGATGTGACAACCCAGGCTTTGTTCATACTGATAATCCTTCTTGTGCTTCTTTCCGCAGCGGCTTATGCGTACGGGCAGGCATTCGGCGCTGAAAAAAGGGCAAGAGCCGTGTTCTGGGCCCAGGTATTGATTACATCTGCAATAATCGTCTCTTTTATTTATGTGATCATACAGGTAGTTATAGCATCCGGGCAGGCACTGCTTGATATTCCCGGAGAATATCTTCCGGGACCATACCATCCGATACTTGCATCGACAATAGTCTTCATCTCATTGATAGTTCTGATAACCTATCTTGTTTCAAAAATACTGCACATACCCGAATGGGAGGCATATCTTACGATAGAATTATCGGATCTGATAACTTCTCTTCTGATAGTCGTTCTTATAGTCGGACTGTATGTTGCAAGCGGTGCTGTTGCGAGCGTAATAATAAACGATCCTGATGCTGAGACTCCGCCCGCAGCTGCCATAGGCGTGCTGTCAGGAATAATAGGCGAGCTTGAAGAAATAAGGACCGATTCATTTACTATACAGGCATGCGCTTCGATCCTTTCAACATTCCACAAAAGAACGGGTGAATCGGCATTGAACATCACTTTCAAGCTGTTCCCCGGAATCGATTTATTCGTATCCATAATGGGAATGCTTGCAAACGGGTTCATAATGCTTGAATCCAGCCTTAAGGCGCAGATGCTTTTAATCCAGATAATAGATGTTATTGCCGTCCCGATATTCCTTCCTGCAGGCATAATACTGCGGTTCCTGCCGCCGACCAGGGATGCAGGTGCGTTTATTTTGGCTTTAGCGATAGGATTCGGAATAATATTTCCACTGACATATGTGATAAATGAAAGGGCGATGGATGAAATAGGATTCGAATACAAAAGACCGACTGCGATGATAGCCTCATTGTGCGGTTTTGATTTGTTTTTTGCAACGGTTCCATATGCCGCACTTACAACCGCGGCAGGATGGTTCAGTTCGATTTTTGCAACTGCTTTGGGAAGCGCATTGCAGCTTCTGCTCTCTGAATGGGCATTACTGCTGTATAAGGCAAGCGAGTTCGTGGTGATACTTGATGCGATGACCGTCATTTCGCTTAAGGGATTCTTCGCACCCAGTATTTCGATGGTATTTACGGTCGCGTTTATAAACGGGTTAACGAAATTCATACTGATGAAGGGGTAATATGCCGGTAGAAACAGCAATAGGAAATTTGCTTCTTGACTGGAGGGTGTTTGCATTCCTCGGGTTAATGATATCCACGATTCTTGCTGCACTGGTATATATGATAGGAAATGCACTGCTGAACGACAAGATGAAGACATGGGGGAAGATGGAGCTTACGGAAATTTTATATTCCGCCGTAATACTCCTGGCCGCATTCGGCCTTGTTCCCATTATAGACGGAATAATAAACGAAGCTCTTGACATTACGGGAAGCCCGCCGGTGACATATCTGGAACTTGGGGGAGTTGAAAGACAGGTCGATATATGCAGCAGCGCCCTGGACGGGCAGGAAGGATATGAAGGAATAGATGCATGCCACATGCGGCTTGCGATTTATTATCTCAGAACGATATTTGAAGAAGGTGAGCAGTTAGGGGATACGCTGCTTATAGATTACGCATGGGTTGCACTTGGCGGAGAAACTTCCGTTACCGTGCAGACCCTGCATGAGAAAAACGGAATGATAATGTGGACTCCATGGAAGGGATTCTTTACCGTGAGGAGCATAGTGCTGGAAACGGTTTTCAACTGGAACATGACCATGATGTTTCTTGCAAAATTCCAGGAAATATTCATGAAGTTCATTGCAATAGCCGCCTTTCCTGTCTTGTTCGCATCCGGGGTTGTTTTCAGGACATTTACGTTTTCAAGAAGATTGGGCGGACTGTTGATAGGTCTTGGGCTTGCGCTTTACTACGTATTCCCCGCATTCTATACGTTCGGGGCATTGGTGATGATCGATTTAAAGGAAGCTGCGCATGATGACTGGGTTATGAGCCCTGCAAATCCCGGAAACCAGTTTGCATCGATAGGCGTTCCGGTCAGCCAGGACCCGCCGATAATCAATACCATTTACCTTAACATGACTGAAGACAAAAAATTAGGGGAGATAACCGTACTGGAAAGCATGGACAAACAATATGCTGAGGAGCAGAGGCTGAAAAGCCTGAGCAAGGAAGAGCGTGAAATGGAATTTGCGGAAACGATGGACAGCGCGATGGATTTTGATTTGGGAAATGTCAATGATGTCAGTGAAACAGAAAAAGAAAACATTATAGTGCAGATGGGAAAAACAGCATGGGGCATAATGGAATATTACATGACCCATAATCTTGTTTTGGGGACAGTGAACTACTGGAGGCCGGATGGATACATAGAAGTAGTTTCCAGGTTGACTTTCTTTGCAATGTTCTTTGCATTATTCGGGTCGATAGGAACCATAGCCGCAACCAGGTCGTTGTCAGGATTCTTCGGGGGAGACATAGAGCTCGCAGGACTTACGAGGCTGATATGATGAAAGCGCTGAAAATTTTACTGATGATGCTGCTTCTGTTTTCATTCAGCTTCGCAGAGGACGATGATGATAATGAAATGGGGAGCTATGTGGACAGCATAACACAAAAACTGGAGGATACCGGAAGCGAATTCGTAAAAGTCGGAAAGATAGGAATTACCGGTGCAGGCAGTGCGATGGAATCGATGTTTTCAGCATTTGAAACAGGCGACTGCGGCGAAGTCTGGGCAACTGATGAAACAGTGAATGCGTGGTTATATGGGCCGGCCATTCTCGCAATGCTTGTTGTCACATTTGTTATTGCAATAGTCTACATAGTCGGGCAGTTCATGAATTCTCCGCAGCTGATAGCAACCGCAAAAGATGAGACATACCAGATAGGCATCACTGCGGCAAGGGTTCTGTTCATAGCAGTTGCAATAATAGCAGCCAATTTCTGGTTTGCTGTAACAACCCATGATGCAACGGATGAGGTGTATGCGTCTGTATGCGATGACAGCGGATGCCACAACAAAGACATGCTTGAGGCTGCAATGGCATTCAGCAGAAAAATGGTATTTGAAATGACAAGAACGTATTCCGGACTGGTTCTTTTCAACATGATAGTGCATACGCTTTATACTGCAACAATGTGGGTAGGAACGGATTTCCGGTCGATGTATAATTTCAACTTAGGCCCTGTCTTAAAGCCGTTTATAGACCTGATAGGAATGGGCCTGCAGTCGTTATCGCTTGCGCTTGGTGAATGGATAGCGCACATGATAACATTGTGCTTCATAAGAAAATGGGCTTTCACATTGTTCCTGCCCGTGGGAATACTTTTGAGGGCAATGCCGCCTACCAGGGATGTCGGAGAGGCCATATTCATGCTGGTGATGGCTCTTGGAACGATATATCCTTTCATGTTCCTTGTGGATTATGAAACGCATAAGCTTCTTGAACCGTATCTTGTGGACCCCATGACGCAGGTCAGGGCAATGGCATCCAAGATGGGCCTTTTCACGATTGCAGGCATATCGCTTGGAGTCATGCTTGTAGGGGGAGGAGTCATAGTGCCTGTCATAGGCGGAGTGGTTGCATTAGGCGCTTTCGAACTAATGAAAAATGCTGTCTATTATGTGATAATAATGGGCGTATTGCTGCCCTTCCTTAATATATTCATAACGCTCACACTTGCAAGGGAATGGGCAAAAACATTCAACGTAAACGTCAATTACATGTCATTCATGAAGATAATATGAGGTAAAATATATGATGGATATAACTGCTGTGCTTGGAACTACCGGATCCGGCGGCTTCATAAGCTGGATAGGCTTGTCAGGCCTTGCCCTGATAACCTCGGCAGTGATACTTGCATTCATGTATATCTGGTCCGTCCTTTTCAAAAATCCGCAGATGACCGGGATGGTGAAGGTAGAGGTATATGAGATATTCGTAACGCTTTTCATACTTGCAGTAGTCAGCCTCATAGTAGGCTCATTGAGCACTTTTACCGTAGGAACGTTTTTCCCGAGCGGATTGCTGCCCCCGGACCTTCCTGGAGATACCAACATATACAAGGCCGCGGAAGGTTATTTCATCAAGGTAAAAGAAGAGATGCTCGGGTGGATTGAGCTTGGGTATGTATTCAACATATTCGCAGACCAGCTTGCTTCAACAACACCATATACGCGCCCGTTCAGTGTCGGTTTTGTTTCAACGCCGTTTGCAGGAATAGGAGCACCGATAAAACAGATGCTCAATCATTCTTTGATAGGGTTGATTATCGCGTATGTTGTCAATTACGCGCAGTACTTCACGCTTTTATTTTCGATAAATGTATTCATGAAATACTATCTTCCTCTTGGGATATTCCTGAGATGCTTTACACCTACAAGAAAGATAGGGGGAAGCATAATAGCGGCAACCATTTCATTCCTTATAGTTTTCCCGATTCTTGCAACCATAGGATATCTGATATTCTACTCAAGCGACGGGCCCATGCTGTCATTTTCAAGCTTTGTGGGATTGCAGGATACCGGCTCATTCATGGGTGGATTCCTTTCAGACCTTTCGGAGGATATGATAAACTGGATATATTCTGGCGAGGATACAGATACGAATCTGCTGAATATATTCGGAAACATGGTATTCTTCCCCATCTATGCTATTGTGAAGGTAGTGGAAACACTGTTCGGAACATTGTTTTTCCTTGTACTGGGGTTCACATCAGGAATTCTGGGAAGGGCTTTTCTGATAGGTTATATAGTGCCTACGTTCAATATACTCATACTCGTGCAGGCAACAAAAGGACTCAGCAAGGCATTGGGAGAGGAAATAGACGTTAGTTCATTAACGAGGTTGATATGATATGGCATCACCGTTTGAATCAGCACTTTACGCTGACTGGATGGCGCTTTCGATAACGGTCGCAGCCATAGCGGTCATAATTTCAGCCATGCTTATCGTTCTTTCCAGAATGTTTTCTTTGAAAAATCTTGAGCAGGCTGCAAAATCAGAGCTGGTATTTTCAGTATCAACCGTTGTCATAGTCATAATGGCCGTTTCCCTTATCGTAATAGGTGAAAGCGTGCTTGTAGGCTCGGGAGCGGATATAGGCGCACTGAAGGCATTGTATCTTGCTTCATTAGGGTGTAGTGAAACAAGCCCGATCATACTTCCACAGGAAACGGTGATAGATGTTGTCCAGCTTTATATGGACCCTCCTACAGAATGCTGTGTAAAAGTGCTTGATACGCTTTATATTTTAAGTATCCCTGTAGAAGCAAGTGCATCCGTATATACCGAAGTATTCATGTCGGAAGTACTCAGCGGGTTTGGTATGAAACCGGTTTCCGAAAGAATAAAGAGCACCTCGACCGCGCTTATATTCTATATGTACATATATTACATTCTCATTTATGTTCTGAAATTCATAAAGTCGTTTGCAGGATTTTTCTTCTCGATAGGGGTGATACTTCGTGCATTTCCCCCCACAAGAGGTGCCGGGGCATACCTGATGGCGGCATGTGTCGGCTTCTATTTCATATTTCCTTTAACGTATGTAATGTTTGCAACTATTTCCATGCCGCATGTCTGGGAGACCACCTCGCTTACATCCTATACCGGAACTATCGGCGCTGATGCATACTGCAGCGATGCGATGATAAGCGGGCACTTTGACGAAATATGCTCTGTCCCTGATTTGACGGAGTTGGGGGAAGCGCAATGCGGAGCCGGAGACACGGCATGGGTTTCCGACATGACGGTCAGGTTGAAGGCAAACCGCAATAAGATAATATCGCTGTTCGACCCGCAGGTAGGTTCGGTCGTGAATATCGGCAGGAGGCTCATAAACAGCGTTTGCATCGTTCCGATAGTCGCGCTTGTGGTTACGATGACCTTCATTCTCAATGGAACAAACCTGTTTGGGGGAAATATACCCGAAATAGGAAGAGGTTTGGTTAAGCTCATATAAACGTTTATAAATTTTTAAGGGAATTTCAAAGCATGGCATACGGCGGATATACTTATATAGACAGGAAATACAAGCCAGCTGATAACGATTTTGTTGTTTTATTCTGGACAAAAAGCTCCATGAGCATTGAAAAAACAGCTGAAGCCATTGCTGCGGAAAGCAGCGTGGGCTCCTGGACCAGGCTTGAAACAATGAACGATTTCGTCTGGAAGCACTACAGGGCGAGGGTTTTCTGGATAAAGGCCGTGGGAAAGAACAGCGGCTTCATTAAGATAGCATATCCCATGGAGCATTTTGACATAAAAAATATCTCGCAATTTCAGGCATCCGTACTTGGAAACATCTTCGGATTGAAAGAGCTGGAGGAGCTTTATGTATTTGACATTTCTTTCCCGAAAAAATATCAGAAGCAGTTCAAAGGCCCTTATGCAGGAATTGAAGGCATAAGAAAAATGGTCGGAACCCAGAAAAGCAGAAGGCCGCATATCGGAACGATAGTCAAGCCGAAAGTAGGCCTTGCGCCGAAAGAATGGGCAAGAGTAGCATATGAATCTTATGCAGGAGGACTTGACCTCGTTAAAGATGATGAAAATCTTGTCGACCAGGATTTCTGCAGATGGAAAAGCAGGCTGCATGAAGTTGTCAAATCTATAGAAAAAGCTGAAAAAGAAACAGGGCAGAAGCACCTCTATTCAAGCAATGTAAGCGATAATTTTTCGAGAATGGTGGACAGGGTTGAGTATCTTAAGGAGATGGGGCTTCAGAAAAATATTATCGTAATGCTTGATGTTTATGTTATGGGGATAAGTGCTTTGCAGGACATACTTGAGCTTACGCATAAATACAAATTTGCCACGCATGGACACCGCGCAGGCTTTGCAGCAGCCAATCGAGGAAGTTACGGAATAAATTTCCAGATTTATGAGAAATTCTACAGGCTTCTCGGAATAGACCAGATGCACATAGGAGCGGGAGTGGGAAAAATGGAAGGCTCTCCTCTTGTTATAAAAAGGCTTCATGATATAGCCGACCAGAAAAAACTGAAAGAAAAAATGTATTTTGGCTCCTTGGAAATGGAGTTTGCCTCCAATATAAAGCCTATGCTGAGCATTGCATCAGGCGGACTTGATGCAGGAAGAGTTGACGCGCTTGTCGCCCTCCATGGAAAGGATACCAATATGCAGGCAGGAGCAGGCGTTCACGGCCATCCGGGAGGAACAAGAAAAGGCGCTCTTTCAATGAAGCAGGCCGTTGATGCGATTATGGAAGGCATCCCTTTGCCCGAATATGCCAAGAAACACGTTGAGCTTAAGCAGGCGCTTGACAAATGGGGCTATTTCAAGCCTGCAGTAATAGTGAAAGAATTGAAGTTTGAGAGGGAAAATGCGCGGAAGCTTACCGAAACCGCGCTTGCGAAAGGAAGGAAGGGCACCCTATAAGTATGGTTAAAAAGCTTTTGTAGTAAGAAAAGAAAAACAGTATATGGTGAATTGAATGATTGAGACATGTCAGAGATGCGGTAAGCAGAGCGCAAAACTTGAGAAATGCGATTATTGCGGCAGGAAAAGCTGTTTCGCATGCATTAAGTCTTCAAAGAGGAAAAAGGTAGGCCATCGCTTCATATGCAAGGACTGCTGGAACGATATGAAGAAGAGAAAAACCTACGAGGGAGCAACCAAAGGATAGTCTTTTAAAGACTCCTAAGGATTATTACCTCTGCAAATTATAATACCGATGAAATTTTTTGAGGTGAAAATATGGCAGGTTACATAGACATTGAAATGCCCAAAGACCTGGTTCCGCAGGTTTTGGAAATGCTTTCTGTAGCAAAGGAAAGCGGAAAGGTAAAGAAGGGAATTAATGAAGCCACAAAAGCAGTAGAGAGAAAGACTGCACAGCTTGTTGTTGTTGCGGAAGACGTTTCTCCCGAAGAGATAGTAATTCATATTCCTATGATTTGCAAGGAGAAGGGTATTCCGTATGCATTCGTGCCTACAAAAGTCGATTTGGGAAAATCCATCGGCTTGAGCGTGGGAACGGCGGCAGTGGCTGTTGAAAATGCAGGCGCGGCAACCGAAAGGCTCCAGGATATCATAAAAAAGCTTCCGAAGGCAAAGGCAGCAGAGAAAAAAGAGTGATTGAATGGCAACAGGAACTCCGGTAGAGATAGTTGAGATAAGAACCAAGACAGGAGTATATGGCGAGATTTACCAGGTTCTTTGCAAAGTTCTCGAAGGTCCGGACGCCGGAAGGGTCATTCTCAGAAATGTAAAGGGACCGGTAAGAACCGGAATGATAATAATGCTTCTTGAAACCGAAAGGGAAGCCAAAGAGATTAAGGCAAGGTGATTTTAGTGCACATATGCTCATTTTGTGGAGATGAACTGGCAAGGGGAAGCGGAACCATATATGTCAAAAAGGACGGTACGGCCTTTTTCTTCTGTTCAAGCAAATGCAAAAGAAACCAGTTGAACCTGAAAAGAGAAGGAAGAAGACAGATGTGGACTACCGCAAGCAGGCAGTTCAAAGAATCGTCAAAAACAGCAGGCAAGGCTCCTGCAAAGAAGAAGTCCAAAAAGAAAAAGAAGTGATGTTATGGAACAGACGCTTATTCTGATTAAGCCGGACGGTATCCAGCGCGGGTCAGTCGGCAGCATCATAAACAGGTTTGAGAGAAAGGGGCTGAAGATTGTCGGGATGAAAATGATTCAAATGAGCAAAGAACTTGCGAAAGAGCACTATGCGCATCTTGTCAAGAAGCCGTTTTACCCTGATTTGGAAAAATTCATGACAGAACATCCGATAGTCGCAATGGTTGTTGAAGGAAAGGAGTCTGTTGAAGTTGTAAGACTCATTGTAGGACCTACGAATGCAACGAAAGCACCTGCAGGAACTATCCGCGGTGATTTCTCAAACAGCACTTCAAGAAATGTCATCCATGCAAGCGATTCCAAGGAAACTGCGGAAAAGGAAGTAAAAAGATTCTTCAGTGAAGACGAACTCCACAGCTATGAGTTTGCAAATGAAGAATACAGGTATGCTGCTGATGAATAGCTAGCCCAGGAAACCTCTAATCCAGCCTGCCCTGAGAATATCTTCTTCCACAGGCATCTGTTTTTCAAGATTTTTTACTATTATTTTTGTAACAGTATTATGCGGCTTGTTTTCCTTGTAGTCTATTCCCAGCTTGATTACTTTTTCAACATTAGACTGGATTTCTTTCGGGAAATACTTGATGTTTTCCTTGTTGAGATACTGCAATGAATATCCTATGTCTTTTCTGAAATTCGGATAAACTTCTTCTATAACATCGATATCCTTTTCATTCAATGCAGCAAGTCCCAGAAGTTCTGGAGGAAGGCCGTATGAATAAAGGGCTGCACAGAACTTTATCGCCCTTGGCAAAGATATTCCTTTAGAGCTTCTAGCATAGCCGAACAATCCCACATGAAGTTTCCTCATTCTCCTGTTCGGAACATGCGCAGCCATTCTTTTTACCATATCCGCAATCAATGAGATCTCTTTCACGTATGTTTTGCTTACTTTATCTATTATTGGATTTATCTTTTCCTCATCCATCGGAACCGGCTTTCCGGTGTTATGATTTTCCACTCCTTCAATTGCTTTTCTTACAAGCTCTTCGTCATAGTCATATTTGAATGAGGATTGTATGGTGAACGTATGTACTGAAGGATAGCCTCGCAGGATATGCTCGTAGTCGTTCGGCCGGAAATTTCCCCTGAATGGAGCAGATCCGCATCCCAGGATAGGGAGTATCTCGGCAGACATTTCTTCAGAGATTTTATGTATTTTATCCAATGCGGTCTTGATAATCAAAACAGCTCCAAGAGAAGAATAATTCAATGCCGGGTCGCTTCTTGCCAGCCAGAACCTCAGCTGCTCCTCCTTTGTTTCTTTCAGATAATTCCTTATTATCCTATCAGAATCGAGAATCGCATCCTTTGTTTCCACCAGGGGTATTATTTGAATATCCTTGGGTTCAACTTTCCCAACCCAATCCCTGACTTTCTCATCTACAAGAGTATTGTTCTCTATTCCGGAAATGAAATTCCTGTAGAAATATTTTACCTTGAGAACATCCTTTTCAGAAGAGCACATGGGAACCGCAACTTCAAAAACAGGAACCACATCTTTATCATAAAACAATGAGGCTGTATCGCTGCTTCTTGCAATGCTCATTAATGTTTCAACAAGGACTTTCCCTTCTGTCTTCTCAACATTAGGATTTGGAACACGGACGGTCAGCCTTAAATCTTCGCCAAGAGTCTTTTTCCTGAAGAAGTTTTCGTATCTTGTAAGAAGTTTCTTGACTACGAAGTTATCCACTTCCTTTCCTTCGTAATCCCATAGCTGCTCGTTGCATTTCAGATGCGAATAAACATAAAAAGCCTCCTTGATTTCGTCCTCCCATTCCATAACCGTTCCGTCGCAGAAAAACGGCTGGCGGACATTGTCAGGATGCTGCGTTGACATTGTTCTTGGTACTTTCATTTCAACACCATCCAAAGCTGAGCATAGTATTTTCCGTTATTCTCAATCCAATCGGGGAATCGGGCAATTTTCCTGAACCCAACTTTTGCATAAAGCTTTCGCGCGCCTTTGTTCGGCTCCGCAACAGTAAGGAAAATATTGTTCGGCTTGAATTTTTTGCGTGCTTTTTCAACGGTCTTTAGGAGTAAAAATTCTCCAAGTCCTTTTCTCCTGAATTTGTTGGAAACCCCTATTGCCATGCCCACGTTCTTCCCGTCTCTTCCGGTCTGTTTTCTTGCTTCGCACATGCCTGCAACCTCATTTGCATGAAGCGCCGCAGTAAAAACGACCTGGCCTTTCCTGATTGCGGTGATTTTTTCCTTTTTCCAGAGTTTTTCCTCATTAAGGCTGACCTTGTTTGTCCTAAGAATCCAAGCCTCTTCTGCTATAAGTCTGTTGATGAATTTCTGTAGCGCCTCGACAGGAATCCTTGCGGGGCTATCGAGAATTTCGACTTCAAGCCCGTGCTTAAGCTTTTTTTTCAAATCCAACACCTGAACTGTTTCTCTGACCCAGCAAAGCATTAAGAATAAATATTTTATAAAGCATCTGGGTTGGCGTTTATATTCTACTAAGAGATTTTAATATAAAAAATTTAAAAAATAAAAATTTGATGCAACGTCTAACCGCCTTTTCTTATCGTTATTTCATCAAATTCTTGCCATTTACTTTCCTCAAATTCCTCTTTCCATGCTTTTTTAAGGTACTTCAGTGCCTCTGCTTTCATGCCCAATGCTAGATAACATTCTGCAACATCCATCCATTGTTCGTATTCCTTCAGCTCATTTATATACCCGATTGCGTCTTTCTTTTTCCCAAGCAGCTTGTAAAGCTTAACGACACCAACAGCTTCTGGATAATCAGGATCCTCTTCTAGCGTCTTGGCAAGTGCACATACTGCATCGGCAAAGTACTGCTTATCGTATCCTTCAGGTGGTTCTACTTTTGAAATAAGGCCCGCAATTGCCAGTGCTTCATCAGATGCGAGATCTTCGGAAACAAGGGTCTTGGCAACCCTGAAAGCATCATCATATGCACCTGCCATAGTGTATGCTTTAAGCGCTTCAACAGGATAAACCTCTTCTTCCATCTTTTTTGCAGCCTGTTTTGTAGCTTCTACATCTCCGGCAATTCTCAGCAAGCGTGAATAGCTGTAGAAGGATTCTATATCGGATACTTCCGGCTCTGGAATTAATTCTAGAACCATTTTTACATCCTCTGCACCAAATTTAGAAAACAAATCCAGCATCGCAGCACGGTCTTCATCGTATTCGCATTCTCCGTATAACATTCTTTTATATATATAAGCAAAAGCATCATCCCTATGCTCGTCTTGATTTGAAACCCCCCATAAGGCAACTTTTAGCTTTGCAACAGTAACCACATCCAGTTCAGCTTCAAGTTTTAGTAATTGTTCAATACTTTCCCGGTCATTTAACTGGATTGAGATTTCCGCTGCTTCCTCGTATTCGTTCTCTATCCAAATCAGGTATTTAACAATATCCTTTGCATATTCTGTTTTGCCGCTCTCCACAGAAAGTTTTGCGTATTCTGATAAAAATTCTATTCCAACCCCTGATTCAACCGGTCCAGCCCATCCTTTATGTATATACCCGATGCCTCGGTCCTTTATTTGTTTGTAAATGCTGCCATTGGGTGGATTTTCTGCCCATAAAGCCATACCTATATTTTCAACCGCTCTTTTCTTTTCTCCCAAGACAAGGAATAATGTCACTGCACCCTCGAAATCCCCGCCAGCCTCTGCCATTTCCGCCAAGTTAAGTGCCTCTTTTTTCAAGCCTAATTGCGCGTAAATCAAACCGGCGTCTGAGAAGCTCTGTTTTTCAGCTATCTTCATAATTTTTATTAGATATGTTTCTTTTGATTCTTTTGTATCGGCGTTTTTAGCGAGGCCGATATACACTGAAACCATATCTAAACTGCCGAGATATATAGACCTGGAAGGATCTTCCAGGATTTTTAGTGCATTATTATACAAGCCGAGTTGAATATAAAGGTCGAATAATCCTTTTCCGAACCCCCCTGGATTGGAATCTAAAATTTCTTTAGCATTATTCGGAATATTTACGGCAAGTTTTCTGGCTTTTTCTTCATAACCTGCAGCCTGGTATAAATGCACCATATCAATACTGAAGGAAACTTTTGATATTCCGTCATGCTCTTCAAATGCCTGCTCTGATTCCTTTAGTATTTGTTTTACTTTGTCGGATTCGTCAAGGTCTTTGTAGAGTTTCACTGCCTCCAAAGAGTGACTCATGTCAAAGCCGCTAGACCCTGCAGGCTCAACTTTATAGCTATTAAGCGCCTCCAATGCTTTTTCTTTCATTTTTGCCTTTTCAGCATCGTTGGGTTCAATGTCGTAAAGTGCTTTGTAGAGCATCGCAAGAGCATAAAGATCTTCGTTGCCCCCATTCTTTTCTATTTCATTGATGCATTTTTTGATTCCCGCCTTATCCTTTAATTCAATGAATATCTCTGCTGCTCCCTGAAAATCCGAATAACCATCCTCATCTTGCTTAAGAAGCTTGTAGGCGATTTTCTTTGCTTTTGCATTTTCTCCGGTAAGTGCATATGCCAAACCCAAGCTGACACTGTCCGAAGCCAGGAAGAAATCATGTATCTTGATATCCGTCAAACTGATGCCGGAAAGGTCATAAGTTTTTGCAGCGTTTTCCGAGTCGACCTCCTGAACGACATCCCCTTTGTTAAGATGATCCAGTCTGATCAAACCTTCATCTTTCATAAAATCCAGTATGTGCAGTATCTTGCTCTCGCTTATTCCCAGCTCATCCATTATGTCCTCTGCGGTTCTTTTTCCGTCTATCAAAAGATACACGCTCAGACCTTCTGCTCCATATTTGGAAGCCACAACCTCTTTTTCATTTTCAAATTCAGCAATATCGTCTTTCACAAAGGAACAAAGCAATTTTGAAAAGTCGTTGACACTCATTCCTGCTCCCACCATCAATTCCATCATATCCTGAACTCCCAGCTCTTCCAGAGACAGCTGATAGACAACTAAACCGGTCATCCCGTATTTTTCCTTGACTGATTTTTCCGGTTCCATAAGTTCCAAAGAACCAGACTGGTCCTGAGATTCAAGCATCTTGATTATCTCATTTATGGTTTTTCCTTCGGCCAGCATATTGGTGATAAAAGGCACGGTTCCGGAAACAGCCTCTCCGCCATGGATTTCACCTTGAACTATGATTTCATCCGATACGACAGGCGTATGGACCTTCCTGGCTTGGGGATTGCATGCGAATGCAGCAATCAAAGAGATAACAGGCACATAACAAACAGGGGATTTTACAGTATCCCTTATCTTTTCGATAATAGTATTCTTTTCAGACAGTGCACACCCGTCTTTTCGGGCATTGCCCATTTCAGTTTTTTTCATATACCTTATTTTCATACATAACACCTCCCAATTATCATAAATCATCAAGGTCAATAAATTTCGTTTTCTTCTTTTGATCGGAAGAAATTTTTTTGTTACCTTCAGAAACCTTGCTGACATCAGTATCTTCATTAACAATCTCAACCGGCTGCTCCAAGGATTTTGCATGCGCAACAACAGGCTTCGGTTTTTCCTCGATTTTTCTTTTCGGTTCTTTCTTTTCCGGTTTGACAACTTGCTCGGCTTCCGACTGGATTTTTGATTTTTGAATTTCTCCTACTTTAACCACTTCTGGCTTAATCATTTTAGTTGAAATTTTATCAGACCGGATTATTGGCTGATTGGAATGGTATGGTTTTGAATCCGCACTGGTTTTTTCTTCCTTGGCATTTGTATCTCCCTTGCTATGCTGCCCTATCAGCATACCGCCATAGAGCGAGACCGCAGAAATCAGTAATGCCCCTACGATGGGCATAACCCACTTGTTTTTTTCCTTTTTATCTCTGCTGTCTTTTGGCATTTGCCCCAAGGGCATATGTGCATCATTAGGAGCTGGCACTTCCGCAGACCCCGCGGTGGACCCGACAGCAGCGACTCCATAGGCATATTCCGATGCCCTGTCTGCCCATGCAAGAATGAAATCCTTTCCAACGCCGGAAACGGCCCCGATGCCCGGGTACCTTGCATCAGGGGTCTTAATTACAAAATCAACGGCTATTGCAGCGTAGACATCAAACGGAACACCGTCTATGGCAAGACTAAGTTCGGTGCATTTCTTAAGAGCAGATTGCATTTCCTCAAGAAAGAAAACGCGCCTATCCTGGGGACTGTCTGCAAAATCGTAAAGGTTCTCCAAAAACTTCCTTAACTTCGGCCAGTCCTCTTTAGCCTGCATAAAAATCTCGAGTCTTTCAATATCGTTTTCATCCAGAGCCGCAATCGTATTAAGGTCTTCATTTTCACTGCGTTTGGAAATCTTCTTTATAACCGACCATGACCAGAGCCATTTTTGGTATGACTCCGTACGCTGCTTTCCGGATGGAAGAAGCAGGGGAGCTGAAAAAGCACCTGAACCAAACTCCGCCTTTTCCTCAGCATCAACAAAAATGTTGCCTTTGGAAGTTTGATTCAACCGTTCTATAAAGTCTATTAGATTACGGGATTTCTGAAAAGTTGGTTTTTCAACAATGACAAACGGTTCAGAAGTCGAAGGAGATAGTTCATTGCCATTAAAGCTTATATTTATTATATTGGTTGGGTCAACAGGAGAAGACATGGATAAATTCTCGAGTCTTATTCTTGCACCATCTATTGCTGCTTGCATATCATCCAAAAATTTGCGCACAACAAAAACCTCCGGTCGTTCGGTTAATGGTGGTTCATTATTGCTGAATTCTTTTTTTTCTGCTTTTCCGGCATCTTTTAAGCCGCCATGCAAGCCTTCTTTATATCGTTTTGACATAAACACCCCACCTTATTATGTTAGTTATTATATGAAAATGTTTATAAATGTTTTTGTGATGAGACATACTAATATTTAAAAATATTGTGTAGATAACAGTATTATATATAAAAAATTGTTATATTTACCAAAAAAATAGAGGGATTAAATATGCAGGAAAAATTTGATGATATCGATTTTAAGATTCTGAGTGAACTGCGCAAGGATTGCAAAAGACACATCAGTGACATAGCAAAGAAACTCAAAATGCATCCCAATACTGTTCTTTTCAGGATTAAAAAACTGGAGAAGGACGGAATTATACTTGCATATAATGCAGAGGTGGACTATCACAAGCTAGGCTATGACCTGCACGTACTGATAACAATAATTTTACCGCGCGGAAGAGTAGGAGATATAGAGCAGCTAAAGAAGCTTTCTGATATTCCTGAAATACAGGCCCTTTACGCTTGTACCGGTTCTTATGATGTAGTTGCCCTTGCATATGTAAAAAACAGTGAAGACTTAAGCAGGGTACTTAGGGAGATAGAAGACTGTAAGGCCGTATTGAGAACTGATACCCACCTTATGTTATACGCATATAAAAGTCCTTATCAATACAATCCATTAAAGTCAAAAATAGAGAAAAAAACAAGAAAAAAATGAAATTAGGCATTATATTTAGGGATAGCACCTCGTTATTGTTCTCGGGAATGGTATGGTATCCCTTATATGCTCCAAGTCAAGAATCCATTTAACTAATCTTTCGATTCCAAGGCCGAAGCCTGAATGGGGAACAGAGCCATATCTCCTCAAATCAACATACCATTTCATATCCCCGTCTGGATCCAGCTTGAATTCCTTCATTCTTTTTATAAGCTCATCCACATCATAGATTCTCTCGCTTCCTCCTATTATTTCACCGTGCCCTTTCGGAGCAAGCAAATCGGCTGCAAGAACAGTTCCGGGCTTTTCAGGATCTTCCCTCATGTAAAATGCCTTTATTTCCTTGGGGAAATTATGCACGAAAACAGGAAGGTCGAAGGCACTTGTAAGAACCGACTCCTCATCAGCACCGAAATCCTCACCTTTCTTCATCTTTCCGCCAAGCATATTCACTTTGTCAACAGCATCTTCGTAATCAACTCTTGGAAAGGGGGCTTTTATGTGTTCCAGGTCATCGGGCTTTCTTCCGCATGCAACAAGCAAATCAGGCTGGTCTTTAACCATCTTCTGGATAACATACTCGACCATGTTCTCCTGGAGCTCCATGTTCATCTTCTGGTCGTACCAGGCCATCTCCGGCTCAAGATGCCAGTATTCGGCAAGATGCCTTATGGTGCGGGATTTTTCAGCACGGAATGAAGGCGCAAGAACATAGACCTTGCCCAAACCGAAGATAAATACTTCGGCATACATCTGCGAGCTCTGTGTAAGATATGCCTTTTCCCCAAAGTAATCCATCTCAAAAAGAGTTGCACCGCCTTCACATTCTGATTTTGTTATTATAGGCGGAGCCAGCTCGTAGAATCCTTCTTTTTCGAAGAATTCACGAAGATAGTTTGTAATATGATACCTTGCCTTCATTATATTTGTCATTTTCTGGGAGCGCATCCACAGGTGTCTTACATCCATCAAAAATTCTTCACTCACGTCTTTTGAAATGGGAAAGGGCTCTCCCCTGCTGACAAGATTTACTTTTTCGACCTGTAGCTCAAAGCCGCCAGGGGCCCTGTCGTCTTTTTTTGTCTTGCCCGTAATCTCGATGGAACTTTCAATATATGCATTTTCCGCATCTCCCCAGCTGCTTTCATCAACTTTATCTTTTTTGATTGCGCACTGTATTATCCCGGTGCTGTCGCGAATTACCAGGAATCTAAGATTTCCGCTTGTCCTTTCCCTGTAAACCCAGCCGTGAATTGAAACCTTTTTCCCTTCTCCTTTCTGGAAAACATCTGAAATACTTGAATACATAAAACTACCTCTTGAACATATTTATTTAGTCGGTTTTATTAACCTTTTATCGGTGATTATCCGGTTCATCGGGATATCATGCTCATGTTTCGGGAGCTTTTCCATAACCTGGAAATCATAGCATATCCCTATCCTGTAAGCTTTTGAATTTTTGAAATATTTGTCATAATACCCCTTCCCGTATCCTATCCTGTGCATGCATTTGCCGAAAACAACTCCGGGAACAAGAACAACCTGCGCTGCATGGTCCTTTGGAACTTTTTCTTTAGGCTCGGGAACATTGAACTTTCCCTGGATGAGGTCGTCAAATGAAACAAACTTGCACATGCTGATCTCATCATTGGTGACGGGAACAAGAACCTCTTTTCCTTCCTTCAATGCACGCTCTATAATGCTTTTGGTATTGACTTCATTTCCCTTTGGGATGTAAACGGCCACCGTTCCTGCATCCTTGAAAAATTCGTCTTCAAAAAGCCTTTCCTCTATGGCTTTGCTCTTTCTCGAAATGTCTTCCGGGCTGAGCGAATCCCGGATCTTCAGGATGTTATTACGCAATGTGTTTTTTTCCTCTGCAACCATATTGGTCGTATGGAAGTTAAATATTAAAAAGTAGGGTCATCCTGACAGGCAACCCAGGAGTTTTTCTTTTAATTCTTCTTTGTTTTTTGCCAGGATTACAAATCCGTGTTCCTTTATTTTTACTATATCCGATTTAAGTACGGCTTCAGACATCGCATCCGCCAACTCCCTTGTGCCATAGGGAAACGGGCCCACTTCTGTTTCGAATTCCTTTTTCAGAAGCTCCTCATCATGGAAATGCAGGATAATTTCCACATCATTTCTTGAAGCATAGATTTCATAATGCATTATCGATTCGGAAGAAGGCATTCCTGTCGAAAATACCGTGCTATCTTGAATCCCCTCAACAAAAACAACATCTTCTTCGTGCAGATGCGCAAGCCTGGTGCCCGTGCGCTTTATCAGGAAACCGCCATTATACCGCATGCTCAGATTCCCTTCATTTGCCTTCGGGTCTATGTGCTCACCAATCATCCTGTCTATTCCAAGAAATCCATCTATTGCCTGCTGTTCAATTTCTTTCTCAATAGTTTTAACGTGGAATTTAACTCCTATGTATTTTTCCAATTGAACCAACCCCTTCCGGAGAAAATATTCCTTTTTCCGTGATAAACCTGCTTACATATCTTGCAGGAGTAACATCAAAAGCCGGATTCAGTGCAGATGCGCCTTCCGCATAATCATCAGTTAGAATTTCTTTTTCATCCCTCATTTCTATTTTTATATCATCTCCCGAATTAATTGAAAAATCAAAACTGCTCATGGGCGCTGCAACATAAAACGGAATATTATTTTCCTTTGCAAGAATGGCCAGCGAATAGGTCCCTATTTTATTTGCAAAGTCCCCGTTTGCTGATATCCTGTCTGCACCGACAATTACCGCATCTATTTTTCCAGAAAAGATGAAATGCCCTGCAGCAGAATCAACGATAACAGAATTCGGAATATCAAGTTTGCTCAGCTCCCAGCTCGTTATTGCACCCTGCATTCTCGGCCTTGTTTCACAAGCATAAACAAAGATATCTTTTCCCTGCTCTTTCAGTTTTTTTATGGCTCCGAGGGCGGTTCCGTATTCCACACCCGTTGCAATAGCCCCCGTATTGCAATGTGTAAGAATATTTTTGCGGCTTTCAAGAAGAGAAGCGCCGTTTTCCGCAATGGCTGCGCATGCTTCCGATATTTCAGCATACCAGGATGATGCAAGCTGTTTTCTTTCTTCGTTTGTCTTTCCCCTTGCCACGAAATTCAGTGCATTTTTCAGGTCAACTGCAGTAGGCCTTGATGAAAGAAGCAAATGATAATCTTTTTCAGGATCATCTGAAATTGCCAGTGCATATGCTGCAGTAATTCCTATGGCAGGGGCTCCCCTAACTGCCATTGTTTTTATTGCATTTGAGGCTTTTTCAGCTGAATCCAGTTCCAGATATTCTTCTTTGAATGGAAGCCTGGTCTGGTCAAGAACCTTTATCTTGTTTTCAAGAAATTCGACCGAAAGCATAAAATTGTTAAAACACAATAAGTTTAAATTAACCATCTTTCAGAAGATTAGTTATGTACAGAACCCTGACGGGAAAAGAGGCTGCTGAAGCTGTTTTGATAAACGTCAAAAGGAGAGCCGTAGCCCTTGACAGGAAACCCGCTCTTGCCATAGTACTTATCGGAAAAGACCCCGCATCAGAGGTGTATGTAACCAACAAAATGAGGAAAGCGGAATATTCCGGAATAAAAACCAATCTTCATAAGCTTCCTGAAAATGTGAAAGAAGAGGAAGTCATAGCGCTGGTAAACAAGCTGAATAACGATGAGCATATAGACGGATATATCGTGCAGTCGCCTCTTCCAAAGCACATAGATGAAAAGAAAATTCTGGAGGCGATATCCCCTGAGAAAGATGTCGACGGATGGACAACTGTCAATTTGGGGAAAATGTTTGTCGGAACTGATACGTATCTGCCTGCAACTCCGGCAGGCATAATCCGGATTTTGGAGTACTATAATATAAAAATCGAAGGAAAACACGCAGTCGTCGTCGGAAGAAGCAATGTTGTCGGAAAGCCGGCGGCTATGTTATTATTGAGAAAAAATGCAACAGTCACCATATGCCATTCAAAAACGGAAAACCTTGCCGAATACACGAAAAAAGCCGATATTCTTGTAGTTGCGGCAGGAAAGGCTGAAATGATAACCGGCGATATGGTAAAAAAAGGGGCTGTAGTCATCGACGTTGGTATAAATAAAAATGAAAAAGGAATCGTTGGTGATGTTAAATTTGATGAAGTTATAAAAAAGGCGGACTGTTCGCCCGTTCCGGGAGGCGTCGGCCTTATGACTGTTGCAATGCTTCTGGATAACGTAGTTAAAGCGGCTGAGAAAAATGTTGGAACCTCTTGAAGAGCTCGGTACTAATCCGAAGCCGGGCCTTGAAAGAATAAAAAAATTCATGGATGCGATAGGCAACCCGCAGGATGATTTGCGCATCATACTTGTGGGGGGAACAAACGGCAAGGGTTCAACAACAGCTTATCTGTCAAATATCCTGATAGAAGACGGATACAAAGTAGGCTCATTCTTTTCTCCGCACACTATTTCACCGAGGGAGAGAATCCAGATAAACAGGGAATGGATAGAGGAAAGGGAACTTGTTGATTATGAAGAGGATATACTCAGGGTAAGCGGGGCGGGCTATCCGATAACATACTGGGAGGGGCTGGCTGCCTTAGGATACAAATATTTCAAAGATAAAGATGTTGATTTTGCGGTAATTGAAGTTATGATGGGCGGAAGATATGATGCTACAAATGTCGCCCATCCCGCGATATCCATAATAACGAATGTAAGCAGGGACCACACCGATTTCCTGGGGGAGGAAATTGAAAAGATAGCATGGGAGAAGGCAGGAACAATAAAAGGAAATCTGGCAATAACCGGGGCTGAAGAAGGCTTCGGTATAATAAAGAAAGAAGTCGAGGAAACGGAGGGAAGATTACGCTCTCTTGGAAGGGATTTCTTCTGCGAAAAGGCGGAAGTATCTGATTCCGGAAATATATTCGACTATCTAGGATATGAATTTTATAAGGAAGTAAAAACGACAATGGTAGGTGACTACCAGGTTAAAAATGCGGCTCTTGCGATAGCTGCCGCCGAAGAGATAGGCGTAGAAGAAGAGCAGATAAAGGGAGGAGTGGAGAAAACAATCCATCCGGGAAGAATACAGGTGCTGTCTAAAAAGCCCCTGATTATAGTGGACGCCGCGCATAACCCGGAGGGGATTGGAAACCTTGTAGCAAACCTGCATCTTTTTGATTATGAAAATTTATCCGTTTTATTTTCAGCAAAGAAAACAAAAGACTGGAGAAAAATGATTTCCCTGGTGGCACCACATGCATCGCATCTTACGGTAACGGAATTCGGGGATGGAAGCGTATCTGCGGAAGAGCTTGCAAAAGAAGCGGCATTTTATACGAAATCATCTCCGGAAAAGAATCCTGCAAAAGCATTCGAAGATGCAAAAGAACGGGGAGATGCCCTTCTTGTATGCGGCAGCATTTATCTGATAAGAAAACTTCATGAAGAAGGAAAAATAAGAATCTAGCCTAAATTCATCCATATATTATTATATCGGCCCAGGCTTCGCCGGAATATCCTGCTGCAACATCTATGACCTTGAATCTGAATCTGGCTCCTCCGGAATCGGTCCAGTAATAGTCGGTTCTGGGGCACATCACATTCTTTTTGATGGCAGTTCCGTCTGAATAAGCGATGGTGACTATTGCGCAGGATTTATCCCCGTACCATGCAACATCATCAAGAATAAGCAGGTACCTGCCTCCCCCGAAAGACAACCCTTCAATCTCTTCCCTTTCATTAATCGTTTCATTAATTATTTCAGTAGCGGTTTCGTTAATGTTTTCTACTGGTCTTGATTCATTGATTTCCACGGCAGGCTCAACAGTTTCATTCATTTCTTCTATTTCATCTTCAATAATTTCTTCCGGAATATCTGTTTTATTCTCTTCATGGACTTCAGACATATTCTCCGGAATTCCTGCAGTTTCAGATACGCATCCTGCAAGCAAAACCAGAATAAAGGCGAGTAATACAAAGCGCATAAATAACAATCAATCAAAAAGAGTAAAAAACTATTCGCATTGCTTGATGTAGCTCTCAATCATTTCTATATGCTCTTTTGGCACGTATCCTTTGCCGAGTTCAATCGCATTTTCAAAATGGGTTTTTGCCTCGGAATATTCCCCTTCGTTGAATGATTTCTCTCCCAATTTTACTTCATAATTAAAGCCGGCCATCGCAGTATTCTTTTTGTATTTTTCATTATCGGGATTAAGTTCGCTTGAACGTTTGTTGTGGCAGTAAGCTTTCTTTTTGTGCTCCAGGTCATCGCTCTTTTTTCCTTTTTCTTGGTAAAGATAGCCCAGCTTATGGTGGACATATGCATCCTTTTCATAAAAATTAAGTGACTGCTCGAATGCTTCTATTGCCTTGTCATATTTGTTTTTCATAAAATAATGGTTTCCAAGCTCCCTGTGATACATGCCCTTTGCTTCCTCGATTGTAAGCTCCGAGACTTTTTCGTATTCCTTTCCATCCCCTATGATACCGAGCTTTTCAGCCTGCGGGTCGATATGTATTTTGTTTCCGTAAACAGAGGCATGGGCAACCATATGGTCCATGTTTTCGGGGGCTTCCTTGAAGTGAACGATTGTTGCCCCTCCTTCAAGCCCCAGGTGCTTTAGTGATGCAAGAACAACAAGCGCAAATTCAGTACAATCCCCTCCTTTTGCAAGGGTTTCATCAACCGTTCTTGGCGGCCTGTCATCGTATTTGGATTTCACTGTTTTCAGCTTGTCTTTAAGAAGTTCGAAAAGCTGTTTTATCTTTTCGGCATCGGTTCCTTTTATGTCTTTGAGAAGCGCAGGCAATTTTTCGGATTTAAGCGGATTTGACACTTCCTTTGCCGGACCTTCTGCAAGAAGTTCTGCGGGCTTTATAAGAGCCAAAGCGGTCACTGATGCTGCAAATTTTATGAATTCCCTTCTTGTTGGCTGGTTTGCCGGTCCGTTTACTGTCCGCCTCATATGTTAATTGTTAAGACAAGTGTTTTAAAATGTATCGTAAAATATCAGACAATAGTTTAAAAATATCGGGGTAGGATAAAATACCCTATTACTTTCTCAGGAGGTTTCTTATGTATAATCACAAAGAGGTAGAGGAAGAGGTTCTTGGATACTGGAACAAAAACAAGACATACGAAAAGGCAAAGGAAGCGGTGGCAAAATCACAGGATAAATTCTATTTCTGTGACGGTCCGCCCTATGCCACCGGCCAGATACACCCCGGAACAGGCTGGAACAAGGTAATCAAAGATTCAGTATGCAGATACCATCGGATGAACGGGAAGGACGTAAGGTCTCAGCCCGGTTATGATACTCACGGACTGCCTATAGAAGTCAAGGTCGAGCAGGAGCTTGGAATAAAGAACAAGGGCGAGATAGAGGAACTCGGAATAGAAAAGTTCATAGAAAAATGCAAGGGATTCGCGACAAAATATGTGGGAGTGATGGGCGAACAGTTCAAAAGGCTTGGAGTCTGGATGGACTGGGATTCTCCGTATATCACATACAAAGACGAATACATCAATTCATCATGGTACACGCTCAAGATGGCATGGGACAAGGGACTGATGAAGGAGGGGGCTTATGTCCTGCCTTACTGCTATAGATGCGAAACGACCATGGCAAATTACGAGCTGGAATACGGGGAGGAGACCGACCCGAGCATTTTCGTAAAATTCAGGAAAAAAGAAGGCGATAATGAATTTCTTATCATATGGACCACTACGCCGTGGACTCTCGTTGCAAACATGGCCGTGATGGCGCATCCGACATTCACATACGTCAAGGCGCAGGTTGACAACGAGGTATGGTACCTTGCAAAAGACAGGCTCGACCATGTGATGGAGTTGACGGGAAAGAGCGCGGTGGTGCTTGAAGAGATACCCGGAAGAAAACTGAAGGATGTCGGATATGAGCATCCTTTCCAGGACAAAATAGGCAAGCAGTACGAAAGAAAAGTCGTTTTAAGCGACGAATATGTCACGCTCGAAGAAGGAAGCGGCCTTGTTCATTGCGCACCCGGACATGGGCAGGAAGACTTCATAATAGGAAAAAGATTCGAGATAGAGGTATACTCCCCTCTTGATGAGACGGGAAGCTATACCGAAGAGGCTGGCAAATACTTCAAAGGAAAGAATGTCCGTGAGGCTAATCCGGAGATAATAAAAATACTGGAAAAGAACGGCAGCCTGATTCATGAAGAGAGAATAAAGCATAGATATCCTCATTGCTGGAGATGCAAAACGCCGTTGATATTCCTTACAACAAAACAATGGTTCATTACCGTCTCAAAACTGAAAGACAAGATGGCTGATGAGATACAGAAGACGGCATGGCATCCTGAATTCGCAGGTGAAAGATTCAGGGAATTCGTCTCAACCGCGCCGGACTGGTGTATCTCAAGGCAGAGATATTGGGGAATACCGCTTCCGATATGGAAATGCGAATCGTGCAGGGATACTCGGGTTGTAGGCTCGAAGGATGAACTGCCGAAAGTGAAGGAAATGCACAGGCCTTATCTTGATGAAGTTAAACTGGATTGTGAATGCGGAGGAAAGATGAGCAGGGTGCCTGATGTTCTCGATGTATGGTTCGATTCAGGAAATGCAGTATGGGCTTCGCTGTCAAAAGAGGACTGCGACAAGTACGGGGAAACGGCCGATGTTATAATAGAGGGACAGGACCAGATAAGAGGGTGGTTTTATTCATTGCTTGGCTCAGGAGTTGTAAGATACGACCATTCACCTTACAAAAGGCTTCTTATGCATGGATTTTTCGTTGATGAGCATGGGGAAAAAATGAGCAAGTCGCTCGGAAATTTCATACCGCTTGAAGAGATAATGGAAAAATACGGGGCAGATACCTTCAGATTGTGGAGCCTTAGCAATACCATATGGGATGAATTGAAGTTCAGCTGGGATGAACTGAAAACAGCGCGCTCTGATATTAATATTCTTTATAATCTTGTAACATTCCTTGAAAGGTTTTATCCAAAGAAACAGATTGAAAGCGGCTCTCTGGACCTGGAAGAGGAGGACAAATGGCTTATAAGCAGGCTGAACAGCACTATGAGGGCCTACCGGTCCGCATTCAGCAATTACGAGGTAAACCGGGCGGTGAAAACCCTTAGGAACTTCATCTCCAATGATTTAAGCAGATTCTACATGAAAATAGCAAAAGACAGGATATCTAAAGGCGAAAAGGCAGATGAGGCATTGTATACCATCTATACTTCACTGAACAAATCCATGATACTCCTGGCTCCTGTGGCTCCGTTCATATCAGAGCATCTTTACCAGAGATTCTTCAAAAAATTTGAAAAAACAGAATCCATATCGCTGATGAGCCTGCCGGTTGATGACGAGGGAAAGATAGACGCCATATCGGAGAAAAGAATGCACATAGTGCAGGAGATAATATCCAGCGGCCTGCTCGCAAGGCAGCAGACAGGAATAAAAACCAGGTGGCCGGTAAGGACAATACACATCGAAACAAAATCACATGAAGTGATAGATGCTGTTGCAAACTTCTCGGATGTCATTACAACCCTGATGAATGCAAAGGAAGTGAAAACAGTGGAAGAACAGCCGGCAGGAGACATATCCTCATCAGAATTCGAAGGCGGAAAAGTTCATATAAGCAAGAAAATAGATGAAGAGATGTATGAGGAAGGAATCCTTAATGAGGTCAAAAGAAGGATACAGAACCTAAGGAAGGTTGCAGGCCTGGTAGAAAAAGACAAGATAAAAGTAAACATGGATTCCGAAAAAGAGATAGAAGCAATAATCAAAAAGAACCAGGACAGGCTTCAGGGAATGGTGAATGCAAGCGAAATATCATTCAATGCAGCTAAAGAGATGGAAGAAAGCCTTATTGACGGAAGACAGGTAAAAATAAAAATAGAAAAAAACAAGTGAAAATATGTACAAACAAATCATTATAGTAAGAAAAGACATCGAGATGGGCCGGGGAAAGCTTGCAGCCCAGGTAAGCCATGCCTCCTTGTCCGCATACCAGAAGGCGTTGAATATCGATATGGACGTAGCTAAAGAGTGGGTTCGCGAAGGGCAGAAAAAAGTAGTTTTGAAGATTGAGGGATTGGATGAACTGCTAGAACAGTTCGAACTTGCCAAAATGGAAGGAATCCCGTGCGAGCTGATAAGGGATGCTGGCCATACGCAGATTGAGCCGGGAACCGTGACATGTGTCGGAATCGGCCCCTGGGATGAAAAGAAGTTGGACGAATTATACGGAAAACTCAAGCTTCTTTGAAGCAACTTTTATAAACATTTTATAACATACACATAATCACAATTAATATCATTGAGAGGTATGTATATGAGAAACAGAAGAAGTAGCGACGGGACTACGGAACATGTTCTTAACAGAATGACCGATATGCAGAAAAGAAGGAAAGAAACAAGGAAAATGCTTGACGGGAAATTCAGGCTTGCCGCGGAAAATGCGATAAAAACGGTTCTTGGAGAAAAAACACCTTCTTTGATAAATGCAGTAAAGGATAATGATAACCGCACTGCAGATATTGTAAGAGAGGTAAAATACCATACCAGTGCGGAAGAATTCAAAAATATCATACGGGAATTTCTCCACCATATCGAACTTCAGGATGGGAAAAAGCTGGAAACTCCTCATGTCATGTGGGGCAGGATAATACTTAATCCGCCTGAAATAACCGAACGTACAACAATAGTGGCTGCCGAATTGCTGATGTCCGGAGAGAAAGAAGAACTTGTTATGAAGCTGCTCAACAGAACCGTAGATATCAATCCTGAAAAGACAGTCGCTATTCTTGACAACATAGTAAAGCTTTCAAATGAGGGATACATCCACAGTGTTGTTGCCTTTTCGGATGCTTTTTCCAAAGACCCTGACCTGGCCCTTGACACCCTTGCAAAGACCGCAAGAATAACCCATGAAGATATAGTCATTGCAGGAATAGTCGAAGAAAGGTTCAGGATGCACTAAAGTCTTGTCAATACTTTCTTTATTTCACTGACAGGCATTTTCGTGACTATAATCGGTATCTTTTCCTTTTCCGATATTTTCATCGCCAGCTTGTCCACTTTTGTCGGGTCAAGGTTGTGAAGAATAACCGCGGAAGGCTTTGTAGGACTTACCCTCAAAACAACAAACGGGCTTCTTCCGGTGCTTACTCCCATGAAGATGAATGCACGCTCATTAACGCTTCCGTAAAGAGTCTGGAAATACGAGAACGGCATGTCAAGAATTACCTTTATGCTGTCGATAAGAGTATAGCCGTAAATCCTTGAATTTTCAACGATTTCCTGGTTGGTTACTATCTTGCCTTTTATAAGATTCACAAAATCAGTTAGCGGGATGCTTCTGGCGAATTCATGGACCTCGAAGAAATCCTCGGTTGTCTTTTCCCTCTCCATGAACTTCTGGGCCATCTTTCCTCCCCTTGACGCGTCTATATGGAAAAGGGTATCCACGAATCTCTTTATCACCGTGCTTCCGGGGGATTTTCTTCTTCCCCCCTCATAATCGCTGATAGTCGATACTGAAACACTAAGAGTTCTGGAAAGTTCAACCTGGCTTATTTCGAATATCTCGCGCCATTTCCTCATTGTTTCGCCGGGGTTGCCTGAAAGAGTTATCTCCCCTGCAATTTCCATCTTTATTTTCTCCAAAATACCACCAGAGATGATATTAAAATCATGGCAACTGTTTAAATGGATTTCGTTTAT
>Ga0180437_10001959_pt1 | contig 34146 bp, 43 predicted proteins | sample SS_ome_4_FD_132410 | JGI IMG/M metagenome (GOLD analysis project Ga0180437, IMG submission 132410) | Hypersaline lake sediment archaeal communities from the Salton Sea, California, USA - SS_3_D_1 metaG | ecosystem: Environmental > Aquatic > Non-marine Saline and Alkaline > Hypersaline >... | reverse complement strand
GGTGGTATTTCCGCATGTATTTCATCACTGGCACGATCTTGTGGGGGCGCTCTCCCGGCTTGAGGTGCCGCAGGGTGCTGGAACCAAAGCCGAGTCCACGATGATCCAGGGGGCGAGTCATAGCCCACGCTTGCAGCCGCTCCGTGACGAGATTGCTGCCATGGATTCCCCACGAACCCGTCTCGTACTTTGCCATCACTAGTGCAAAATCATACTGGGCCGCAAAGTCGGTGGAACTGCCCTTGATGAGGTTGGAGACCGTGGAGTCGGCCTGTACCTCACAGTTGGGCAGTGGCCGCATCTGCACGCTGGTGCAAATGGCGTTGTAGTTGGATGGCGTCGTTGGGTACTGGTAGATGTTGGACCAGTTGAGGAGTTCCCCGAGTAGCGTGTACCTACTCGCCCACGCGACCCGAATGGCGCGAACGGCCTGAAACCCCGAGAGTGTCTGAACCTCCCTGGGCCAACCGGCCATCTCGGCATGTGTGGTGTTGATCGCCATGGGCTACTGGTACGTGCTGCCGCTACTGTCTTCCACGCTACTGGAGACGGACTCTGCCATTGCGTTGACGGCTTCGACAATCTGCTCGGTTCCCTCGCGTATTGCCTCCTGGACGGCCTTGAGTTCGCTGAGCACCTCCCGCATGAGTGCGCCCAACTCCCCGCCACCCTCGCCACCAACGGCGCCGGTCTGAGAGATGGTCTGCTCGGGCGGTCCGGCCGACGTCATCCCGCTTTCGAGGGTTTTGAGGTCTTCACGACGAAGATCGAACTCATCGTTCACGTTTCCTTGTAAAAGTTGGGACGTGAGCTGTTCGGCTAGTCTGGATTGGTCGCGGGTCGGCTGGAAGACACCCTGGAAACCGCCCTTTCCAAATTGCCCTGGGCCAGGAAGGTTCCGCGGGTCCTCGATCGACGCCTCGGCCTGGTCCAGCCGGTCCGCTGACGGCGCATCGAGCACATCGCCGTCGGTGTCCCCCGCGAAGTCCAGGTTCCGCGGGTCCTCGATCGACGGCTCCGAGATGTCCAGCTCGGGCAGTTCGTCCGTCGGGGCGAACTCGATCTCGATGTCTTCGGTCCGCAGGTCGTCCGGTTGCTGATCGTCTTCTGGCATGGGTCGTCTCTTGGGTTACGGGGCGGTTCCCCACCAAAGCGTCGTGTCGGGCTTCACGATGCAGCCCTCGTTCGGGCTGGCCGCGTTGTCGAACCCGGTCCACTTGCAGCGGATTTCGGTTGTGACCATCTTGGCTTCGCCATCCGGGCTGCCCTCGATCGGCACGTCGAGGATGATGTCTTCCACCTTCATCCATCGCACGTCCCAGTAGGTGCTGGCCGTCACGTATGCCTGGACGCGCAGAATGGAGTTTTTGGTTGGGATGTGGGTGCCGAAGTCGTCTGGGTGAATATTGAAAATGAAGTAGGCGTCCAGGTTCCCGGCAGCGTGGTCCCATCGGCCGCTACTGGAACTGTCGGCGTACCGCGCAGGCTTGGACAGGAGGACCAGGCGCATCTGCAAGACGTTCGTGACGGTCGCCAAACCGGCTTCGCTTCCCGCCGTCACCAGGGCGGTCTTGAGGCTACAGTTCTCGCCGGGTGCTGGATTGGGGTCGGTGGCGTCTGACGCACTGGCCGTGTCGATAGTCCACGCGCCAGACCCGACAAACTGTACGAGGTGGTGAACGTACCGTCCTTCCATAATGGGAATGCGGATGTCACAACCGGTACAGAGGGCGCCGGATACGCCGGAATCTACGCCCTCCGTTCCGTCGTTGCAGACACCCTGAAACCGAAAGGAATCGTTTGGCATCCGGGCGGGCGTGTGGCCGTAGGCACCATAAGAGCCCTGGTTAAGAATGTTGCCTGCCCGTCGTGTTGGTGCCGAACCACCAGTCCCACCAGGAGAGGCCGAACACCAGCCAGCGGTGTCTAGTGGAACTCGCTCGACGATTTTCCAGGCACGAACGCACGCCGACCCGTCGACCGCTCCGCCTACCCCTGTTTTCCGCGCCATGGCGTGTATCCTTTAGCTTGCCGGAGGCAGGTCGCTTCGCGTGAAAAACATATCCACCTCGAAGACGAACTCCGTCTGCCAGCCGTTGCGTTGCTTGCGTTGCTTCAGGCTCAGGACGTCCTTGGCGTCGGTCGTGGTCGCGTAGAAGATAAACTGTTTCGAGTTCCAGGTCAGGGCCGTCATAGTGGTCGACCAGTCCATTAGGGCGCGGTAGATGGCCCATCGCACCGGGTTCAGCGTGCCGTCATTGGCGTTGTCCTCATCACCGACCCGTTGATCCCCGGTCTGAACGTCGATCAAGTACCACTGGCGGAGCCTGCTGCCGCTCGAACAGTGCGACGCGTGGAACTTGCTTGGCCCCTGCCTTACCCGCACCTTGGGGTAATGAGCGTTGAAACCCTTGGGCTTCTCGGGGCTCCGGTCGGCGGCCTGGTCGTACTTAATCCGGTTGCCCGCGGGGACCACGGAGGTGAAACCGCTGTAAGCCTCCAGGACCGTCCAGATGGCCTGATGCGCCTTCGTCAGCGGGTTCGTGGTGTCCGGCACGGGCTACATCGCAGAAATGGGAAAGCGACCGAAAACTATGGCCTCCAGCATTTCCTTGTGCTTGTCGACCACCGCCTTGACCTCGTCGTCCTCGTTCTCGCCCTGCTGGTTCTCGTAGGCGTAGCCGCCGGCCAGAGCGGCACTAATGTCGGTGATCTCGCTCGGGGTGCTCCCGCTGGCGTCGACCACGGGAACCCGATAACGGCTTCGCTTCATCCGGGAGTCGATGAGGCGATCGGCCTTAGCGATGGCCCAGGTAAGCTGCCCCGTGTCCGCGGACCCATCCCGGTCCAGGTCCAGCCAGTCGTCCACGTTGGTGGAACCGAAGATTCTGTCGACGTCGGCTTCGGCGGAGTAGGCCATTAGCTGCTAGGCTCCCAGTCGGTGACTTCGCCCTCGGCGATGTACCATCCGACGTGTTCCGTGACGGCCGGGTCGGCGCGGTACGGAGGGTCGGCCGCCATGGCATCGAGCACGGCTTGCCTCGCCCTGGCCTCCAATCGCCGCATACTGGCATGGCGATCGTCTCGCTCGAACCCCATCGCGTGGGCGAGGTTCAGTTCCATCTGGGCCAAAAACGCCTTGACCGCGTACGGCGGCATGTCGATCGGGTCGGTCACCCGGTACTTGGCCGTGGAGTACGCGTTCGTGGCGGCAGTGGCCAGGGTCAACGCCCCAGCACCATCGGCGGAAGCGTACTTCTGGATCGCCAGGAGTTCCTTGTACCGGTTCGTCTCGTAGTTGCCGCCCGGGTAGCTAGAGTCGCCCAGCATAAGCAGGGCGCCCTCCATCCCCGACTCGAACGTCGTGGAGGTGCCGGTGACGGCCGTTGCCCCATCGCTGATGGTCACGCTGCCCGCCGTGTCCACGGAGTCCATGCCCGTGTACCGCAACTCGCGCCCGGATCGCGTGTAGACAAAGTCCGCCGTCTCTTCCGTGCTCTTGGTCGGGTAGAACCACAGGGCCTTCTCCCCGTACTTTGTCGGGTTCTCCCCGATGGCGTAGCACTCTGTCGTGTTCCCGGCCTGGTATTGCCACCGGTACTTGGCGATGATCTCCGTCATCGAGGTCCGGCGCCCGAACTGCCACTGGTCTTCGTCCATGAGACCGGTAAAGTCGACGAAGTCGTTCGGTAGCTCGACGTAGCGCTGGAACAGGGTGTAGCTGGTCCCAGCGTCGACGTCCGCCCCGGGATTCAGTTGCGCATCGAGTTGCAGCACGGTCGACGAGCAACGATGCTCCACGCCGTAGACGCGACTGCTGATGCGAACGGCCCCACCTTTATCCGCCCAGGTGGGCCAGGAACCGGCAGCGATGGTCAGCTCGCGCTCGCATGTCGAGCCTCCCGTGTGGTCGTAGGTGATGGTCGAACTGGTCTGGGTGGCGTTCATTTGGGCCCGCCCAGGCTTTTCTAGAAACGACCAGTCGTTCGCTCCAAGCACCTCCTCGTAGGCGTCCAGGACAGCGCGGCGCACAACCGCCTTGGGTTGTTCCTTGCCGTTGGCAATAAGGAACTCGTTTGCCAGTGTCAAGGCATCGTAGTACGTCAGTAGCCTTCGGCCTGCGCCGACGGTGCGGCTCATAGTCGTGCCCTAGATGGATAGGGTGCTTCGGATGCCGTAGGTGCTTCGGGCCGCTTCAGCCGTTTCGTAGGCCCCGACGTCGTATGCTGAACCCTGGGGACGATGCCGCCCGGTAATGTCGGTCGTCACGGTGCCGGCCAAGTTGATGCCGGCGTTGCGGGCGTCGGAAGTAAGTGCCAGTGAGTAGTCCCCGCCCGCCAGGTCGTTGAACAGGTCGGCCACGTCGCCCGTGTAGTAGGTAGAGGAGGAGTCGCCCAGTTCGCTCGATGCGGTGTCGTCGTCGTCCAGGTTGTTGCGGGCCGTGATCGCAATGCCATCACCGCCGCCGGTGTCCGTCACCTTGTAGCACTTCTTTGTACTGCTGCCGCAGCGAATGGCGAGATTGTTGTCAACGACCACACTGAAGGAAATGCCCACGCCTCGGTTGAATAGTATGCCGTCGTAGGAGTCGTTGCCGCCGTGGTCGATGGTGTTGTGTCGGACAGTACACGCTACCGTTGGACTTCCCGTGGTGCCAGCGATGTCGCAATAGCAACAGTGTCGTACTCCTGCACTCTTGCAGTTCCGAACACTGTAGGTGTGGTTGCCTGATAGAGCCCCGCTGGAGAACTTGGCGTAGAATATCCCGGCATTGTTCGTCCCCGAACAGTTCTGTACCGTGACCGTTGATCCGGTGGCACACCTAGCTCTCAAAATAAAACCCGAGGCCGTGTTAGTCAGGCCATCCACGACGACCGTACACGTCTGGTACACTTGGATGGCATGACCGCCCGACACCGTACTGATGTAGGGCGACTCGCCACTAGCCGCCTGGATGGTAATGGTACGACTTGCCCACCCGCCCGTCAGGAGGCATATTCCTAAATCCCCACCCCCGTAGCAATCCGCGATCTCGTCGCCCGACTCGCCGTCGCGGGCCGACTCCCACGCGGCTAGGTCGGCGTAGTCGCCCTCGGTGCAGATGCCGCTGGGGGCGTCGTTGGCGAGCGTGACGCCGTTGTTCGTGACGGTCAGGTCAACAGGGACGTGCGTGTCAGCCAACCCGGCCCCGCTGGCGTAGATCGCCGTGCGTTCGGCTTCGCTCAGGGCGTGGTGGTAGATGCGGACGTCGGCGATGGCTCCATCGAACTCATTGTTTGCCCCGTTACGACCGCTTACCTGGAAGTTGTAGTACGAATCCCCACCCTGGTCGGTATCGTTGGCTGTGGCGGTCTCCTTGGGTGTCGTCACGTCATCGACGAAGACCTTAACCATGCCCGCATCCGTCGTGCCGTCCCAGGTAAAGCAGGCCCAGTGCCATGCACTGTCATCGTAGCGGTCGTCCGTATAGCTGGGGGCAGCGGTAGGGTTCCCGTCCCCACCAATTTTCATCATCAACTTACCTGCGACGCTGGTCTTCCCGAGGTGGGCAATGAACCCCCGGTTTGCCCCCGCGCTGTCTTGCTCCGACACAATCGCTTCCCAGTCATCGCCTATCTGCCCATCGGTCTTGAACCAGAAACAAACTGAGCGTGCCCCGCGACCCGTTATGGTCTTCACCCCCATCCCAACATTCTCAGCCCCGCCGAAGTCCAGGCCGGTCGTCAACACGCTCCCGCTGTTCGGCCCGGTCACGCTACTCAGGTCGCCGCTGCCGACAGCGTTGGAAGCCGTGCCGTCGTAGGCACCCGCCGGGGCCGAGTCGGTGATCGTGGAGCCGCTTGTCTCGTTCAGCAGATAGTGGGCCACGGGCTGGGTGTTGGCGGCGGTCTCTTTGTCGAGCCGCACCCCAGCGAAGTGCCAGGACAACTCGTCGCCGAACACCTCATCCGGCGTCTGGGGTGATCCGTTGTAGTCGCCCGTGCCGGATAGCTTGGCCCGCTGGTCGGCAGTAATCGTGCCGTTGTACTGGAACCAGTGCGATAGCTTTCCGCCGAGCGGGTTACTCCCGGCAGCCGACGCCCCGAACGCCACAGTATCATCAGCATTGAGGGCGGTGATTCCCGTACAATCCCCACTGCCAACCTCGACACCGTCCACATAGAGTTTGATGTCGTTGCCGTTTCGCTCGACCGTCCAGTGCTGCCAGTTCGAGTTGGTTCCCGGTGTCGTGCTACTATTGAAGCCAACGGCAGTTGAACCGTCGTTGTAGTAAATGCGGGCCTTGTGGGCGGAAGCGCTACTGGCCTCGTAGACCCGAAACCACAACTTAGCAGCGGCACCCCAGGAATAGAGCCATTGCTCCCCGCTGCCAGATAGATCTGTAAATCGCACCCAGCCACCGATCACCCAGTAGTCTGCTGGCGCGTCTAGGGCATCGTTTGCCGACACTACGATACGGTCTCCATCTGCTCCCATCTGCCACGACTGGGCCGCTGGCATCACAGTGCTAGTCGTCGTCATCGCCCATCCTCCACGCGAGCCGCCCGATCAGTCAGTTTCGCCGGCCGCTTGGCCGACCGCTTCACGTCCCGTGCCACCACCCGCGGCGACCGTTTCGACTTATCCAGGATCGCCCGGCGCGTCTTGGCGGGCAGGCCCGACAAGTCGACGTACTGGTCGCACTCCCGCCGCCCGTCCTTGTCGAGTACAGACTGGCCGTCCTTGTCGAGCTTCTGGAACGGATACCGCACGGCCGGGTTGGGCTCGCGGGAGGCGGTGAGCTGCTCGGCGATCCGGCCGTCCGCTGCGTCCTTTTCGTCCCAGTCGACGAGGACGAACTGCTTGACGGACAGCTTCCCAAGGTGCGCACCGTCCGGCACGATCTTGATTACCTCGCCCGTTTTGGGGTTGACAAGTGCCTGCATGGGTGCCCCTAGTATACCCCCACGATATTCGTGGCGTCGGTATCGGTGGAGTAGACCCTGCGAACAGCTAGTGGGTGGATGACACCAGCCGCCAAGTCGGTGAACACAACGGCAGTGTCGGTGTCATTTGCCATGTCGACCTTAACGTCGCCCTGTACGCCGACGTAGAGACCGCGGGTTACTTTGGCTAGATCGGCACCGTCGGCCGGCGTGATGCTGAACGCGCCCTTGGCCGACTGGCTGAGGTCGTTGTGGTAGCCCCCTGGCATGGGATAAACTCCTTACTGACGGGACTCAAGCCAGTCCAAGATGTCCTCGGCGTAGGCTTCGCCAATGTGCTTTAGGGCCACCAGTTCGGGCATCGTGGTCGGGATGGCAGAGACGCGATGAATGTTGTTCGCGCGCAACATGCGGACCAGCTTCGGATCAAGGTTCGTCCTGCTTAGGTCGTCGGCGTACCCGGCCCGTGGCGGTTCGACCGGGACGGGCGTGGGGATGTACACATCCGGTTCCTCGTCCGGCGATACGGGCTCGGGCTGTTGCTGAGCCAGCGTAGCCAGTCGGCGGAGAATCTCCGCGGCCTTCGCGCCGGTAGTCCCCGGGATGCCGCGCTCGATGTTGTGGACGTCTTCTAGGGTTAGTGCCAAACTCATGCGAGGATCTCCTGGCTTTCAAGCGTTCCTTCGATCATTGGGGCGGTGCCGTCTTCCTGGCTTCCTGGCGAGCCGTTGGCTGCTGCCTGGGCCGCCGCGAAGGCGGCCTGGACGTGAGGGCGTTCCAGCAACTCGTCGTGGGGCTGCCCCCAGATGGCCGTACTATCCCAGGAACGTGTTCCGTAATGGATGAGTGGGACCGTCTTTGTCACCAATACCTTTGCGCCCGCCTCGTGCAGGAGGCGGCCGACAAACCAGTCTTCCGATTCGATCTGGGGACGGACCTGCCCCGTAGCGACGTCGTAGTGGATTCGCGTCGGCGCATCGAAGTGAAAGTTTAGGGCCCCGGTGTCGTCTCTTTGCCAGGCCCAGTCCTTCGTGATGTCGGCCACCCAGCAGCCCGTGTTAATGAGCAGCGGATATTCCGGGAAGCCGAGATCCGCCGCAGAGAACGTCTCGGGGTAGTTCTGGACCTGTTGGGCCGTAAAGCGAAACAGGGGTGCCCACGGATTGCTCGGGTCGCCGATGCCAGCGCTGAACTGCCCAGCGTCGTTTTTGATCGGCGAAAGCGCGGAGACCACGTCGGCGTCACGCTCCCGCAGAATGTCGATGAGGGCTTTTAGCCACCCCTTGCATGGGACGATGTCCGCGTGCAGCATGGCAAAGATGTTATAGCGCCCCGCGAGCGCTTCGGCCCACAGGTTATTGAAGTTCTTCACCAGAGTTGCGGCGCGTGCGCGAAACGTCAGTTCCGCGTTGGTGACTCCGTGGTCGACGACGCAGCTCGCCGCCGCATACGGATGGGCGCCGAGGCTGGTGTGGACGGGCATCCCAATAAAGATGCGCATGGTATTCTCCGGTCGGTCGGGGCTCGGGTAGCGAAACGACTACGTCGTTTCGACGAACTGGATGATGGTCCAGTTGGTGCCATCGCAGTGCAGCAGCGCGGCCTCTGCGTCTTCAATCGTACCGATCGCCCCGCCAGCGTCGTTCTGTACGGCGATGTGCTCCCCGCCCGTGTTTTTGATGAACAACATGGTGTCCTCCATGTCGGCCTCGGGCGGCATCAGGAGGTTTTCGTCGTTGCCGTTCGGGTCGACAAGTAGCCAGTTGCCAGTAAGGAGCGTGCCGGTGGGCGTTCCCGGGACGCGAGTGAGTGTGACGGCGGCATCGCTCATGTCGATGGTCTGCGCGCCGGTCAGGCGAGCGAACCCGTTGATGTGAAACGAGCCGGGTGCCCCATTGACCCCGGTTCCCGAGCCAGAGCCGCCCGAACCAGGAGTGAAGGCAAACGAGGTGCCAGTGCCACCATTGCCATCCCCGGATGGGCAAGCGCCGCCCGTGCCGCCCGTGAACGCGAAGTCACCGGCGTCTCCTCCGGCCTGGTCGGCAGCACCTCCAGCAGACCCGTTACCGATGGTTAGGGAAAAGCCGCCGCTATCGAGACCGCCATCTTGGGAAGAATCGGTTCCGCCTCCTGCCGTTGCGATATAGACGTCCTTGCCGGCCGCGTCGGCGGCAGCCGTGTGGCCCGAGATGCTGGCGTCGTCGATGGCCAGGAACGCGGCGCCGCCGATCTGGAGGTTGACCTCGTTGGTGGAGTTGAGCGTGAGATCCGCCGCCATGAGCGTCTTGCCCAGCGTGATCTGTTCGCTCCCGTCACTCGTCACGAAGGTCAAGTAACTATTGGAACCCTCCTTGATGTCGAGCGCGGTGGCGTCGTTGTCAGCGATCGAGAGGGCCAGCCCCACGTCGGCATCGTGCAACAAGCTGGCGTTTTGCCCGGCGCCGAAATAGACGCCCTTGCTGTCGCCAACGTAGATGTTACCCCATTCACCCGACGTCGACCCCAAGTCGCTTCCACCACTTGTCGCCGCGACGATGTCCATTGTGTTCGCGACGGAAACGCCGTTGGAAATGGTGATTCCGCCGGTTGCGGCCAGGGTCAACGTCGGGTCGGTTCCGTGTGATGCGGCTGTAATGAGGTCGACGTACGCCGTGCCGTCGACGTCGTACGCCTGGATCTTTACGGTGTCGCCGGCAGTCTGTCCGCACTTCACTTCAACGTCCTGCACGGACCCGAGGGTCAGCTTTTCGCTGTCGTCCGTCGTCGTGACGTCGAGGTAGGTGTTGCTACCTTCCTTGATCGTGACGGCGTTCGCCGTGTTGTCGCTCGCAACGATGTTGACACCGCCACTGGCACCAAGCGTCAGAATTGGAGTGGTCGCGTGTGCGGCAGCGGTAATGAGGGTTTCCTGCGCGGTAGCTCCGACGTCGTAAGCCTGAATCTTGACGCTGTCCGTTGCGGTCTGACCCGAGTTGATTTCCACATCCTGGACCGACGCCAACGTCAGCTTTTCGGCATTGTCGGTGGTGCAGACCGTGATGTAGGAGTTCGTCGATTGCTTGATGTCGAGCGCGGTGGCGTCGTTATCGGCAACGCTCAGGGCCAATCCCTTGTCGTTGTCGTGCAAGAGACTGGCGTCCTGGTCGGCGCCGAAGTACATGCCCTTGGCGTCGCCAACGTAGATGTTGCCCCACTCGCCCGAGGTCGATCCGAGGTCGCTTCCACCGCTGGTGGCCGCGATAATGTCCATCGTGTTCGCGACGGTTACGGCGTTGGAGACGGCGATACCCCCGCTAGCAGCGAGTGTGAGCGTTGGTTTCGTCGCGTGGGCCGTGACCGTGACAAGCGACTCATGCGCGCCGGCTCCCACATCGTACGCGGCCAGGGCGAGCGTGTTGCCGGCCGTCGTGTCGGTCCTGAGCGTTCCGCCGTTGTCGAACTTGACGTGGCGAAAATCGCCAACGTCCTTGTTGGCGTCGACCACGACGGTCGCGCTGGCCTCAACGGTTCCGGCCGTCGTGTCGCCGGTCCGCTCGATAGCGGTAATGAGAGTGGTGGCGGCCCGGCCGTCCGGGATCGCCGCGCGAAGGGCCTGCTTGGTTTGCCGACCGAGACTTGCCATGGTATTTCTCCACTAGGAGTAGTTGACTTTGGCTGCTTTAGACTTCAAGTTCTCGCGGAGGTCGGCGCGTCGTTTCGGCTCGGCTAGGGACGGGTTTTGGGCGATGGCGGCTTGCATCTTCTCGTTGATGAGCCGCTCGTTGATGCGTTGTGGGGGCGGTCCGGTGGGCGTTCGGGAAATACTCAGACCGTTGCGGCTTTCGCAGGCCAGATTGCGCTTTTTGCAGAGTCGCTTAACATGGCCCACCGGATCGCTGGCTGGTACGAGCGCCTCCAGGTCGTTGGGGCCGGAGGCCAAGCCGCGGTCGAAGAAGTCGTGCGCGCTGACCGACACGCCACGACGACGGGCCTGCCGGATGAGTCGCTTGACGTCCTGGGCTGGCATCTGGTCGCCCAACATCGGCAGACCCGCCGCGTAGGTCGTGGTCGTCCGCAGAACGAGCCGGCGCGGCGCAACCTGTCGCTCGGCCTCTTCGCCGCACTCGGGGCACCGGCGCCGTGACTCGTTCACGCCGGCGAGATCCTCAAAGAGGTGCCGGCAGTTGGTACACTGGTAGTCGTACAGGGGCATGGGTCTTTCCTACGCTGCCGTTTTGGGCCTTGATGCCGCCGCCACCCTCTTGATGCGGGCGATGGCCTGCTCGTGTTCCAGCTTGACCCGGTGGTCCTCCTCGGTGTGGCGGAGTTCCTGGTCGTGCTCCTCCTCGCGGTGGATCATCTCCTGGTCGTGTTCCTTATCCTTGGCTTGGGCCTGTTGCTCGGCCTCGATCTGTTCGGGAGTGGGACCACCTTCGGCCATCTGGGGAGGCATGCGCGGCCCCATCATCAGGCCGGACGTTTCCATGTCGAGCGCCTTGCCCCAGAGGCGGTTCAGTTCGTTGAGTTGGGATGTGTCGCCCGTCACGTCGGCCTGCTTGTCCACTAGGGGGGCCATGTGCGGGTAGACCGCCTGAATGTTTTGTAAATCCCTTTCCTTGTTCGGCTTCCGCGCCGATCCGGCCTCGATGGTGCAGATGGTCTCGGCGAGCACCTCGTTCGTGTCGGCGTTTGTCCAAAACTTATCCCAGAGGTGGGCCCCGATTGGACCGAGCAAGGGGCGAACGTCTTGACCGCTGATTCTGGCGAAGTGTGTCAGGAGGAACTCGGCACGGGCGGCCACTCCCATCCAGTCTTCCACCTTGGCGGCCATGTGGTCTGGTCGAATACGGGACTTCTCTTCCCGGATCTGGATGTCGGCTGCCACGCGGGTTGTAGCCCCGCCCTGGGCGCCGTACATCACCTCGTTCAGACCTGTCCTCTGCTCGAATAGATGGAAGAGATACTCAACGCCGCGATAGGCGTCCGTCTTGACCTCGGGTTGTTCCAGGAAGAAGACGTGCTTGCGGATGTCGTCCAGGACGTTCGGAATTTCCGCGACGACCACGGGATCGGCGCTCTTGAGCATCGTCGTCAGTTGCTTGGACGCAGACTTGGCGACCGCCGCGATAGTGCGACTACCCTCCCACCCCTTGTGGAGAATGTTCGAGATCAGGATATTCAGGCAGATCAGTTCGCCCAGGGCCGGCGCCAAGTGGCTGATGGGCCAGCTCGACTTGGGTCGCTTCCAGAAGTCGAGCATCTGGCAGGGCCACCGGCGGTCGCGGTAGTACGGCACCGGCCAGGAGAACCACGCGCGGATGTCGTCGACCGTTGCGTTGAAGAAGCCTGGCTCCCCCTCAATGCGGTCGATGTCGTCCGGGGCGTTCAGGGGCCAGTCGTACCCGTCACAGAAGCACATATAGCAGTAGTCGCCGCACGCCTCCTCGAACGCGTTCTGCTGGTCTTGCGACATGCCGCTCAACCGGCCGCCGATGCCGCCGATTGAAAAGACTTCGTACCAAGTGACCAGATCGAACGTCCGCTTCTGCTGGTGATGGATGTTGCCCCGCGGGTTGGCCTTGCTGGCTGCCTTGGCCTCCCCGGACTCCAGCGGCGCCCCCTTCTCCCGGAGCGTGCCGTACTTCAGCTTAAACCGCCTCTCGACCTCCCAGTGCGGCTGAACGTGCTTACGCGCGATCCACTTCGCCTCTCCGAACAGGGCGCTGTTCGCGTCCGGGTCGATGTAGAGATTGTCGACCGTGTCCCAGAAGAGACCGGTCAATCGCCGGTCACTCTCGGGAAACGTGAACGTCTCCGGCCAGAGGACACCGCGCCCTTTGATGAGGGCCTCGGTGAGGGCCAGCTCGCAGTGTTCCTTGAGCGTGCCGGGCTGCTCGCGTGGCGTATAGTTGAGGTACGCCTCCATCACGGAGCATGCCGCTTCCTTGCGCGCGTGGGCTTGTTGTTGCTGAGACAGGGCCCATTGGTGGACCTGTTCGACCTGCTCGGGCGGGAACTCGTCGAGCCACACCTCGGGCCCGAACTCGATAGGCCGGTAGGGCTGCACGCATCGGGTCGGGTTCTTCGCGTAGAGCAACGGCAGGTAGATCGAAACCAGCTCGAATGCTTTGTTGATCGTGACCCGGAACCGCGGCTTGATCTGGGCCCCGAAGTAGCGTTTCTGGTACTTGTCGCTCCAGAGAAAATCGACGGCGCCAGCATAGAACTCCATGCACTGCTCCGCCACGACGTCGAATTTCGCGCGGCGGTCCTCTACCGCCATTTTGAGCTTGTTTTTCCAAGCGTCGACGAGCGGCTTCAGTTCTGTGCGGATGGAGTCGGGCATGGGTTACTCGCTATCCGTTGGCCTCCTTGGCGGCCTTTTCCTTCTCGGCCCGCTCTTGCTCTCCCCGCTTGCGGAAACTCGCAACCAATTGCGGGCTCCACGAGAAGTTCGTCATGCCGGCCAGCGTGGCAGCGATCTCGCGGTCGTTGTGTCCCGCCTTGGCCAGCTCGTCGATCTGCCACAGCATCATGTCTTCGTCGTGGAGATTGCCGGCCCGAAGCTGTTTGACGACCTCGGGCTCCGTACCGGGCCAGTAGTCCCAACAACCGTTTTCCCGCGCTGCGTCGGGGTGCTTCACCAAATACGGGTCGTCGATGTGTCGTACCCCGCTGCGCGGCAACGTGCGTCCGTTGGGAAGCAGGCCAACCAGTTCGGCCGTCTCGCGAGAGAACTTGAAGACGAACCCGATGCAGGGGGTGGTGTTCGTGCCCTTCGGGTAAAAACGCACCAGCGGTTGAACCGGCAGCGGGCGGAAAAACCGGGGGGATGGCGCCTGGACGGGTGCGAGCGGGGCGGGAGGCTTCGGCATCTTGCTTTTCGCGGAGGCGGTCGTCATGGGTCTCTCTCGGGGCTTAGGCGGCCTGGGGTGCGTGTGGCTCCCCGGCACCGCAGTGAACGGTGTAGTCGTCGGGCTTCTTGTCTTTCATGGTGTCCAGCCACTTCAGGAGCGGGGACTTGGGCCGGTCCTGGGGGCCGAGGCGGACAAACGCGGTGTTGTCCTCGAATCGCGGGGCCAGGAACGCGGCAAGGTAGCGGTTCATGTCCATCGCGTGGTTGTGGCGGTCCTCAACCTCCTCTTTGACGTCATCTTTCGTCATCCGCTTCTTGTAGAGGCGGAACTCCTTCTGCATCGGTTCCGTGCGGTCGGTCACGACGCGGAACATTGGGCGCCCGCCGACCTCTTGGAGCCACCGGCGGACGATCATGTTGCCGCCCGTGATGTTGTCCGACCCAAGCACAAAGCCCGATCCGGTCTGGAGGCTGGTCAGCCCAACTGCCGCGAACGCCTGTTCGTAGCAATCGTAGACGCGGATACCGAAACCCATCGGCGTCTGGCGGGCAGCGTGCGCGTCGATGATAAACGCCTGAAACACGGCGTCGCCGGCCATCAGCTTGAGGGCCCGCGCCATCTCGCCGGCGTCCGTCTGCTCGCCGTAAAACATTGCGTAGCAGACGACCTGATGGCCGTACTCCCATGGCGGCGGGACCGCGTAGAGCCCGGCCGCCGCGTGCGTCGTGCCCGGGTCGACCGCCAGGTAGTGGCTCCACTCTGGAGGCGGGACAAAGTCGCGTTCGGCCAAAAACTTCTCCAGCGGGTCCGGCTCTCGGCCGCGCCGCGGCAACCCGTGGATGTCGATGTCGAACATCGGAAAGACCTGGACCCTGTCCAGTAGGAACTGGCCGAGGTTTCTGGTGCGAACCACCTCGGGGCCCATCGCGGCCCACTCCTCGATAAGGCGGTCCCTGGCCTCCCGGGTGATGTACTGGTTGTCCTCGAACTTTAGGACGGTTTCCGTGACGTTGGGCGAGTCCCTGTACTGCTGCTCCTCGGCGCGGAGCGAGAAGTTTCCAAGCGCGTCGTTGTTCGTGTGCGGCCACGCGCTCCAGAGCACAAAAGCGTTGCGGTCCGCCGTCCGGGCGACCCACTCCTGGACGTGCTCGGGCCTCTGAATGTCCTCGTCGATCCCGATGATGTCGACGTCTTCGCCCTGGCCCGCTTCACCCCTGGAGGAATAGCCCTCGATGCGGGTGCCGTTCGTCAGGCGGATCAACGAGAACTGGTCCTCCGCCTTCTTCAGGAACGACTCCTGGGCAACGCAACGATCGGGCAGAAGCGGCGGGCTGGGGACCGTTTCCTCAATCCGCTTCGCGTCCTCGGGGTCCCAGGGCTTCCACGCTCTCAGTTTTCCGGTGTCCCGATCCTTAATGCACTGGAAGAGACCTGGCTTGCGGAGCTTGCGATAGACGCGTGCCAAGTGGCGCTCGTCCCAGCCGATCAACCAGATCACGAGCGGCTTATCTGGATCGGGCTTGCGGTACGGCAGGTCGATCGGCTCGCCCTTGTCGTCGTAGAGCGGAACCCCCAGGGCTGCCGCCGCAATTTCGACGGCCCAGGACGTGGTCTTGCCGGAGCGGTTTCCCCCGCGGAGGATCTTGATATACGCGCGCGATCGGTGGAACGGCATCTGGTGCGACCGTGGGCGATACAGGGCAACCCCATCCGCCTCGCGGCGCTGGTACTCGGCGAGATACTCGTTCAGGATTGGATCACGCTGCGTGCTCATCGTGCTCCAGCGCCAAAGGCTCCGCTGCCTCGTTTTCATCGCCGTAGGTCTTCAGGGCCACCTGCACAATGCGCCCCTCGATCGCGGCCTCCAACTCCTCCTGGGTCATCGCCGCCGCCTCCATGGAACGGTCAATGTGCTGGTTGCTCAGTTCGGTCAGCTTGAACAGGGCGCGATAGTAGTCGAGCGCCGTCTTGTAGCCGACCTTTGTTCGCAGGGCATTTTCGGTCGCGTCGGTCAGGAGTGTGGCAAACTTTTCAGCCACCTTGTCAATGCCGTCGAGCTTCTCGTAGAGGACGCCAACGAGTTGCGATACCCGCGGGGCCTCCAGGTTGTCGCCGCGGGCCATGGCGGCGATCTGGCCCGCCGCGACCTGCATGAGGGTGTTTTTGAGGTCCTCCATCTTGGCGCGCTGCCGCTCCCGGTCCTGTCGGCTGCGGCATGTGTCGCAGCGCGCTTCCTTGGAGCGGAAGGACGTCACCGGCCGCACCGTGCCGCACACGATGCACACGCGGTTCGTTGGTGTCGGAAGCTCCACCACGGGAAGTTCACCCGCAGATGGCTTCGGCAGCCTCGTGTGTGGCGGCGACTTCACCATTCGACGGTTCGTGTTGGGGCTTCTTGGCGACGTGGACCCACAGGTACGTTCCCATTACCGTAGAGAAATCGAAGCCGAATATCTCCTGGACGGCCCGCGCGACACCGGGAAACTCGTTCGCGTCGTAATCGTGGCCGACCAATAGCCCACCCTCGCGAACGTAGGGGAGCCATCGCTCAATGTCGGCCTTGACGTCCTCGTACGCGTGTGCCGCGTCAATGAAGATCAGGTCGAAGACCTGGCCGTCCGGGGCGGCCCAGTCCCGCTCCGCCATTTCCGAGGTGGCGCGGACGGCCGCGATGGTGACTTTGGGATTGGCACCCCGCGCGTTCTCAAGGAACGTCTGCTTTACACGATCGCGTCCACCCCATAGGGTGGCATACTGCCCGGTGCGGTCGGTGGCAGAGCCCTCGAAAGTGTCGATTGAGAAGAGGCAGCCTTCTCGGTCGCCGACGCCTTGGGCCAGCGCGACAGCCGACTCGCCGACCCAACCGCCGATCTCGCAGATACGGATGGGTCCGCCGCCGGGAGGATCGGGCAGTCGCCGCACCAGTTCTCGGAGGGCGTCAAGATCGGTGTCGTTGGTGGCGTGCCCTACCGTCGTGACCTCGTGGCCGCCGATGAGGCGCTTCGCGCCTAATTGCGGGGTCGACGTCCCCATAATCTCGTCGTCGCGCGGCGGTTCTGCGTTTGGCGATGCCGGCCCGAGGTGACGAATCGCCATGCCGGCCTGGTGGTTTTCCATGACGGCGCGGGCGTACTTCTCCGTGATTTCCCTGTTTGTCAGGGCGATCGGCTTGGTGGAGCACTTCACCTTGTAGTGCCCAGCCCAGCAATCCCAGCAGACCCGGACCGGGTTGTAGCCGAGTAGCTTCTGGCCAGCAAACGCCAGGTCGCGCGTCGCCGTCACGTCCTCCGTGGACGCCTTCTGCGATTTGTGAAGGTCCGTCCACTCGTAGTAGAACCAGGGCTCCTCGGACCGCTGAGATTCCCGGAGACACCGCTCCACGAGGTCCCTGACCTGGGAGGCATCCATCGCGGTGCCGCGTTCGATCTGGTCCACGTAGGGCTGCGCGAGACGTTCCGGCAGCCCCCTGCCGCGCTGCCTGGCTTCCGTCAGTGCGAACGCCCGCATGTCGAACATAATGAGCCCCGTGCCGATCGCGGGAACGGGGTCAATGCCTGTCCGCATCGCGGCGGCCTCTCGCGGAATCATCTCCAGCTTCCATGAGTAGTTGTCAACCCGGCTTTCTCCGCTGGACCACTGGAAGACGCAGACGCACTCGTTTGGGGGGCCCATCGTGTAGGGCGCGGCCAGCACGAGCGGGCCCTTCTCGTAGTGCTCGTACAGGGCGTCGAACGCAGTCTGGAAAAACGGCTTGGCCTTCGGGTCGCCCTCGCATAGGTTGAGGTCGGGGTACATATCCGAATCGACCATCACGAGGACGTCGGCCCCGATCTCTCTCGCGTGGACGACGGCGCGATTGCGCGTCATGGTCACGGGAGTGTCAGCAAAGTCCTTGTCGTCGATCCAGCCGATGCGGTCATCTTTCTCGGCCAACAGGATCGCCGTAGCCATCCATCGCGACACCTCGATCGAGTTCGACTTAAAGGAGGAGTTCCCGGCGTATGGGAAGTGGGCGATGAGGACGTTGAGTTTTCGGTCTTGCATGGGTCTCTCTTGGTCTCTCGGGTCGTTGCGGTCGTTGGGGTATATCAATTACAGAAAAAAGCCGCACCGGAGACCAGCCCCGGCGCGGCCCCCGAGCTGTCGCGCGACCGACCTTCCTCGTGATTCGGGCGTTTAGACGAACTGCGACCCAAGGCGGAGGTCGATCATCACGAGCCGGTTGGTCCCAGCGGACGTGCAGGCCGTCGCGGTCGAGGTGTATCCGGTCGTCGCGGCGTTCAGCACGTAGCCGACCCGGTTGGCCAGCTTGTTGGTCGCCGTGCCGTCCGTGAGGTCCGACGTGGAGTTGTGGGTGCCGCCCCATTTCGTGGGACGCCCAGCCGTCGTCGTCGCCGTGCTGCCGGCAGCGGTCAGCGTGTGGAGCGGGTCGCCCGGCAGCCAACTCGTCACGGCCGCCGAGTCGGCGAATGTGGTGTTCACCGCTGGCGTGTAGACCAGGGTCGGCCCCTCCACGCACAGCCAGAACAGGTCGCCGTTGCGGATGCCGGTGGAGCCGTACATCTCGTCCACGACGCCCGCGGCCATTGTCGCCGTGGTCGCGGTGAACTGGTCGACCCGCTTTCCTATGTAGCCCGTTGCCCACTGGAGCAGATAGCCACGGTAGATCGTCACGCCGGTGACGTTGCGGACCAGGACACACTTGACCTTCCGGCTGGAGCGGAGGGTCTCGGGCGCCGCGGAGTTTTTGTCCTCGAACCAAGCAACCGCCCCCTCAAGGTGGACGCTTGCCGAATAGTCCGTGGTCGTGATGGTCGCGGTGGGCCCGTAAAACGTGTTCCCCCGCGGGATGTTCGCTTGTGCCGTCATGGGTTATCCCTCAGAAAAAGGGGTGTTAAGTAAATTACGGGACCGGGTCTAGCTGTCGGCGTAGTCGTCCAGCTTGGCAAGCCGCTTCGGTCGCCACTTGAAGTTGCCCATCGAGTAGGCAGTGAACAGGTAGGCCATGTCCTTGTCGTCGTAGGTCGGTCCCTTCGACTCGACCATGTTCGGCGTCACGAACAGCAGTTCCGCCTCGTCCATGTCGATCGAGTAACCGTTGATGCCCGATGGCACGCCGTACTGGGACGTGATGGTCTGGCCCTCGAACTGCAACGTGTTGGGGAAGCCTAGCTCGGTCGCCTCGGGCATCGGCACCAGCGAGTAGTGGGCCGCCCGCATCGACTCGCGGAGTTCGGCGAAACTCTTTGGGGTCAGGAGCGTGAGCAGGCTTCCCTGGCCGACGTCGGCGTTCGTCATCATCCAGAGGCCCATGCGCGAGAGGGCCCGGATGCAGTTGTCCTCCCAGGTGTTATTCGTGCCGTCCCAGGAGGTGGACGTCGTGTTGATGAGCAGCGGACTCCAGAAGTCCCACTGGCTGTCACCGGAGCCTTCCGGCCAGTCGTACGCGTGGGTGGCATTCGGCGGCGTGCCCAGGTTTGCCGTCCAGGTCCCGCCCTGGGCCAGGTCCGTGTCGATGCCGTGGTAGGAATCGTCCGGGTTGGCGATCAGGTCGGCCACGACGGTATTGCCGTCGTCGGCCAGGACCGTTTCGAGACCCTCCATTTTGGAGGTGTCGCTGCCGCCGTCCGTGTACATCTCGTCCGAGAAATACTTGCGGACCTCGCCGAACAGTTCCGGCACGATCCGGTTGTACCGGTTCACGAGGTTGTGGGCGGAGTTGGCGAGCTTCGTGTACTCATCCAGGTGCATCGTGTCGGTGTGCTTGACACCCCGCCACGTCATGCTGGCCGTTTTTAAGCGGAGCTGGGGCTCGAAGGTCGCCGTCGAACCGTACTCGAAGCTCTCCGGCGTTCCCTGCTTCCACTTGACTCGGTACTCACTCTCGTATGAGGCGTCGACGCCCATGCGAAGGTTGCCGCGCCGCTCCATCATGGCAAGCCATAGATAGCGCCGCACGGTCTCGTCGACAAAACCCTTGACGTATTGCTTCGTGGCGTGGTCGACGAAGCCAACCCAGTGGTCTGCCATGGTGGATCACTCCCGATGGGGTTAAAGGGTGGGTTCCCCTTGTCTGGCGATGAGGTCGCCCGTGATGTCCTCCATCCGCACATGCCTCTGTGCCGGATAGGGACCTGGGGCCGTGGGGTCCGGGACGGCGCCGCTACGCTCGGGAGTGTGGTCGTGCGGCGAAATAAAGCGCCCCCGCGAGTCCCGGGGCGGTCCGCTTGGGACCATCGGGGGGGCTGGGGAGGTCGTGTAGGTTGAACGGAAGTTCGGGGAGTCCGGCTGGGTCGGGGCGGCTGGCGCGGGCTCTGGGGTCGCGGCGCCGTTGCCGAGAAGGAGGTCAAAGGCCCGCGTGAAGGCCCGCACCTCCTCTGGGCTCCATTCGTCCTGCTTTTGGAGGTCGACGCGTGCCACCTCGGCGGCGCCGTGGTACGCCTCCATCGCGCGGGGCTGAGGAACGGGTTGACCGGTACGGGGGTCGGCCAACGGCTGGCCCTGCTCGTTGTGCTGGTAGACCTGCGCGGCGTGCTGATCGAAGTAGGTTTCCAGCTCGTTTTGGGCCTGCTGTCTTGTCTCCGCCTGCTGCCGATGCTCGACCTGCTGGCGCAGGGCGGCGATCTCGGCATCCCGCTTGGCCAGTTCGTCGCCGACCGCGGCGGTAATGAGACTTCTTGGGTCCTGGAGGAACTCGGCCTGCTTGCGGGTGGCCCAGTCCTGGTAGCGTCGAACCTTGTCGGGCAGGGCGGGGTCGGCGCCAGGGCGCAGGTTCCCGTTCTCGTCAAAGAGGTATCGCCAGCCCGGATCGAACTCGGGGGCGTCCCACTGCCAAGACGATTCGGGCTCCTTGGGCGGTTCCGGGGCCTGGCGCTGCCTATCCTGGTCCTCTTTCCAGCGGCGGTAGGTCTCGATTTCCTCGGTGCTGCCGGCGACCTGGCGGCCCAGCTCGACATAGGGCCTGGACCGCTCGTACTCCTGGAGCCCAGCCAGCAGATCCTCTACGAACTGGTTGGGGTCCTGGTAGCCAGAAACGTCGTAGCCACGCTGGGCTGCCAGTTCGAGCGGGTTCGCTGGTGCGGGAGGGGGCGCTGGCACAGAAGGCCCCGGGTCCGGCGCGGGTGGCGACGAACTGGGGCCGGGAGGAAGCGGCGCGGGTGGCGCCGTCGGCGGCGCAGGGCTCGTCGGCTGCGGAACCGGAGGAGCGGGTGGAGCTGGCTGCGGCGCAGGCTGAGGCTCGGGCGCTGGCGCGCCCGGCGAGGGAGTGCTTGGAGAACCGGGGAGGGGCATATCCGGCATGGGTCACCAGGGGGCTCGGGGCAGGTCGGGTTGCTCACCGTCTCGGGTCTTTCGCCCGTCTGTCCGATTCTTCGCACCCTGGCGATGTTCGTAAAGAGTTAGTGGGTTTAGGTTTGCACCACTTGACTCAAGATGGGGGGGGTGCGTAGTATTTAGCTGTGGGTGGCGCCATGAGCGCTTGGGGTAAACGCAATTGACGCAGACAACCAAGATTCTCACCGAAACGCTGGTTCCCCTTGATTCCCCCAAAGGTCAGCTTGTCGGCAACCCCACCCAACGCCAACTCGCCAATTGGCGGCTGATCGGCCTGAGCGTGCCAGGCACACGCGGAGAAAGGCGGCGGGTCCGCCTGGAGTGGTGTCAGATCGGGCTCCGCCGGTACACGTCCGTCGAGGCGTACGGGCGGTTCTTGCGTGAGGTCAACCAGGAGGGGAAGGTGGATGGCTGATCGGCGGCTGGAACGGTTCGTCCTCGAGGCTAGAATCTCACGAAACACCTTGGTGCGCATGGGAATCACCTGGGATGGCAACCCACCATTTCCAGAGCGAGTGATGGAGATTTTGGAGCGGGAGGGCATGAACCCAGCACTCGACATCGAGGTCCGCGACGATTTCGAGAGGAACGTGTTTGTTTTCCGCCAAGAGTTCTTGGCAAGCAAGCCCAGAACATACACAGTAGCGCCAATCGAACAGCTCCGGGACTCGCGGGGGCGCTTTGTGCCGGCGATAAATCCGGCCACAGTTGCGCGTTTCGAGGATGGAAAATGGGTGGCAGACTTCCCGAACGCCGTCACAATCCAGGCAAGTTTTCCCTACGCCAGCACAGCCGTTACGGTTCCGACCCCCTTTGCACCTCCACAGTCCAACCAAGTCGTATCCCGACCCCCCGAATCAACCGAGCTAACGACCCGCCAACTCCTGGAGCGGTCCCGCGGTCCACGGCGCGTCATTACGCGCAAGCCCCGACCGAAAGAACCCTTGCCTTGAGGTGGGGAGGGTGTATAGCATTGGTGCGAATGGGGGCCTGAAGCATTGGACGCGTTTCTTGGGCCAATCTGGGGTGGCGGCAGATGAAGCGCCCGACTCACACCGCCACCGTTTGGTGGCTAGACGCCGTCGACGTGCCTGGCGACAGCACCACGCCGGACGCCAAACCCTACCCACGCGTTAGCACGGGGTTTCTCTTGAGCGAGACGGACGCAGGCCTGACGCTTTCTGGGACCTGGGATCAGCCTGACCAGAGTTGCGACGGCAAAACCTTCATCCCGCGCGGCATGGTCCAACGGATTCGGCGATGGAAAGTCCCCTGGGGGTAAGTAATGGAGATTCGCAACCTTGTCGTCGTTAGCGACCTACACTGCGGCTGCAAGATGGGGCTGTGCCCACCTGGCCCAGTCAATCTGGATGAGGGCGTGGCCTACGGGCCGAGTCGTGTTCAGCAGCAGGTCTGGGAGTGGTGGCAGGCGTTTTGGGGCGAATGGGTGCCGACCGTGACCAAGGGCGAGCCGTTTGCGGTTGCCGTCAACGGCGACGCCATCGACGGTGTCCACCACAACGCCGTGACGCAGATCTCCCACAACCTCGCGGATCAGTCGGTAATCGCCGAGGCGTGTCTCCGCCCGATCGTCGAGGCGTGCGAAGGCCGGTTCTACATGGTCCGCGGGACGGAATCGCACGTCGGCAAGTCTGGCCAGGAGGAGGAGCGATTGGCCAGATCGCTCGGCGCCATACCGAACGAGGTCGGCCAGCACGCCCGCTACGAGATGTGGGTGCGGCTAGGTCGCAGCCTGTGCCATCTGGCCCACCATATCGGCACGACGGGCTCGATGCACTACGAATCTACCGCGATCACCAAGGAGTTGACGGAGGCGTACGTCGAGGCGGGCAGATGGAACGACGAACCGCCCGACGTCGTGGTCCGCTCGCACCGCCACCGCAACGCCGAGGTCAGGGTTCAGACCTACAAGGGCTTCTGTACGTCTTGCGTCACGGCTGGCTGGCAGCTCAAGACGCCGTTTGCGTACCGCATCCCGGGTGGCCGGCAGGCCCGGCCGCAGATCGGCGGCTCCCTTGTCCGGTGCGGAGATGAGGACGTGTTCACTCGACATCAGGTGTGGTCGCTCTCACGTCCACCCGAGGTGAAGCTGTGATTACTTACGACGAGTGGCACGCCGAATTGGAACGGGTCACGTCCCAAGAGACGGAAGGTGCCAAGTCGGTGCCCGAATGGGCCGAGTCGCTCCACTGGAGCCAGGCGAGAGTGCGGTCTTGGCTCAGGGCCGGTGTGGCGAATGGCTGGGTTCAGCGCGTATTGGTCCCGCGAGAGAACCTCGCTGGGCGCGTCCAGCGGTATCCCTGTTATCGTATCCTAGAACAGACCTGCTAACGGAGAGCCCAGTTGTGTCGATTCCCGAATCCCACCCCGACAACGACCCAAGCACCCCGGACCCCGGCCGTCGCCCCGAGCTTCCGGCCGGTATGCCACCCGACCATCTCGAAAAGCGGCAGGTTCCGCCTGGCTCCCCGAGGGCCTTTCAACTCACGAGGGGATGGGACGGCCAGCAGAACCACGCGGTACGCGCGGACTACGACGAGGTCCCCGTGACAGCAGAGGAGCACTACTGGACCATCCACAAGGAGATCGCCGCACTCCACCGTACCAAGGGCTCGGACGTCGGCCACCCCGACGACCCACTGGCGAACCTCCGGGCCTCGGCCGCGTACAACGTGCCGCCGTGGGTCCACTGCATCATCCAGTGTGACGAGAACCTCCGCCGGGTCCAGGCGTTCCTTCGCAACGGTTGCCTCGCCGACAAGGATTGCAAGGTCGAGAACGCGGTGATCGACCTAGCCAACTACGCGATGCTCGGCCTGGCGCTCTATCGCGAACAGGTCGATCGGGAGCGGGCTGGAGGGTGTGGGTGCGACCTCGGACAGTGCGACCACACGGAGATTCCGCAGGCCGTCACGATGTCTGGACACCTTGAGATCCAGTCTCCGCCGCCTCCACCGGACCGCAGGGTGTCTGAACGATGAACCGACGTGACGCTATGCCCCAACACCTCTGTGTCATCCACATGATGCGAGCCGGCGGCCACGCCGTCGCCAACTGGCTCGAGAAGAACTGGCCTAGACCGGTCCAGGTCGTCAACGACGCCCTGCACTCCATGATGGACCGGGTCTGGCAGCCGCAGCTCGACTTAGCCGGTGACGTCCTCATCAACGTCGAGGATCGCACGATCGCCGAGACACAGCGGCGCATCGGCGACGTGACGAACTGGCACTACATCCTCGTCCTCCGCGACCCGTTCAACCTCTTCGCCTCCCGGGACGCCTACGGGGCCGCTTGCCAGTTGCCCCGGATCGGCCCAGAGCCCGTCGACTGCTGGCGGGAGCACGCCCGGAACGCGATGGCGTGGAACGCCAGCCCGCCCAAAGACGGCACGCTCATCCTGTTCAATCAGTGGTTCCGTAGCCCCGTCTACCGGCTCCACCTGGCCCAACACTTCAAGCTCAAGGACGCCAGGTCGTCCCGATTTCCCGACGCCGGCCTGAACGATGTGCCGCGCCGAGGGCTCGGAAGCTCGTTCGACCAGCTCGGCTACGACGGCAAGGCCCAGCAGATGCCGGTCCTGGACCGCTGGAAGACCCAGAAACCCGAGTGGTACGCCGAGCAGTTTGACGAAGACGTTTGCCTGCTGGCGCGGTTCCTCTTCGATTCGGGGATCGACAAGATTCTGGGACCGGTGGACGACCTCGTGAGGGCAAAGACATGCCACGGCTAGAACGGTTCCGCCGTCGACTCGAATCGCTCTGGGCGAGAACAGACCCGGACGTCTACGCGGTCCTTTCCGCGCTGGAAGACCTGGCGGACGAGCTCGAGGAAGCCCTGTCCGACCTACAGAAACATTCAGACCAACACGAGCAATGATCGAACACACCTGGACGTGGCGATGTGATCTCTGCGGCTATGAGCAGACCCGGTCGCAAGAGAAGTGCTTCGGGGATCCCACCCTGGAGTGGTGGGACGTTCCGCCCGAATGGCACCTCATCAACGGCAAGCTCATTTGCCCCAACCACGAGGTCGAGATTGACCCAGACCGCGACGACGGGGAACCGATCAAACCAGCGGTCTACCAGCCCGTCTACCCCGTCCCGCCCGGCCGCACGATGTACGAGTGCGCCAAGAACCGCGGGTGGTCCGTCGTCGAACTGGCTGAGAAGCTCAATCTGAAACCAACCGACGTTCTGGCTATCGGGTCCGGTGGACGCCTCATCGACCCAGACCTCGCCGAGAAGCTCGAAAAACTATTCGGCCAAGAGGCCCGGTTCTGGCTCAACCTGGAGGCCAACTACCGGGAGACGCTGGCGCGATTGGAGGAAGAGGATGGCTGACCATAGCCCAGAGCCGTGGCGCATCGCGGAGGTGCCCGCTGGTGGGCAAGGAATCATCGACCGGAACCACCGTACCGTCCTTTCGGACCCGTACGTGATCCGAGATGAGAATAAACACCGGGTAGTCGCCTGCGTCAACGCCTGTACCGGCATCCCGGAAAAAAACCTGCCAAAAGTCCACGGGGTCTTCGCGGCGCAGAGGGTCGCACAGGACGTCCACAACGAGATTCTCCAGAACCTCATCCCGTCCGCCCGCAACATCGAAGACTTCGTCCAGCTCGCCCTCGGGATTCGCTGCCGCGTATCCGGCGTCCAACTCCTCTACACCGAACTGGAGCCATGAAGAACATCCTCCGCTACACTGAAGAAGTAACCCCAAATCCGCAAATACCAAAGTGTCCACCCCAAAAATCACCCCCCCAAGGGTAAAAACTTCAGACACCCCTTGATCCGACCACCACAGGGTCCGAATAATGCTACCATGAGCGAATCGACTATCCAATGTCGCGACTGCCGCTACTGGGGACACATGAGACGCGTCGGAAGTGACGTCCTCGGGCGCTGCAGGTATTTCAATGGATTCCTGGCAGCTCGCTGGCTCCCAAGAGGCACCGAGCCACTTACCCTAGACGACGAGACCTGCCGGGACGCTATACCGCGCAACCACTACGATGACCCAGTCCCCTCCCTCTCCTTGCAAAACCTTGTCACACCATACGACCCGTAGACCATGCGGATCGCGTGCCTCAAACGCTACTGGGACCCGGCTGACTAGGTCCCAAACCTGCACGGACTTCGAGCCGACCGAACCCTAATACCACCCCGAGCCAGCTCCGACCAAGCTGGCCACCAGGACACCCAGCCTACATAGGGGCCCCACCACCCTAGCCCCAACTACCAGTGTCCCGGACGCGGACAAACGCATCGGTAAACCGGATCAAGCCCGGTGAAAACGCTCTGCGGGTCCAGGGGGATGTAACCCGGTGACGCCCCCCTTAAAGCCAAGGGGTCGCTCCAAGCGGCGCCCCCAGATGCCGAAAGCCCTTGGCCCGACCGTCCGCGTAACTCCCTAACCCCGAATCCCCTCCTCTATTCGGTCATCCGGCTACTCTGCGCGCCGACATCCCGTCGCCTCTACGGTACGCCCGCCCACCAGTAACCCCAGCCACCTCGCCGCCCCCATCGGGAAACCCCTTCCTGTCCCTAACCCCAACGGGGGGGCCCCCGGGTTTTCGCGCCAAATTCTGGGAGAAGACCCTATATGAAGGTCGGTCGGCGAAGGGATGGGTACCCCGGGGTGCGGGAAAATCGACGCAACTCGTTACGCCGCAACAACTTACGTGGCTCGTTGCCGTTCGCGACGTACGCCCGCCCCCCAGCGGCGGTATAGACATAAGCATTGTGCCCCATCACAATAGCCTCTCCCATGATTGTCGTAAGCCTATGCGGCACAATAACTTAGGGCTGGGCTACTGATCTCTGCACTTTCTGTGCGACAATGGCGTAATCTTGGCGCTCCTGTGGTGCTGCGCCGCCTGCGCATGTTCCGCGCGGGGCGTGTTATGGGTGCGGCCTTCCCTGCGGGCTGCGGGAGTACACCCCGTGCAGGGGTTTCCCTACGGGCTGGTCGGATAGTGCAATTGCCCCGGTGCGAAACAGAGCATGGCGAAACTGGGGTGTTTGCACTAGTTTCCGGCTGATGCTTTCACACCCCCGCTTTTGGTGGGTGCCACTTTTGGTGTTTTAACGCAAGTTGTTTGGTGGCAACGGTTTGCGTCGTTTGGTGCGGCGACGTGGAAAAATGAAAATTCTAAATCCTTTGGTGGCAAGGACTTACGAAACGGCACGCGATTTGCTGGGGCCCGTTTTTTCGGGTTGGTTGACACGACGAAACGGTCGTTGTGGTCGAAACGGCCGGTTATGCCGGAATGAGTTACGTTACCCCGAACGAGAGGAGAGAGGAATGGTCACGCGAATGTCATGCCGATTGGGAGGACGGGTGAGCAGCAGTGCTAACCCGGCGGCTCAGTTCACCCCTGGACCTGGCGTACCGGCTAGCTGCACGGGTGTGCGGACGCTATGGCGTTCGGCCTACTCGGCGGTCTACATGCCCTCTCTGCTTCCCGATGTGGAAGCGGTTCCCGATCGGGAAATCGTGCCGGATTGGGAAAGTATGGCGGCTCTGGCGGGATTCGGGCCAAATCAGGCCCGGATTCGGCGCGGTCGGAAGGCCGGTTGCCATCTGCGGCGCCGCCGGCGTGGTTGCACGCCGCTCGGCCAGATCGGCGCCGGTTGGTCGCGTACGCTGGCTTCGCACGGCGGCTGGACGGCCGCTAGCCGCGCTACCCGTAGGGTACGCCCCACGTCGGAACCCGTGCCGTACCGCGCTCGCGAAGACCGTCCTCACTGGCCGAACTACCCCGAGAAGCCTATCCCGGAGCCCGAAGAGAACCCCACGGTGACGACTGGCAAGGGTGTGGTGATTGAGTGGGCAGGAGGCACCGTTCTCGCTGCATTCGAGCACGGGAAAGGTGAGGCGCTGAGCATCATCGACTACTCCGCCGCAACGTATGAGGAAGTGGAGTCGTGGATCAATCGGTACGCTCTGTGGGGCAGGGGCGTAAGCTATGGGGAGCGGGTGCAGGGTTATTTAGATTCGTTGCCGCGGGAGCCACGTTGCCGCGACTCGCAGATCGAAGCAGGCTTCCCGCTGTCGGGTTGCGTATCGTAGTGATCCACACGCTGCCCCTACGGGGGCACCGTGCGGCTTACTACCCCAAACGGAGGCGGAGTATGTTTACTCGCAGCATCACTGGCAGTACCGCCACACTACTGGCATACGCGCCCAATGGGGCTTGCGTCGGTCGGCGCGGTGTGGCGACCGGTCGAGGCCTTCTGCGTCGCGCGGCGAGCGAAGCGGTGCGACTCGCGGCCGATTCGCCGCTATGGCGGGTCGCACTGGACCAAGGGCAGATTGAGGTAGCCCGGTGGTCTACGGCCACGAAGCGGTACGTCAATCGGAGGGTAATCCGATGACCTACGCCAAGAGCTACCCGGAGGCCCTACAGAGGGCCAGAGAGGCGGTAGAGCTTGACCGCCGACGTAGGCCGCGGCGTGGGGGCGTTCCGAAGGGGCGACCCTGCGGAGTGTTCCTTGTCAAGGGAGGACCGCACCCATTCGGTGTGGAGTTCCTCAGCGATGCGGTAGACCCACCGGGAGCGCTGCGGTTGCTGGACGAGGTAGAGGACGGGTACGATATGGTGGCGGAGTAGCGGGGTGGGATGGGCGTGGTGTTGCTTGTCCGCCCGCCCCAGTCGTCTAGTGGTGTGTGCCGCCAGACGGTTGGGGCGGTTGGATAGACTTTCCCCAAACAGGAGGCGTAGGATGAGTGGCAAGACCGGCGTGGCGCTCCTCAAGGAGTATTTCACAGACCCCAAGCTGGAGTTGGCCGAACTGAAGGCGCTCTCGAAGGAGGAGCGGGTGGAGCTGGCTGACGCGGTGGCGTCGGAGCTGGGGCTGAAGAAGGTCGGGGGCCCGAACAACGTGACCTACGTGTAGGTCTAGGGTGGCTTTGTCCACCCGCCCTGGTTTCCCAGGGGAGGTCTGGGCGGTTGGACACTGTGCCGCCAGAAGGAGTGAAGAAATGATTATCACGAAAGGGCCGCTTCAGCGGGTTGGCGAGGCGTGGGGGTTCCCCGGCAGCAAGTCAAAGCTGGCGCGCCCGCTACTATGCCGGCGGATTTTGGGACGCCTCTTCAAAATCCCCAAAGGCACCGAAAGAATCTGGGCGCAAATTTCCGACCACCCGCTGCCGGGCGCCGTCCCGTTTGTGTTTAGTTCGCCAAGTTACTGCTCGCTACGTTACCGCAATCCAGTCAGCGGCCGGTGGTGTACACTGTATCCAGCAGCCGAGCAGGTGGTTGGCCAGCTAGGTGAGACCATGGTGGAAAGAACCTTCTTCGTCAAGATAGAGTACGAGGAGTAGTGTAGTTTTGCCGCCAGACGGCGGCTTACCCCGAACGAGGAGGATAGGTCGATGTCGAAGCTATTCAGGTTCAAGGGCGTGACGTATGAGGTGCGCAAGCAGCCTGGGACGGGCAAGCTCCAGTACCGGCGGTGCTTGCGGTGGGAGGACGTGCAAACCACGATCGCCGAGGACAAGAGGCCCAACGGCTTCAAGCTGGAGCTGGCCCGGTCGGCGAACAAGATCGGGCAGAGCGCCTAGGGGGGCCGAGATGAGGAAATACGATCGGATGCTCCTCCTGCGCCCCGATGGGGAGTGGGAGGAGCTTCGGGTTCCCCGGATGTTCAACGTCCGGGATGTTCAAGAGCACGCGCCGCACTCTGATGTGTGGTTGTACGTCCCGCGCGGCGATCGTGTGATCGTGTGCCGCCAGACCGGTTACCACTACCAGGATGGGCCCTGCTACGTGATGTGGGACCCGGACGAGAAGGAGTTTCGGTGTAGTGATGGAGGAGACCCACGGGAACTGGCGTGGGAGGATAGATTGGAGGTACTCGCCGACGCCCGGTAAATCTCTAGGAGGACGATTATGAGACAGTTCTTCGTCACGACCGCGGACCTGGGCGTCCTCGTGTGGGCAGACAGCCCTGCCGAGGCGTTCGACGAGGCCCTGCAAATTGCGATGGACACAGGGACAACCACCCTCGGAACCGTCATGAAGGCCGAGGAGTTCGACGAGGACGGCCGGCGTACCGAGACGTGGTACACAGCCACCGAGAACGTCTGCCGCAGGGCGGGCGTGTGGCAGGAGGTAGGAGCATGAAACTCCTGGCCAAGATCACCCCGCGCCGCATACTGGCGTGGGGTCCGTGCGCCGAATGGGATGCGGCCCGAATCCGGGGCGTATTCCGCAAGCACGGCTGCACCTCGGCGACTCCTCTGGAGGTGGCGTCGTGGGAGGATGTGCCGCCAGAGGATCGAGCGTGGGTGCTGTTGCGGCCGGGAGTGTTCACAGAACGCGAACTCCGCCTCATCGCTTGCTGGTGCGCCGAACAAGCCTTGAAACGGGAGCGAGCCGCCGGACGAGAACCCGCCGCCGCAAGCTGGAACGCCGTTCGGGTCGCACGGCGACACGCCGACGGGAAAGCCACAAACGAAGAACTGGCCGCAGCCAGGACCGCAGCGTGGGCCGCAGCGTGGGACGCAGCCGGGGCCGCAGCCAGGGACGCAGCCAGGGCCGCAGCGTGGGCCGCAGCCAGGGCCGCAGCGTGGGCCGCAGCGTGGGACGCAGCCAGGGACGCAGCGTGGGCCGCAGCGTGGGACGCAGCCAGGGACGCAGCGTGGGCCGCAGCGTGGGACGCAGCGTGGGACGCAGCCGGGGCCGCAGCCAGGGACGCAGCCTGGAGTAGAATTTTCCGACACGTCCGGCATGTACTTCGCAAGCGTGGACACGCCGATCGCTCGTAGCGTTCGGCAGCGGGAGGGCGCTGGTTTTGCATTCTCGGCCGGCGTCCTGGGTGGGCCTTTCCTTGGAGGGGCGGTCCACCCGCTCGGTTTCTGGTGCCGCCAGGGCCCGAGCGGTTGGACTGTTTCCGTTACCCCGAAAGAGAGGTGAGACTATGGCGATGAAGAAAGAGAAGTTGGAGGAGCTTCTTGTCCTGTACCGCGAGGGCAAGAGGGAACACAAGGACGTTCGGCGGGCAATGGTGGACGCCATCGGCGCGGGAACCGTGGACGTGGAGGAGGGCTGCAAGCTCGTCGATGCCCTGGATGTCGCCTCTAAGGAGAAGAGCGGCCTGAAGGACCCGGACGTTCCGAAGGTACAGTTCAAGGACGGTCGGGCGCTACTCAACCAGAGCATCAAGCAGATGAAGCTCACGGGTCGGCAGTCACTCCAGATCGCCCTGGCCCTGCCCGATCTGTTCCAGGTGGTCGCGTCGAAGGCCGGGAAGCCGGGCGACAAGATCACTTCGGAGTTGAAGAAGACGACCAGGAAGCGGAACGGCAAGGAGGTCGAGGACTCCTACACGGAGTACACTCGTGGCGAGTTGGTCCTGGGCTACCAGGAGCCTCACGCCAAGAGCTTCGACGAGCTGACCGACCGGGCACGCCGGTGCATTATCGAGTTCGGTCGCGAGCTGGAGCGGACGGCCATCTAGCCTAACTCCGCTGGGCGAACCTCCCCGCACGGAGGCGGGGGGGCTGCCGATCGGAGTTGGACTGTAGTGCCGGCGCTGTGTGATGGTGCGCTGGTGGTTCTAGCCTGTAGGAGTGAGACGATGGCACACTTAATGAAACGGATGCGGGTGACGATCGACGCGCGAGCCGTCGCGGAAGGTGTGCTAGCGATGATGGGCGAGCACTATGCGCTAACCGGCGACCCCGAAAGTGACGAAACGCTGGTGCGCTTCGGCATGCTGCCGGCGAAGTGGATGACGATGGTGGAAGAGCAGATGGAAAGCGTGATCCGGGAGCGGTTCGACCTGCTGCCGGCCGGGCGCGACAACCGCGACGAATACCATACCATCATCCGCGACCCCGAGGCAGAAGACAGCTACCGGATGGTGCAGTTCAGCGTCCGGGCGCTGGTGCAAGAGATGTTACACGAAGTCACGCTGGCGATGTACGGCAGCGTGGAAATGGTGGTCTGACTAAGGAAAGGGCGAGATGAATAACGACCGCATCGTAGAGCGGCTCCGCAGTATTGTGGAGGCCGCGGGAGTCAGGGTACAGGCAGTGGTCCACCCAAGCAGCTTGCGGGTGGAGTTCACTACGTCGCCGCCGCTCTGGTGGAACTGGGCACAGTGCGACAAGGCGACCAACGAGATTCTGGACGCCCCCTTGGCGGAGCCAGATCGGTTTGGCTGCCACCCGGAGGGACGGACGGCGGGGACGATCGGGGACCACTTCAGCACAGACCACGACCGAACCCATAGCTTCTGGCGGTTCCGGCTGGAGACGCACCCCGAGACCATTGTGCTGGCGTAGGAGTCTCCCCACCCATCCCCTTTGGCTAGGCCAATGTGCCGCCAGAGGGGCTTGGCGGTGAGATTCTGTACCCCAAACGTGAGGAGGTGTAGCCATGTTGACATTCCTGATGGAAGAGGTGCGCGCCGCCGCTGCGGAGCGGCTGGAGCACGAGCGCGAGATTGCGGAGACGGACGGGGCCCCGGTCCTGCCGTGGAGCCGGCTGACGGACCTGTACGAGGAGCCGGACCTGGACGACGCCGCGTAGGGGGCACTTTAATGGCCGTAGCGCCGAGGGGTCCAATGATACGTCCGAAAGCCGCCCGGCCCAAAACTCCGTATTGTGTCAGGGGTTTTGGGCTAGGACGGGACGTTACGGCGTGTGCCGCCAGAAACCAAGAACCTGGAGGGCTTGATGATGTGCCAAGTGGAAGACTACCTAGCGAACCTAGCCTCGTTCGTCGAGGGGCTGGTTTGCCAGGGCAGGGAGGAGCAGGCCATGACAGAGGTGCTCTACGCCATGCTCCACAACGGGGCGCTGCATCGGGCGGCGCGAAACGACCTGGAACTGTCCGGCCTGGTAGACCTGGGACACCGGGTAATGCAGGCCGCAACGGGAGACGAGGAGGGTTGGCGATGACAACCAAGACGCCCAGCGACAAGCAGATGCCCCTCGTCCACCTGAACGGGAGCGGTAAGGACAACCTCCTCCAGTGGCGGGAGGAGGCATGGGAGGCTCTCGACGAAGCCCGCAACGCCCTGGCGGCGATGTTCCCGAACGGCCGGGACTACTATCCGCTGGGGCCCGAGGCATTCGAGCGGGCCATCGAGCAGCACAGGCGTCGGCAGGAGGCGATCCAGTGGGTCATGGACGAGATACACGCCGAGATCCAGCACATTTACGAGGTGACCGAATGAGGCTCATGACCACCAGCCAACTCATTCAGGAGGAGAACCAGTGGTGTCACCTTGTCCGGCACTTCTGGGAGGACCGCCGGCGGGAGATAAACTGCCCCGCCCGCCGGCGGTATTACGGGGAGCGGATCACGAACGCGGTGGCGTACATTAACGTCTTGGCTGGCCTAGCCTCAAAGGCGACCACCTAGCCCGCCAGGAAGGGCCCTCAATGGCCGCGCCGTCTTGCTTCGCGACAAAATGCGCGTCAAACTGTCGCGAAAGACGGCGTGCGCCACCGAAGGCCCCGCGTAGTGCGGCTCACCCATTCACAACAGGGCGTGGGGGGGCGTATACTGTGGTGTAGACAATCCGGTTTTGGGAGGCGTTAGATGGCACAAAAACAACGTGAATTGCGAATCGAGGATATGTCCGCTCGGGATTTTGAGCGGGCAAGAGAAATCGCCGCAGCGATAGTGGATAGCCAGGTGGCGCCAGCCAATCCAGTTTTTGGCACCTTGGCACTAGCCGAAATCCTGCGCGGGTTCTGGCGAGGCGCCGCTGGCCTCCGCGATGGCCTCGCCGCTGGCCTTTACGATGGCCTCGACGCTGGCCTCCACGCTGGCCTCGACGCTGGCCTCCGCGCTGGCCTCGCCGATGGCCTTTACGCTGGCCTCGACGATGGCCTTTACGATAGCCTCGCCGCTGGCCTCGACGATGGCCTCGACGATGGCCTCCGCGCTGGCCTTTACGCTGGCCTCGACGCTGGCCTCCGCGCTGGCCTCGACGATGGCCTTTACGATGGCCTCCACGCTGGCCTCCGCGCTGGCCTCGACGATGGCCTTTACGATAGCCTCGCCGCTGGC
>Ga0180437_10001957_pt1 | contig 34166 bp, 33 predicted proteins | sample SS_ome_4_FD_132410 | JGI IMG/M metagenome (GOLD analysis project Ga0180437, IMG submission 132410) | Hypersaline lake sediment archaeal communities from the Salton Sea, California, USA - SS_3_D_1 metaG | ecosystem: Environmental > Aquatic > Non-marine Saline and Alkaline > Hypersaline >... | reverse complement strand
CCACGGAGAGCTCGATGTACTCCACGGATCGGGCGAGCCGCCTCGCGTCATCCATTGAGCCTCGGTTCAGGAGAACGCGCTTGGCCCCTTGACCGGCTGTGTCTCCGACGACGCAGACTCGAGTCAGGTCGACCGCTGGGAGGAGGCCGGTCGCCACAAGGTGCTGGCTCGGCAGACGAGCCGAGAAGGCGCCGCCGATCAGAACGCGGCCCAGCTCCTCCGCACACAGCCCGGCATGTTGGAGCAAGATCTCGATCCCCGCGCGGACGGCCGCCTTGGCGAGCTGGAACTCACGGACGTCACCCTGATACAGATAGACGGGGCTCTCACCGTCCGTCAGCCGGAACCGCCGCTCCTTCGCCTCCCCTTCGAGGCGATCCGAGAGCAATGACTCCCCGTCGGAGAACCGGCCCGATGGATCGATGATGCCCGCTGAGTAGAGTCCGGCGACGGCGGAGACCAGCCCCGTCCCGCAGAGTCCGATCGGGGTGGACCCGCCGATCACAGCGCACCCGATTTGTCCGTTCTCCACGCGGACCGATTCGATCGCCCCATCGAGCGCAGGCATCCCCTGGACGATGGAGGCGCCTTCGAAGGCGGGACCGGCCGCGGTCGAACAGGCAATCAGCCGCTCACCGAGCGCCAAGACCATCTCTCCGTTCGTGCCCACATCGAGGAAGAGCGTGCTCGTCGTGCTCTCTGACAGGTCCGTCGCGAGGATCCCTGCGATGATGTCGGCTCCGACGTAGGCGGAGACGGCCGGCAGAGTCTCGATGACTCCCTGTGGGTGGATGGCGAGACCGACGTCCCGTGTTCGGCAGCTCACGCTGTGGCGGAAGACGGGAACGTACGGACTCACATCGATCCCCCTCGGATCGACCGAGAGGAAGATGTGGATCATCGTCGGGTTCCCCACGACCGTCGCTCCATAGATCGACTCCGCCAAGACGGACGATTCGGCCGCAAGACGGTGAATCAAGGCGTTCAGTCCGTCAACCACGGCACCGTGAAGCTGCGCAAGACCCTCTTCTCCGCCTCGTCGCACATGCGCGATCCGCGAGATCACGTCTGCACCGAAACGACGTTGGGGGTTCCTTGACGCGGCCGCCCCGAGCTGACGCCCCGTCGCAAGATCGAACAAGTAGACGGCGAGCGTCGTCGTCCCGACGTCGATCGCGAGCCCGCAGGCCGCGGTCGCGGTCCCAACTCGCACATCGAGGAGCTCTCCCTCGGTCTCGATCACTGAGATCTCCCTGGCTCCGCTCGGAAGACCGGCGAGCCGCCGGAGCACCGAGAGGGGAATCCTGAGATCCTCGCCGAGCGCGTCACGCAGGTGCCCCGCGAGAGGCCGCTGGTCGTCGCGAGACGGTGCATCGAGAGTGACCGTGTGCAATCTCACCGCCGGATCCAAGTCCGCGATCGAGACGGTCGTGTCGTGCGCTTCCTTGTGGTTCAGCTCGCCGGTCAAGGGCCGGATCTCAATCCTCGCCGTGCCCTGCAGCAAGTGGGCACACGCGAGTCGCCAGCCGCTCGCGATCTCCGTGGGGGCGATGTGGACCAAGTCGGAGGACATCGGGTTCGGCGCCCGGTCCACGAATCGGATCCTGCACTCCCCGCATGTTCCTTGCCCCCCACAGGAGCTGCCGATCGGCACGTTGTTCTCCTGCAATGCGCAAAGGATCGTCTCACCGATCACTCCTCGGAACGAAATGCCATCCGGGACGAGCTCGATCTCGCCATACCTCTCTTCATTCGTGTCGCTCTCGTCCACGTTCACCTCGGGGTCAAGGTCAAGCGTGCGGCTAACCCGTCGTGCTCGCCCGGTGGTGCTGGATGTACTCCATGCAGTACTCGTCGCTGCCGAGGAGCGCCCGTGCAGCGCAGATCGTCTCCGAGATCCCCGGATCGGTCGGATCGAGAATCGCACCGGCAAGGCCAACGTCAATCAACATCGCGAGAAACGTCCTGTTCAGAAGCCGTCGATTCGGAAGCCCGAACGACACATTGCTGGCCGCAACGAGCGGCTTCACGGACAACTCGTAGCTCACGCGCCGGACCGCCTCGAGCAGCTCGCGCCCCTGCTGCGGCGAAGTCGCAACCGACATGCAGATTAGATCGACGTACAGATTGTCACGCGAGACGCCCGCTACATCACACTTCTCGACGATCGCAGCCGTCTCGCAGACCCGATCGTCGGCGGTCTTCGGCATGCCGGCCTCGCCCATCGCCAGACCGATGACGTCGCAGCCGCGCCCCGCTGCAATCTCGATCAATGGCCTCTTCGAGGGCTCGTTGCTGATCGAGTTCATCAGCGGAGGCCCCGAGCACCTCGCGATCGCCTTCTCCATCACGTTCGGATCGGATGTGTCGATTCCCAGCCGCACGTCGGCACCGAGTTCATCCTCGACCACCTCGATCAGCCAGAGAAGATCCTCGAGCTCGTGGTCCATCGACTGCCCCGCATTGAGATCGATGACATCGGCTCCGGCCTCGCTCTGCCGTCGAGCGAGCTGCCGGATGTGCGCTTCGTCACGATCGGCGATCGCACCCCCGACTCGTCTTCTCGTGGAGTTGATCAACTCCCCTACGACTAAGAACATGAGCATCCTCCCACGGCGGACGATCCGCCCATCCTATGTCCGTCAGCGGACCGGGACAAGCGACCGCTTCCGGATTCCGGCCTTCAGCCCACTCGCAGTATCCCCTGTGGTTGATATAGTTCGCCCACATCTCCATCCGCGAGTGAAGGTGCATGACGACGGCTCGCGGCTCCCGTCGGTCGTCAGGCCTGATAGATCGGACACTCCTTCAGCGCCTGGTAGACAGCGATCAGCTTCGCCTCGCGGGCCTTCATCAGCGCGGAGGCGTCTCTCCCCTCCCTTCCAAAGCCGCCTCGACCTTCCTCGCGGCCGGGGGGTGGTCGTCGATCATCGCGAGGACCACGAGCCCGTCACGGATTCGGACCAGCTCTATTGGGTGAGAGGGAGGATGTCCAAGAGGGCAGAGGAGGCGACGCGATCCTCCTCTCGCGGAGGATCGCAACATGCTCCTCATCCCAATCGGACATGAGCGTGCTATGGACTCTGTTTCGAGGGGTTTGGATTGACAAGCAATTCGCCTATTGGCCTGGTATCCTCCAGAGTCTCCAGTCGCTGCACGAGTGCAACTAGTGCGCCGTATTCCGCTTGATTCCATACTAGCCTGCATGCATCGAACCCCTTCCTTTCGATCTGCGCGAGCGAGGCTGGTCTTTGGGGGCTACCGCGGGGAAAATCCACCGTTGCGGAATGGCTCGCACGACCATCGTCAACAGTGACTTTCGATCGCCACCTCCCCGGGTAGAGGTCATCCCATTCCGGATTCACTACTACGGTCACTTTGTCCATGAGCTCGAGGACTGCTGGATTCCGCAGGCAGGCCTCCCCGAATTCATGCAGAGTACATCGCCCATACAAGAACGAGACTGCGACGCAGTACTTCAGGCTGAACTTCGCCCTGGCTGTGGATAGTGGGGTTTCCACACCTGCGATATCGGCGGCAATGCTATAGGTCTCCACCACCACCGACCGAATGCTCCCTGCCTCGTAGTCATGCTCTGCTTGGAGATCCAGCGCGGCGTCGATCGTGGAGTGGGCATGGCCGCAGGTTGGATACAACTTGACCGAGGTATCGAGAAGCTGAAGGTTCTCTCCAAGCCCGAAGACCAATCCCTCTGGGGCAGGGTCCCGCGACATGGCTGCCAACAATCCCTTGCTTCCCTCCAGGATGCGGTGGGCTCCCGTGAACCCCTCCTGCGACAAGAGCGCGGCAAGAAGTCCCGAGAACGCCGCGTGCCCCACGTGAAGGACCTTGCTCATCGCTCCGTCCCGGCTGAACTGCCAGAGCCCCGCGGCCATCGTCCCCGCATTCCCCAAGGCATCAAGCGTCTGCGGTACGTTCAGACGCAACATCTTTGCCGCTGCTGCGGCCGCTCCCAGCGTGCCCGCAGTGGCAGTGGTATGCCACAGCTGGTAGTGACTCTTTCCTAGTGCCAGACCCACGCGAGCCGCGACTTCATAACCAGCGACAATCGCGGAGATGACCTGTTTGCCGGTGGAGCCGAGCTCCTCACCCAGGGCAAGGCTCACAGGGACGACGACCGCCGCTGCGTGGACAGCGGCTGGCCGGTAGACCTCGTCCAGTTCCAAAGCGTGCGCCGCAGCCCCGTTGGCCAGACTCGCGTTCGGAGCAGAGGCGCGAAATCCCGAGCAGACGACAGGAGAGCTCCCCTGACCTCCAAGACGGTTCACCGTCCGAATCACTCGTGCGGCTGAATCCGCGGACGCCCCCCCCACCATGCAGGCCACTGTGTCCAGCGTCAGCAATTTCGTCTTCTCGACGACCTCACACGGCAGGCTATCGTAGTCCAGCGCTGAAACGAACTCAGCCAGATTCTCGGTTGACATGCATTCCCCCCACAGAAGAGAAACCTACAGGGCACCCTCTAGGATTCATCCAATACCTATTCCCGTCAAGCGGTCGGATACATCGTCTCTATGTGTCGATGCGCTGCTTCCCGTAGCGCAGTGTGAAGATCGCCTCCCTGACAATCCATCGTGACAATCAGGGGGCCCCAATCCTTCACCTTCAGTTCCCACATTGCCTCGGGCATCCCGAGGTCCAACCAGTTCACCCCCAGGACCTGCTGCACCACCTGCGCCCCCAGAGCGCCACAGCCTGGAAGAGCGCTCAGATACAGCATCTTGTATTTCTTCAGGACGGCTTGCGTATCGGCCCCCATGCCTCCCTTGCCAATGAGAATCTTGGCCCCCAGCCCTCCGATGAACTCGCTGTAGGGCTCCATGCGACTGCTTGTCGTTGGGCCCAAGGACCGAATCACCCACTTCCCGTTCTGTTTCGTCGCCACCGGCCCGGCGTGGTAGATGACAGAGCCGTCAAAGACATAAGGGAACTGCTTCCCCTTCGCATCGAGATCCTTGAGTTTGGCATGTGCCATGTCGCGCGCGGTCCGAACCACTCCTGTGATGTAGACCTCATCTCCGACGCGAAGGGCCTCTATCGTGCGCACATCCGCAACAGGTGTTGTGATGTTGGCTTTCATCATTCGAGACGCCCCTTCACCATCCATGGTAGGTCACTTTCCCCGAATGGCCCATTCTGGCCCGCGCCCGCCGTGCCGGCCAACAGTGGAAATTCACAACGATAGGCACGATCGCTGTATGGGTGTACGCCATCCCTATTTTTACACCTAAGCAGGTAGTGTCTCCGCCAATCCCAGCAGGACCAAGCCCCAGGCCGTTGACTCCTTGGGCCAGTTCCGCTTCAAGTTCGGCCAGCTCAGGGTCAGGATTCACATCATCCCAACGTCGGATGCCCATCGCCCGCCTTGCCAGCTTGGCCGCTTGATGGAGTTGTCCCCCGATGCCCACACCAAGTACAACCGGCGGACACGGACCGCCGCCCGCCCCTGCTACCGTCTCCAGGACAAACCGCTTGATTCCACTGGCGCTTGGACCGATCCGATGGGGGGGGAGGACCGCAGCTCGGCTGAACAGCTCGGCCCCGCAGCCCTTGAAGCTGATCACCACTTCTAGGAGTTCTTCCTCTGGAGCAACGGTGATTTCCACGTCCGGAACATTGGCCCCACTGTTGTCCTTCGTGTTCTCTCGTGAAAGGGGATGTACGATGCTTGGTCTGAGATACCCACGGCGGGTGACGTCCGAGATGGCGTGCCCAGCCACCTGATGTGGATCGAAGCCATTGAGGACAAAGCCGCGCCCCAGGGAGAGATAGACGACGGGATAGCCCGGGCTTTGACACAGCGAGGTCTCGTTCTCCTTGGCAATCTCGGCGTTTGTCAGCATCGCCTCCAGCACTCCCCGCGCAGCGGAAAAGCTCTCCCTGTCACGGGCCCTCTGCAACATCTTCAGGGCGTCCTCCGAGAGGTTCACCGCCGCCTGCTTGGCGATAGCACAGATGATTTCATGGAATGTCTCTTCGTGCACAATCGTCGATTCAGGCTTCACTTCCAGCTCTCCTTCTTCAGGTCGTGTATTCCTTCCCTCCCGATCGTCGCTCTACGATGCGATCGCAACCACATCCAGCCCCGAACCTGGATGTTCAGGGATCCCACACACACGCGCCCGCTCGTCAATGGCTTCGGGGCCATCTTCAGCCGGCACGCGGGGAGCAGCCCCCCTGCGGCCGATCAGCTTCTAGAGTCTGTCCAATCGACCATGACCCTGGCCTCGTGTCTGGATCACTCAAGAGATGAGAAACCCGGCTCTGCTCTTGGACCGATCCCAGGCGGGCGCCTCCTTGCGGCTGCCGCCGCGTCTTCTCTTCTCGATACCGCACAGCACCTCAACCGATCAGGAGCTACTTCTTCATGCATCACGCCTACTGCCGATCTTGGCGGCAGGCCTCTTCGCACGGAGCGCCTACGCACCCTCGCCCGAGCAGAGGCGCAAGATTCCTCGGAAGATGCACATCCAGGAAATCAAGCATGTCGAACGCTTCGAGCTTGTCTCTCGTGTCGGCAGGTAGCTGTTCCGCCTTGGGCCGGCTCAGGATCAGCGCCGTCTCCTCTTCCGAGAATTCAGGTCCTATCTCAATGTGCTCAAGGGATGGCCGGTTGGCCGGACACACTTGCTGGCATCTTATGCAGCCGAGCAACGTGCCCCGCTGCATGGAGGTCATCCAAGCAGGCCAAGGAACCGCCCTTGGCTTTCCGTCCCAGTATGTGATGCACCGCTCAGCGGTTACCGCCAGGAATCCGGAGGGTAGTGATGCAAGTGCACCTCCTGGACAGCAGCGGATACACGCATCACAGCCTTCACAAAACGGGAGAAGAGCAGGATCTTGCCAAGAATCGCAATTGCACGGAAGATCCGAAAGCAGCGCGACGATTCTAAGGAAGCTGCCCATCCCGGGAGCATATGCCAGGTTGTTCCTCCCGTACGTGGATAGACCACTTCTAGCAGCCAACAGCTTCTCAGGAAGGCGTGCATGAGCGATTCCGTACCCAGACGGACGAAGGACCTCCTCCACAGTTCTCTGCACTTCCTCGATCACTTGGCTGCCACGCAGGTATGTAGGTGGGACAAGGAAACGCTTCCTCTCCCCGTTCCAGATGAAACTCACAAAGTAGGCCGGCTGAGGCACGGCCACGACCACGAGCGAAGCAACGTGCGGAAGGTTCGATCGCGCAGCGAAGTCAAAGCGCATCAGGAGTTCGCTGTCCACCCGACCTTCCGCGCAACGAGTTGCCAATTCTCGTTCGAGCTCAGCCAGCCGTTCGGCCTTGACGACACGCCCCTGCCAACCTAGCTCAGTGAACCGTTGCGTGAGTCTGCTGCTTGTGTTGTCCATCTTGACAACAACCTCCTTCTCGTGGCGAAGCCTTGTCTCGAAGGATCATCAGCGCTCCTCGTCGGTCTCCCCGCGGATTCAGGGCGGTTCCACGCTGCTGATCCTCCTTCTTCTCCTCAGTCTTCAAGCCGCGGCTGCGGACGGGTTGCGCGAAGTCAGACATCCTAGAGCACCCCGCCTGTAGCACGTAGCATGTCTTGGAGTTCCTTGACTTCAAGGTCCACCAACGCCGAACGTTTCCTAATAGCAACCCCTACGGCAAGACCAGCGGCCTGTCCCACGACACTGCATGTCGGTATCTGACGGACGTAGTCGACAATCTCTGGAGATACCGAGACGCATCTTCCAGCGAATATCAGGTTCGGGATCTTGCGGGAGACAAGGGAACGGTAGGGTAGATCACAGCTTACGGTCGCCTTCCAGCTCCCACACTTGGCAATTGAGTCCTCAAATCGGCGACCGGAACTGAGATCACTCGGGGTGACCACATACTCCCCAACGACGAGCCGCGATTCGCGAACGCCGATCATCGGAGCCGTTTCGAGAAGCTGGCAATCCTCGAAGCCAGGCACATGCCGGCGATAGAATGCAAGAGCTTGCTGGACTCTCTTGCGCCCCGTCAGCTCCGCTCGTGTCAGATCCACTGCGTTCGTTGCATCGATATCGAACAGATGCAGATTGTTGCACCAGACTTCCCCAGGGATCATCGTTGGCAGAACCTGCAGCTTCATGCCAACGGTGTCCATGGCTTGCCGGGCGACCTCTCCCCAGCCTGCGCCCGCTGCGGCGCTCACTGCACGATCGACATCGACGTTGCCAAGTCGGTAGACAGTGGTCACAGCATTGGCTTCGCCGGAGCTTGCATCTCGGGTGCGGCACGGAATGCCACACCACTCAGCCATGTCTGCATCTCCCGTGGCATCCACGAAATACTTGGCAGTAGCACGCTGGATCCCCGACTTGCTGGCAAGGAAAACGCCCGCGATCGGTCCCTCCTCCTGCCAAACCCCGATGGCAAATGAGTGCAATCGCAGTTCTACTCCGGCCTCTGTCACGAGTGAATCGAGAACGAACTTCAAGCATTCAGCATGCAACACAAGATCCGATCGCTCGTCCCCTGGCGCGAGGCGTCGCACCCCGCCGAGTTGGCACAAGCGATCCAGGAGCTCCGCAAAGAATCCCTTCGTGAGAACCTGTGTGCCGTCGGAGATGCAGGGGAGATAGACGATATAGCCGCCGGTTGCCTGTCCTCCGAGAAACCCGTATCGCTCGATCAGCATCACGTTGAGACCTGCGCGGGCAGCGCATATGGCGGCGGCCACGCCGGCAGGGCCGCCACCCAAGACGATCAGATCCCCGTCGAATACGCTCTTCACCTTCTTCCAATCCAGCATTCTTGCCTCCCTATTCCTGATCGAGCGCCCCCAGTTCCCGCACGGAGGCAGACGTTCAGGGAACTTGGCATTGAATACCCGCCCCTCCTGGCAATCCGGCCACTCCATAGCGGTACTCATGAGGACCATCGGGCAGCCTCACTGGATGCGCACGGCTCCAGCACTTGCGGTCCGGCGACTGATCAAGCGCCGTGCTGAGCTGGCGATGGTCGCCACCCGAATAGCGAATCCACATCGAGACCACTGCATAGCCCATGACGCTGAAACCAACCAGCATCAAGAACATAAGCCGCATGCCAAACAACGGAGCAAGCGCACCTGCCGCCAGCGGTCCGAGAACACCGCCAACCCCTCTCGTCGACTCGAGCATCCCAAGATGAGCTCCCTGTCTGTTGGGTGCAATGACATCGCCGATCCATCGAGCCGAGGCCAGGAATGAAAACCCGAAGCAACCACCCATTGCGGCGAACCCAAGCCAAATGCCCCAGGCGCTTTGGAAGATCGCGAAAGAAACAGGAATGAGGATGCCGATTGCGAAGCCGAGTCTCAGCATCCCCTTCGTTCCACACTGGTCAAGAAGCCGTCCAAACAGGGCCATGCTGATCACCGCGCTTGCGGGGGCCAGTGCGCCCATGCAGCCCATCAGCCCAGCAGGAATGCCAAGGTCATCCATGTAGGAAAAGATGAGCGACATGCTGCCTACCGACCCGATGTTGGCCAACACCGTGGATACGTACAGCGCGCACGCATGGCGACGAAGATGGAGCTTGATGGCACTCACTTGGGTACTGGCGTGCCGGACGATTGCGTTTCGGTCAGAGAGCACAAACAGAATCGCGAGAACAGGTAGCAGGGCAAGGATCAGGAAGCACGCCACAAACCCTGTGTGCTCAAGGAGAATGCCCCCGGCCAGCATTCCCGCTCCGACGCCAAATGGGCGGCTTGCACTGACAAAGGAGATACTTCTGCCTATTCCACCCCGCGAGGCTTCGCGGTAAGCGGCGACGATGATCACCGGGATAAGGCCCGTAATGGCGAAGGAACGACTGAGAACGAGTACGAATATCCAATGTGGCGCAGGCTGCAAGGCCATACCTGCCATCGACACTGCGGTGACTGACAGACTCGTCAGGAGAAGCGCTCTGGAGGAGAATCGGTCCGCCATGAACCCCCAGAGTAGGCTTCCGAGCAGTAGTCCCAGCCATACGAATGTCGTATGGAGCCCAATCATCTGGGGTGTACTCCCTGCAGCCTTCATATAGAGCTGTCCCAACATCCGCGCGGCGCCCTCCCCGGCAAAGGCGACCGCTGCAGCCACAGCGAGTGCCAGCCCTCCCCAGCTCTTCGCGGATGACATGTACATGCTCTGCCCCCTGTCCAGTACCCCAGCAGGTAGCCCATGCGCCCAACGAGCATTCTTGGCAGTATTCGTATATGATGAAGGAGATTTGCAAGTATACAAACGAGGCTCGCGATTTCAATTCCTCTCCTCCGTATCGGCAGCCGTCCATGTACTCCCATCTATGACTGGCCAAACTGTGGAGACATCACACTCTCAATTGGCTACTGAATGGTTCTCCGGAGTGGTCATCGGATCTCAGGTTCTTTCTCATCGAGCGCTAAATGTCGCTTGTAGAGGCTCGTCGCGCGTAGGTTGGACCCTCTTGCCAAACGTAGAGCTTTGAGGTATGATGAGGCGCTTTTGTGCAGGCCAAACTTCTGACTGATGAGCGTGCTTCAGGGAGGCCGCAATGGCAACAGCAACTGAGGTGAGTCATCGTGCGCACCGACCGTTGGTGAATCCATCAATCCACTCTCAAGAAGACAGTGGGAGCCTTGAGTTGGAAGAGAGATGTCTGTGAGCCTGCAGATCGTTGGAATCTCGGGCAGCCCACGTCACGGGAACACCGAGTTGCTGGTGGAGGAAGCACTTCGAGCAGCAAGCGACGCTCCCATTGATGTCAGTACCCGCATGGTATCCCTAGCAGGAAAACGCATAGAGCCGTGTTCCGATTGCCAGGTTTGTGCCGATCAAAAACGGCGTTGCGTCAAGCAAGATGACTGGTTTTCACTGATCTCTGCGATCATTGACCCAGTGCCGGACGGGATCATCATCGGCTCACCAGTCTACTTCTTCAGCGTGACTGCGCAGCTGAGAGCGTTCTTCGAGCGATGTACGTCTTTGAACAAAGCCTATTGGGTTTCGGAGTTTCCGTTTCCCCCTCCTGATTTCTCTCGGACCGCCGCTGCAGCGATCGCCGTCGGGTTCCATCGACACGGGGGGGTCGAACACGCCGTGGCGGACATCCTGCACTGGTACCTCACCATCGGATGTGTCTGCACCGGGGCGGACTACATCGGGGGACCCGCCTGGCAGATTGAGAAGAATGCGCGAGATGCGGTCCTGGAAGACGTCATTGGGATGAGGAACGCGCGGATCGTCGGCCGTCGTATTGCGTATCTTGCGTATTTGCTGTCTGCGGGGGCCAAGGCTTCCCCGCAGACCCTGAGAGCAATGAGCGATTACCGGTCTCTTGAAATCGGACAGGAGGGGAATTCCGATGCGCACAGTCAGCCACCGGGATGACCTAGACGCACTGCTCACCGGCCTGGGCATCATGGGGACGGGGGGAGGGGGAAACCCCAAGGGGTCAGGTCTTCGACTCTTCAACGCTGACCACGCCGCGGGCCGAAGTTACGCGCTTATCAATGTGGATGAAGTGCCTGACGACGCTTTCATCGCCAGTGGCGGCTACCTAGGTTCCGTCGCAGCAACACCAGGGAATGGGCGGAAAGATCTGAGTGAGATGGGGCCCTCTCCGCTTGAGATCGCGATCAGGGCGCTTGAGCGCGAGCATGAGAAGACCGTGGACTACTTGATCCCGTTTGAGCTGGGAGGTGGCAACACGCCAGCCGTGATGTCGTGTGCCGCTGGGATTGACATTCCAGTCGTCGATGGGGATGGCATTGGGCGTGCGGCGCCCGAGACCCACATGTCGAGCTTCTTGGGGCATGGCATTTCGTTGACGCCGATGCCCCTGGCTGGTTCCGATGGATCACTGGTTGTCGTCAAGAGGGGTGATCTGTTTCTCGCCGACGAGATGGGACGTTGTATGGCCAGCAGGGAGAAGGGGAGGCTGGCCAATGCACACTACGGGATGACGGGAATCCAGCTGAAGAAGGCAGCCGTACGAGGATCAATCTCCCAAGCAATGGCGTTGGGGCAATACGTGCGCACTCTCCGGTGTGTGGGGGAGGATGCTTTGGATGCAGTCTGTGAGTTCCTTGGCGGGGTGCCGTTGTTGTTTGGCGAAGTTTGCTCCGCTGATGGAGAGAGCATCGGCGGCTTCTACGAAGCACACGTCGTGCTGCGCGGCATCGGTAGGTTCGCGGGAGCTCGCCTAGAGCTGGTCATCAAGAACGAAGTGATGTGTGCGAAGGTAGACGGCCAAGCGCAAGTCATGTTTCCTGATCTTGTTCTCTTGCTCGATCCAGACAGCCTTGAAGGGATCATGACCCCCGGGCTCTCAATGGGCAGACGAGCCCTCGTCCTGGGTGTGCCGTGTGCTGGCGTAGTCAGGGAAGCCGCGATGACGGACCTTGGCGTGCGAGCGTTCAGCCCGAGCCGTTACGGGGAGGGCTTTGAGTACGTTCCTATGGAGACGCTTCTCACTAGATAGCAACAAACCCGGAGGCCTCTAGCCTCTAGAGGCTGTCGGTCGCAAGAGGAGGTGGAGACGAAAGCAGTACTGCTCTAGGAAGAACGCATGTCGATAGCGCGATACGTCTGCATACGGCGAAGGAGGATAACAGGAATGAACAGGCGTCAGTCTTATCAGATCGTCTTGGTAGCCATGTCCTGCGTGTTGCTTTTCGCGTGCGGGGCTGTTGGGAAGGACCTGCTGGTGGCACTGGGTGGAGACGTTGAAGGATGGGATCCGGTCACTGAGGTGTTCTACGCGGCCGGGGAGATCGTACGCAATTGCTACGACAACATCGTCAACTTCTCCGTGATGGGGGCCGAGGAATCCCCGTATGAGGTTCCTGTTGGGCAAATTCAGGTCGAGGGTGGCCTGGCTGAATCGTGGGAATGGTCGGAGGACGGCACGGTCATCACGTTCCATCTTCGCGAAGGAGTCGTGTTCCCATCCGGCAATCCGCTGACTGCTGAGGATATCCGCTGGAATGTGGAACGCGGACTGAACCTGCCGGGAGGAGGGCTGTGGTCATGGAACGTCATGGCGGTGACGTCCATGGATCAGATTGCCGTCATCGATGAGCATACCGTCCAGTTCACGCTGCCGCAGCCGAACTCCCTCTTCCTGCCAATGTACGCCGTGGAGACGAAGGCGGTTGTCGATTCGGCGGAAGCCAAAAAGCATGCCACTGCGGAGGATCCGTATGCTCACGAGTGGCTGCTAACCAACGTCGCCAGCACCGGAGCGTATCACCTCGAAAGGTACAGCCCGGCTGAGGAGATCGTCCTTGCAGCGAATGAGGACTACTGGGGCGGAAAGCCGGCCATTGATCGCGTCGTCTACAAGATCATACCCGCAGAGGAAACTCGGGTGCTTCTCCTCAAGAACGGAGACGTCGACATCTCCTTGTTCATTTCTCCGGAGCAAGTGCAGAAACAGCTCGTCGACCAGACTGGGATCCGTGTCGTCAACGTCCCTACGCCGGGGTGCGAGTACTTCGCAGTAAACTCCGAGATGGAGCCCTTCGACAATCTGCTGGTTCGGCGTGCACTCGCCTACGCGACCCCGTATGACGACATCATCGAGAATGTCCTCTACGGCTTCGGAGTGAGGGCGACAAGCCCGGTACCGCTGATGACCCCGTGGCATCGGGACGTCTCTCCGTACAACTACAACATCGCGAAGGCCAGGGAACTCCTGGAACTCGCCGGGTATCCGGATGGGTTCGAGTTCACCCTGAGCTATCGCTTGGACAACCCTGTTGAAGAGGCAATCGCCATCTACTTGCAGGACGCATACGCCGACATCGGTGTCGACCTCATCATCGACAAGGTGGCCGCCTCGCGGTTCTCACAGATCCGAAGAACCGGTGAGTATCAGTCAATTCTCGTCTACTTCATCCCCTACGTGAACTCACCCATCTACATGCTGAACATCTACGACAGTCCGACCGCGAACTACGGTCGCTACTGGAACCAAGACTTCAGCAACTTGAAGCTCAAAGCCATCGTAGAGCTGGATCTCGAGAAGCAGCAGGGGATGGTCAACGCAATGCAGCAGATCCTCATCGACGGCTGTGGAATCGTCTTCTTGCACCACCCGAACCGGATTACGTGCATGAGAGACGATGTAAGCGGCTACGTGTACTTCCCGGATCACCTCATTCGCTACAAGTATATGGACAAGTAGAGGACGGGGGAATCCGTACAGGACAAGGGCCACAGCGCTTCGAGGCGCTGTGGCCCTCTAGAAACTGCAGACGGGGAACAAGATGAGACTGCTTTTCTATGTCGTCCGAAGACTACTGATGCTCATCCCGGTGCTGATTGGGGTCTCGATGTTGACATTCATCGCGGCTCGCATGCTGCCGGGCAATCCGGCCCTTCTGGTAGCCGGCCCGCTGGCGACTGATGAGGACATTGCCCGCATGGAGGCTGACATGCACCTTGATCGGCCGATATGGGAGCAGTATTTCAACTACCTACGGGACCTTTCCAGGGGCGATCTGGGCAGGTCTTGGCGCACTGGACTGCCGGTCACTACTGAGCTGCTGAGGCGCTTCCCTGCGACGTTTGAATTGACGACGACGGCCATGTTTCTTGCGGTTCTCTTTGGGATACCTCTTGGCGCGATGGCGGCAATCAAACAAGGAACGAGATTCGACCATCTCATTCGGGTGCTCTCGGTGGGGGGGGTGTCGATCCCGGTTTTCTGGTCAGGGCTAATCTTGATCTTCGTCTTCTACTACCTTCTGGGTTGGGCGCCTGCACCGGTAGGCAGAATGGGCCTCTCGGTCGCCGCACCAACGCGAGTGAGCGGCTTCTACCTACTCGATTCCGTCATCACGGGGAACTGGCACGCGTTGGGGTCAGTGATGTCGCAAATGGCGTTGCCTGTCATCACGCTGGTCTTCGCGATGCTTCCATCCATCATCCGAGTCACGCGTTCCAGCATGCTCGACGTTTGCAGAGAAGACTACGTGCGCACCGCTCTAGCGACCGGGCTTAGGCGCAGAACGGTGATCTTTCAGGATGCTCTTCGAAACGCGTTGCTCCCCGTAGTCACAACCATCGGCGGCTACTACGGGTACTCGCTTGGGGGCGAGGTCCTGGTAGAACAGATCTTCTCGTGGCCGGGGATGGGGCGCTACTCCATCGACGCAATCTACAACCTCGACTACGCGGCCGTGCAGGCTTTTGTCATGATCGTGGCGATCATCTACATCACGGTGTATCTGGTCGTCGATCTGTTGTATGCGGTCCTGGATCCGAGGGTGAGGTACTAGAGTGGAGACACAGCGCATGGTTTCTGCTTCCGAACGTGCGAAGCTGGAGGAGCGATCCGCGCGCCTTCAGCGGCTGTCGCGGAAGCGCTTTGGGGTAGTGCGCGTGGTCTTTCTCCAGAACCCGATGTCCACGGTCGGGGTTGTGCTCGTTGTGGCACTGCTGTTGGTTGCAGCTCTTGGTCCTCTCATGGCGCCGTATGATCCGAACGATACGAACCCCAGGGTGCGAATGAGCCCACCAAGCGCCAGCCACCCGTTCGGCACCGATAGCTACGGAAGAGATGTCCTCTCGCGAGTCTTGGCAGCCGCGCGTGTGGACCTGACCATAGCCGTGGTAGCAGTCTCGATCTCGCTCGTGATTGGGACAACGATCGGGGCGCTGACGGGGTACTTCGGAGGATGGCTGGACATGGTCGTGATGCGCGTGTTGGATGCGCTGCAGTCGTTCCCTCAGTTTATCCTGGCGATGGGGTTGGCTGCAGCCATGGGGCCCGGGGTTCGCAACTTGATCATCGTCATCGCCATTGTCATGACACCGGGTTCCGCACGAATCATGAGGAGCCGCATCATCAGTCTGCGTGAGATGGCGTTTGTGGATGCCGCGAGAATCGCACGCGTCCCCACGTGGAGGATCATCTCCGCCCATCTTGTGCCCAATGGCATTGGGCCGGTTATTGTGCACGCTGCGCTTGCACTCAGTTTCGCAATGCTTGATGCAGCAGGCCTGAGCTTCATCGGTTTGGGGGTGCGGCCTCCACAGGCCGAATGGGGGACGATGATCAGTGACGGCGTGGGGAACCTTCTTGCCGGGGAGTGGTGGGTGAGCGTGTTTGCCGGTCTGGCTCTGTTTATCTCCGTCCTCGGATTCAATCTTTTCGGAGACGGATTGCGCGACATACTTGATCCACGAATGAGGAGGTAGCGCAGTGCCTGTTCTCAAGGTCTCTGAGCTCAACGTCGCGTTCTTCACCTACTACGGTGTAGTCCGCGCAGTCAACGGTGTCTCATACGATGTCTCCGGTAATGAGACCTTAGGGATCGTGGGAGAATCGGGATCGGGCAAGTCCGTATCCGCTCTGGCCATCATGGGGCTTGTTGAGCCTCCAGGCTTCGTCGTCGATGGGAAGATTGAGATCGAGGGGCAAGATGTGCTGGGTTTCACGGAGGAGGCGTGGTACCAGACGCGAGGCAGCAAAGTCGGGATGTGTTTCCAGAATCCGATGCGAGCACTGAATCCCGTTCTCCGGATCGGCCACCAACTGACTCGAGTACATAGGAAGCACAAGCATTCAGGAAAGGCTGAGGCTTGGCGCCATGCGGTCGAGTTACTGAAGGCCGTGAACATCCCCGACGCCGAGCAGGTCATGCAGAGGTTCCCGCACCAACTCTCAGGCGGCATGTGCCAACGAGTGATGATCGTGATGGCCATTTCCTGTGACCCCGCCCTGCTCATACTGGATGAGCCCACGACTGGGCTGGACGTGACGATCCAGAATCAGCTGCTCGGCCTGGTTCGAGATCTGAGAGAGCGCGGAGGTAGCGCACAGATTATCATCACGCATGATCTGGGAGTCATCGCGAAGACCTGTGACCGCGTGGTCGTGATGTACGCGGGTCACGTGATGGGAGAGGCAGAAATCAGTTCGCTATTTGGGCGGCCTCTGCATCCGTATACGAAGGCGCTTCTTGAATCGATCCCTCAGATCGATAGGAAGATGGACCTGCGTCCGATCCCGGGCAGTGTGCCCGAAGCGCTGGATTTGCCGTCCGGCTGTCCTTTTCATCCACGCTGTTCACACACCATGGACGTGTGTCGGACAGAACTTCCACAGCTCGTCGTGTCAGACGATGGACAGAAGGTGGCATGTCATCTGTATTCGAGAAATGAGGAGAGGGGCGACCTTGCTTGAAGTCACGGACCTTGTCATGCATTTCCGCGTTGCGGGGGATCTTCCATTCGTGCCGCGAGTCGTCCATGCTGTCGATGGCATCAGCTTCGATGTGGATTCGGGAAAGACAGTAGGAATCGTCGGTGAGAGTGGTTCGGGCAAGACGACGGTGGCGCGGTGCGTGTTGGCCCTCTATCGTCCGACACAAGGGGACGTGCTGCTTGAGGGCAAGAGCATCTTCAAGTCGCGGCAGGCCTTGCGGAGACTTCGCAGAACGGTACAGGCCGTCTTCCAAGACCCCGCTGGAGCACTCAACCCGCGTTTCACGGTTGGGCGCACGATTGCGGAAGTGCTTCGTTTTGCCGTGCCGAAGGAGCGACGTGAGAGACGGCGGATGATCCCGCAGTTGCTCGAACAGGTGGGGCTCCATGAGTCGCTGGCGCAGAAGCTGCCGCATCAGCTAAGCGGCGGCCAGCAGCAACGCGTCTCTGTGGCACGAGCGCTGGCGACCGAGCCGCGAATTTTGGTTCTCGATGAGCCGACGTCTGCTCTCGACGTGTCACTCCAGGCACAGATAGTCAATCTACTCACTGACTTGAGAGAAGGACTGGGGCTGGGGTATATCCTCATTACCCATGAGCTTTCCATCATACGCCAGCTGTCGGAATGGCTTATCGTGATGTACTTGGGGAAACCCGCCGAGATAGGACCGACGGGCGCCGTCATCACCTCTCCCAGGCATCCCTACACGCGTGCCTTGATCGCATCGGTCCTTCTGCCGGACCCTGCGAGGCAATGGGAACCACCTGCCCTCCTCGGAGAGATCCCCAGTCCCACCAAGCCGCCCAGCGGGTGCCGTTTCCATACCCGTTGCCCTTCAGCCAAGCCACTCTGTGGGGAGCTCGAGCCGCAAGCTCAAGCATTCAGTGGAACCCAGGTGTGGTGTCACTACCCCGTGGACGATTGCAGTACAGAAGCGAATAGCTCAAGCATTGGATGATCGAAGATAGGAGGGCAAACATGACGAATACGATGAGCGCGGTGGTCTGGGATGGGGAAGCATGGCCCAGCGGTCTTGAGCTGCGTACCGACGTACCCTTGCCGGAGATCCGCCCCGGATGGGTGCTTGTCCGGAATCGCGCTGCGGGGATCTGCGGTTCGGATCTTCACCTGCTTGGTGGACACGCGAGGGGAGCCATTCCGGATGAGAACCTGCCTGCGGTGCTTGGACATGAGAATGCCGGCATTGTGGAAGCGGTTGGATGTGGAGTCACCGGCCTGCAAGTTGGAGACTCAGTGGCCGGTGAACCCCTTCACGGTTGTCACGAGCTCGGGCGGGTGCCCGTCTGCGTGCAGTGCCAGATCGGTCAGTATCACCTTTGTGAGAAAGGACTGACCCACGTCGGATTGCCTTTCCGGGCCATGCTGCCTGGGGGATATGGGGAATACTCGATCTATCATGCCTCACGTCTCTTCCCAATCCCGGAAGGGGTTTCTTTCAGCTCGGCCGCTCTTCTTGACGTTCTGGCGGTTGGGGTCCACGCCTTGGAGATTGCTCGGCCAGGCTTGGGCGACACGGCCGTTGTGTGGGGGTGCGGTGTCATTGGACTCGACATCATTCAGTGTCTCCGCGCGTGTGGTGTCACACAGGTTGTCGCGGTCGCCAAGCACGCCTTCCAAGCGGAAGCCGCGCGCGAGGTAGGGGCGGCACACGTCATTCATCTCGAGGATGTGGACGACCCGGTTCAAGAGCTAAAGGAGGTTACCGGTGGGAGAGGGGTGGATATTGTATACGAAGGGGTAGGGGGGAATACCGATGTCATCAATCAGGCAATTGCTTCGTGCAAGAGGGGCGGCCGTATCGTGATGACCGGGATCTTCTTGGACAAGCGGCCCATCGACCTCCGAATGCTTCTTGGAAAGGAGATCGCACTACTTGGAGCCAACAGCTATTCGCGCACCGGAACGAAGCGCGATTATGAGGTGGCGCTGAAATTGCTCGGAGCGGGCCAGGTATCGCACGAATCCCTGGTGACGCATACCGGACCCCTCAGTCAGTGGAGAGAGCTTCTCGAAGCGGCCTTTGACAAGAAGACAAAGAAGTGTCTGCGCGCCGTCTTCCTACATGAGTAGGGACCCCGTACTCGCCAGACAGGAGGTAGACATGTCCAACGCTGTGATCAAGCGAAGCCATATCGGAACAGGATACCGATGGGAAGCCACGCTATTCCTGGAAGTGTGGGAGGGAATCGAGAAGCGTTACGGCCGGGACGTTGCGCGTGAGGTGTGTGGTGCTGCGATGTATCAGGCCGGGGTTCGATTTGGGAAGGCCATGGCGCAGCAAAAAGGGAGGAACGATCTCGCCGCATTGAAGGAGGCGTGGGAAGATCTCTATCCGGTTGATCCGACAAGTATCGAATGGACGGGAGATCGTTTTGTCGTGAACGGAGGCGGCTGTGCGATCAAGGGGACACTGGAACTCTACTCGATTCCGCCGGACCTGTTCGAGGAGATCGCGCAGGTGTTCTGCGAAGGAGACAGAGGGTTCGTGAACGGATTCAACCCCGACATCGTGTTCACGTGGGGAGGGAGAATACTCCGGCACGACAAGCAGTGTCAATGGATCATGGAGGAGGAGTAGCGTGGGCGAAGCACAAGGGTGCCAGTCGAAACCTAGGTACACGCTGGGAACCAGCCCGGATCGCTGTACTGGATGCACCAGCTGCGTCCTGACGTGCTCATTTGAGCATGATGGCAGTTTCTCCTTGAATCGGTCCCGGATTCGGGTTGAGCGCGAGGAGGAACAGGCGGTCTTCACTCCACAAGTTTGCATCCAGTGTCCTGAGCGTTTCTGTATCGAGGCCTGCCCGGTCGGTGCGCTTTCGATCCATGAGGTCACCGGCGCAATCGCAGTGGACGGGGGAACATGCACTGGTTGTCAGAAGTGCGCCGTCGCTTGTCCCCACGGTGGGATCCATTTCGACAACGGCTGCAAGGTCCCCCTTGTGTGTGATCTGTGTGGCGGCAACCCGAGATGCATTGAGGTCTGCCAAATGCCCCAAGCGCTCACTCTCACCACGCATGGAGACTCGAACCAATGAGTCCCACGCAGCAGTCCTACGTCCAGACGCTCCTCGATGTTGACCTAACGACTGGGACGATCCGGCGGCAAGCCGTGGACAAGTCCACGGTCGGGCTATTCTGGGGCGGACGAGGTGTCGCAGCACGCCTTCTGTGGGATCGTCTGGATCCCGGTCGAGCGGCGTTTTCACCGGACGCACCACTCATTTTCTCGATGGGGACTCTTACGGGAACGAATGTCCCCATGTCTGGGAGATCCTGCATCACGTTCGTGAGCCCGGCAACCGGCATCTACTGCAAGACGAATGTCGGAGGACATTTCGGTCTCTTCTGCAAGCTGAGCGGCATTGATTACATCCTGATCCATGGCGCGTCCTCGTCTCCCGTCTACCTTCTCGTGGAGGGAGACCGTGTGGCACTCCAGGACGCGCGGCTGCTGTGGGGAAAACCCGTGCGCGACACAACGGAACAACTCAGGGAATCACATGGACCAGGCATCAACGTCGCTTGCATCGGACCCGCTGGAGAGAATCGGGTGCTGTTCGCATCGGTGATGAACTCCATTTACAACGCTGCAGGACGGGGCGGTGGCGGGGCCGTGATGGGGAGCAAGAGACTGAAGGCCATCGTCGTGGCATCGCCCGCTGGATCGTGCAAGCCTGCGGATGCTGGCACCTTTGCGCAGGTAGCGGAGGATCTCCGCCATGCTCTCTATCGCGACACCATGGCGCGTAGCTACTTCGACTTCGGAACTGCTGCAGGCGTTGGAGCCTCAAACGAGAGGGGAACGCTTCCTTCCCTCAACTTCACCACCGGACGGATCCCGCAAATCGACGAGCTTACCAGTGAGTACTGGAATGAGCAGAGGCTACTGAAAGGACGCATCGGCTGTGCTGCATGCATCTATTCCTGTCATCGCTTCATCAGGATCGATCAAGGACCCTACGCGGGGGCTTACTCCGCCGGCCCTGAGTATGAGACGGTCAGTGCTCTGGGATCGGGAACCGGAGTTTCGTCAATCGGTGCGCTTCAGAAAGCAAACGAGCTCTGCAACGATCTCGGATTGGACACCATCTCGTGCGGGGCGGCGATTCAGTGGGCGATGGAGACCTTCGAACGTGGGCTTCTTCCACGCGAGTACGTCCCTGACTTCGATTTGCATTTCGGAAGTGAGGCGGCCACAACCGAGATACCGCAACTGATCGCAGGGAGGAAGGGAATTGGGCAACTCCTAGCAGATGGAGTGAAGCGGGCAGCGGAGCAGGTTGGCAAGGACTCATGGAAATGGGCGGTCCATACTCGAGGTCTCGAACAAAGCCGAGTGGACACGCGCCGTGCATTGGGGTACGCACTGGCCTTTGCTGTCAATCCGCGGGGGCCCGATCATCTTCACACAGAATGCCTTGCAGAGTTTGGTCACACACCCGAGGCAAGAGCGCTCATCCGGGAGATCACGGGCGACGAAGCATACGCTCGCTCGGGCATCTGGGAAAAGCGCCCCGAGATCGTGCGGTATCATGAGGATGTATACGCAGTGGCTGATGCCCTCGGCCTTTGCGCGTTCACGAACACAGCTGCCTATGGCGCCACACTCGAGCGATGTGCCCGCCTTGTCGAAGCCCTGACTGGAATCCCTTGTGATGCCGCCGCGATGCGTTCGGCAGGTCGGCGCATCGTGACTCTCGAGCGGCTCATCAATCTGAAACTTGGCTGGACCAACGATCCAGCCAGCCATGCGCCTTGGCGTTTGATGAATGAACCGCTGGAAAGCAGCAACCCGAAGTGTCCAATGCTTGACGCGGAGCAGATGTCTCAAGCGGTCAGGATGTACCACCGGCTGCACGAGTGGGACATGGAAACAGGGGTGCCATCACAGAAGGCGCTGGACGACCTGAGGATCGCCGATCTTCTTTGACAGATGCCGCCGCGGCGGAGTCTGAAAGGAAGCGGTGCTGTGCCGTTGCGCCTCGCTAGCGCACGATGCGGAGTCCTCCACTTGCCAGAACGCGATCGACCTCATCCAGGGTTGCCCAGCAGAGATCGCCGGGGTGCGTCTGCTTAATCGCTGACATGCCGACTCCATATCGGACGCCTGTTCCTGGTCCTTCCTTCAGCATCCCATAGAGAAAGCCGCCGGAAAACGCGTCTCCGGATCCGACGCGGTCGACGACTTCGATGTCAAACATCGGAGCGCGATGGATGGTGTTACTTGCTCGCTCGTAGGCGATGGCGGTCCAGGTATTCCGCCAGACCGATGGGTTCTCGCGGAGCGTGATCGCTACGACCTCGAGGTCGAAGGCCTCAGCCAGCCGTTGGGCGACTTCTTCAAACGATGTGGCCGTGATGCCGAAGACCCGCTGCGTGTCTTCCTCCGTCGTGATCAGGACGTCGGAGGACTGGACGATGGTCGTCATCGTGTCTCGTGCCTTCTCCTGCGACCAGAGGCGTGCGCGGTAGTTCAGGTCGATAGAGACCAGCGCTCCTTCGTCCTTTGCGGCACGCACGGCGGCGAGCGTCGTGTCGGCGGCGGTCTCGGAAAGAGCGGGTGTGATCCCTGACGTGTGGAACAGCCGCGCGCCGTGCAAGACCTTCCTCCAGTCGACTTCTTCTGGTTTGATGCGGGAGAACGCCGAGTTGGCACGGTCGTAGAGGACTGCGTTCGCGCGAGGGGAGCTGCCGAACTCGACGTAGTAGGTGCCGATTCGCGCGTCGTCGGTCCAGACGATTCCCGAAGTGTCGATTCCTTGTTCGCGCGCCCTGTTCTCGATCATCCTGCCGAGTGGATTCCGCGTCAGTCGCGTAACGTAGGCGGTCGACAGGCCGAGCCGAGAGGCAGAGACCGCCGTGTTGAATTCGGAACCTCCAACGTGAAGGTCGAGCGCCTGTGCCTGCTCCAACCGCCGATGGCCGGGCGGGGAGAGCCGGATCATCGTTTCTCCGAACGTAACAAGCTCGAAGGCCAATCGATACTCCTTTCGGTTCAGGTCGGGCTAGCTTACGGCTACAAGGAGTCGTTTAACCAGGGCGACTGCCGCCGCCGCATCTTCCGCATAGCCATCCGCCCCAATCTTGTCCGCGTAGGACTGCGTCACCGGGGCCCCTCCGACGATAATCTCGGTCGATTCGCGGAGCCCGGCCTCCGCGAGTCGCTCAATGACCTGAGGCATGTAGACCATGGTCGTGGTGAGAAGCGCGGAGATCGCCAGAATGTCCGGTTGGAACTCCCGAACGGCTTCGACGAAGCGATCGGCCGTCACCTCGACACCAAGATCAATGACCTCGTAGCCGGCACCCTCGAGCATCGTCGCGACCAGATCCTTCCCGATATCGTGCAAGTCGCCCTCGACGGTCCCGATGAGGATGCGGCCCTTCGGGGGGATTCCGGATTCCGCGAGAAGGGGGCGCAGGATGACCATCGATGCCTTCATCGCTTCCGCCGAAATGAGCATCTCAGGGATGAACCGGATCCCGCTCTCGAATTCGGATCCAACAACGTCCATTGCCGGAATCAGGGCCTCGTCCAGTATCTCTGCGGGCAGATGACCTGCCTCGATTGCGGACGTCGTGAGTTCGGAGACCACCGTAGAGTCGCCGTCCAGAACAGCTTCCTTGAGCTTGTCAATCATCTGATCTCCTTGGGTCGGCTGCCAATGCCATCGTATTGAGTCGCGTCACGAGATGTGACGCCTTCTTCAGAGGTTCCTCGAAGTCCTGGTTCGCCAGATGCTTCGAGTTCAGGAAGGAGGTTCCCAAGCAGACTGTGAACGCTCCTGCCCTCAAGTAGTCGGGGGCCGTCTCGACGGTAACACCGCCTGTCGGAACAAACCGCACTTCCGGCAGCGGTCCCCGGAGCGCCTTGATGTAGTCAGGCCCGCCGACGAACACGGGGAAGATCTTGACCGCATCCGCCCCGGCTTTGCACGCCCTGTAGACCTCCGTTGGGGTCATCGCGCCCGGGATTCCGATCGCGGCGGCCTCCCGTGCGGCCGCGAGAACTCGTTCGTCGAGGGTGGGCGAGACAATGAACTGCGCCCCGGCGGAGAGAGCAGCTCGCGCATCGTCGATCGTAAGGACCGTGCCGGCACCGACGAGGAGCCGCGGGTTCCGCGCACGAAGGTCTTCGATGCAGCGAAGGGCACCCGGCGTCGTGAGCGTTATCTCGTGAACATCGAGCCCAACGGCGCCGAGCTCGCCAGCGAGCTCGCAGTAGCCCGAGGGATCGGTCAATCTCACGACGACGATCACCCGAGTCCTGCGCATCCTGTCGAGTATGTCCCCATTCCTAGCCATGGTGCTTGCGCTCCTTCCCCCGTGTTGCGATGTCCCCCAAGGCGTCCGTTAGATGCGAGAGTTCCGATTCCGTTGCCTGAGGACCCATGTTTCCCACGCGAAACGCGCGACCCTTGAACGCCCCCATCCCGCCCGCGACGAGGATCCTGTAATCGCGCTTCAGCGACTCGAGAACCGACTCGACCTCAAGTCCGTCCGGTGGATGGAGGGCAAGGATCGTCGGAGAGGCCAGTTCGGCTGGAAATACGGGGCGGTATCCGTAGGGGAGGACCTTGTTCTGCGCCCAGACTGCCATCTCTCGATGACGCTGCCATCTCGATTCCAGACCCTCGCTGACGACGCGCTCCATGCCACGGCGGAGGGCCCGGAATACCTGAACCGGCAAGGTTACAGGAAACGGGTGCCAGTCGGACCACCGATCGGCGTACTCCGCCCACGTGCGAAGATTCAAGTACCACCCGCGCGTATGGAGTGCTCGGATCCGTTCCCACGCGGAGGATCCGACGGCGACAAGACCGATGCCCGGCGGGCCTTCGAGGCATTTCTGCGAAGCCGAGGCGCAGATATCGATTCCCCATTCGTCCATCAGAAGCTCAGCGCCGCCGAGAGAGGAGATCGCATCGACAAGCGTCAGCAACCCACGGGAGCGACAGATGTTGACGAGCTCACGCACAGGATTGAGGAGTCCGCTCGACGACTCGCTATGCACCATCGCCACCGCTGTGATCCTGTGGTCCTCGCCGAGTGCGCGGAGGAGAACGTCCGATGTGAGCGGCTCATCGACGGGAACTGACGCGACCACCGTCTGTGGGTCGTAGCTGCGGGCGATCTCGGCGAGTCGCTCGCCGAAGAAGCCATTGGAGAGAACGAGGAGGAGGTCGTTCTCGCCAAGGATGCTTCCCATCGCCGCATCGAGTGCCGCACTCCCGCTTCCGGGGATCGGGAAGACCTTCCCATCGGTCAAGAAGACCTTCTTCATGAGCCCGATCGTCTCGTTGTAGAACGTCGTCCACTCCGCCCCGTAGTGCGGAACGACCTGACGGCCCATCTCCTCCAGGGCCTCGTCGCTCAGCTGGACGGGGCCGGGGATCATCAGTCTGTATCCGTCAAGCATTCGTTTGACCTCCTAGCCCGCGAGGTCCTCCAGATCGAGCGCGGCCACTGCGGCCGCGGAAGGAACACCCGTTTCCTCGTTCCACCCATGGAGCGCGTAGTACTCACGAACCATCTTCGTCATCCGAGCGACGTCGAGGATCGGGTCGTCCATGGGGAGGCTCTCCTGCCTCTCGTTCATCAACCTCCATGGGGCGTACTCGGTTGGATCGTCGTTCCATCCAAGACGAAGGTTAATCAGTCTCTCCAATGTCACGATTCGTCGCCCAGCGCGCAGGATGCCTTCGGGGGACATCGGAAGACCGGTCGCTGCTTCGAACAGCTTCGCGCAGCGCTCGGGGCTGCCACCGTAGGCGGCCGTCGTGGCAAAAGCACACATCCCAAGTGCGTCCGAGACGGCGTAGATGTCCTCGTGCCAACGGACGATCTCGGCCCGTTTCTCGATGGTATCCGGGCGAGCATGAGCGGCGTCTCCGGTGATCTCGCGGACCAGTTCTCTCATCTCCTTGGTCATTCCGAACTCGGCAAGACACTCTGTATGGAGGTGATCCGGTCCTCTGGGGTTCACTGCGAATGCCAGCGCGTAGGCCATGGCACCACGCGTCTCAACGCGACTCTGTTCCAGCCCACGGGTGTGGATCGCCCACTTCCACGAGTCGCCGCCGATCTCGGCCGCCGCGCAACGGACGCCCTCCGCCAGAAGATCGCCCAGACCTTCGCGATGCGCGATCATCCGCGGTAGCCTCGTCACGGCCTCTTCACTTCCGAAGTCCAGGTCCAGCCCCTGGCTCAACTCGGCAGGCAAGAGACCCCGTTCATGGGTCTCCATCGCCCACTGGATCACCCCACCGGTGGAGATCGTGTCAAGCCCGAGGTCATTGCACAGCTCGTTGGCACAATGGAGCGCTCCGATTGAGCTGATCCCCGGGCCTGTTCCGAGGGCGCTGACCGTCTCGTACTCCGGTCCTGCCGAATAAGTGTTGGCGTACGGTCCGTCATCGATCCGGATGAAGCGATGGCAGGAATAGATGCAGGACGCACAGCCAATCCTCCCCTTGAGGAGGCCCTTCTCATTCCAGTACTGGCTTGTCAGCTCCTCGATCCTATCGATACTTCCGCGCTGGAAGTTGTACGATGGGAGCGTGTTCATCTCGTTCATTAGCTCGACCGACGCCGCGGTCCCATAGGCGAAGTAGCTGTCGGCCATGGAGTCAGCGTAGAGGGCGTCGCGCGTATCGGTACGGATCACCTCGAACGCCTCCGGGTTGAATGGGCGGAGCGCTCCACGCGGGGTTTCGACGACGATCGCCTTGAGCCGCTTGCTCCCCATCACCGCGCCGCCACCCCCCCGCGCCGCGGCGTTGTACACCGACGACATGATCGTGGCGAAGACGACACCGTTCTCGCCAGCAGGACCGATGCAAGCAACGTTGAGATCCGTGCCGTGCTCAGCCTCGAGCGCCCGGGATGCCTGTCGGACAGGCATCCCCCAAAACGGTCTTGCGTCGCGAATCTCTATACCGGATGAGCCGATCGACACGTAGACCGGCGACGTCGCAATGCCATCGATCAGGATGTAGTCAACACCGCTCAGACGACAATACAGGCCAAAGTGGCCGCCCACGTTCGACTTGCAGTAGAGACCGGTCGCTGGACTGACGAACGTGACGCTCGATCGGCCGGTCATCGGAGCGTTCGTTCCGGTCAGTGCCCCCATAGAGAAGATCAGCGGGGCTTCCTGCGTCACGGGATCGATCGGTCCGTCAACCGACTTCGCCAGCAGCGCTGCTGCAACTCCTCTCCCACCCAGGAACCGCGCCACATCTCTCGCCGCGACGTCCTCCATTTCGATTGCTCGCGTGGTCAGGTGGATGACCAGGATTCTCTGTCGACCGGGAAGGACCTCATGTGCCATCGCTCATCCCTCTTCCGGTGCAATCCGCAGCGCTGTTCGCGTCAGGCTCGTCGAAACCCGTGTTAGCGGCCTCCGCGGAGGTGTTCGTGGACCCATCATCCGGGTCCCAGTCCAGGACACGGAGGTGTTTCGAGCGAGGCAGAGGATCCGGCGCGTGCGTGCGAGCAGAAACCGCTGGAGGGTCCTTGACGCAACTCAAGTACTCGCATCGGCGGCCGTCAGCTCTAAGGGGGTGGCCCGCGATCGCATTGCCAAGATCGAGTCCGTCTCCGCCGATTGGTCGACGCTCGCAGGCCGAGAAGTGACGATCTCGCAGCGGGATATCAGTAAACACCGCGCCAATCACCGTCGATCGAAGCCCATCGGTGAGGCGTTTCGCTGCCATCAACGGGACAACTCCTCCACCGGGACATAGGCGAACTGCTCCCCATAGCGCTTGGGGCTGAATGCGCGTGCGCCATCCTCGCTATTGAGCGCGGCCCGAAGTGTGTTGTGACAAGGCAAAGCCGCGACCAACACCTCAGTATGGAGAGTGAGCTCCGGGGTCATGACGCCCTCGAGCGTTTCAGGGTTCAGAAGAAGGAGAAGATCCGGAAAGACACAGACCGGCTCTCCGCTCTCCTTGGCGCACATCACTTCGTTCATTATGACCAGGTCTACCGTTCGACCGGTGTCTCGGCCGAGGCCGGCCAAGCGAACGTCAACGACATAGAAGCCAATGCCCTCCCGGGGCGTAATCCGTGAGACTCGTGCGTGCATCACGGCAGACGCCCCGAGAGCCTCGCAGACCGCATCGAGCCCCGTTTCACCTCGTTGCCCGCAGCCGCGAATGAACCGGCCCAACTCAAGAGCTCGTGTGATGGAGCCAGGGATAACGGATCGCTTCAGGTCGGCTCCCCTCATTCCGTAGTGTGCGTTCGCCAGGAGCCCGCCGTGCAGAGAGGCCACGCACCGTCCGACTGCGTCGGCGAGGAAGATGTCCCCGCTTCTGACGATCAGCTCCGTCCCATCGCCGCCAACGAGCGGCATCGGAGTCAGGGAGATCCCGTGACCGAGGAAGCTGCACATGTGGGTCTCTGGAGCCGCACGTCCCACCCCGTCGCCGTCGATTGTCGGGATCCCGAGTCGTGCCGCACACGACATCACGACCGGCGTGTTCCCTCCGCCCAACTCGAAGGGCACCAGGAAGTCCGTCTTGCATCCGCGCTCTCGTTCGAGGATCCGGATGGCACGCTCCAATTCGAAATTGGACTCCCAACTGCCGATGAGCCGATTCAGAGCGGTGTCCTCTGCAACTGAGCCGAGATAACCGCCGGACACAATCGTTGCATTGTCGGGAACATCCTCGGGGTCAACCAACTCGTACGTGCGCCCTGCCTCGCTATCGGCGTCGAAGACGCTTCGCCCCCAACCTTTCGGATCTCCGCCGCCCCCCGTCCCGAAGATCCCGAGACCAATGAGGAGTGCTTCCAGATCAGCTTGCTCTGCGAGTTCCCGTCTCATGGATATTCACCTTCCGCATTGCTGGCTTTCGTTTTCGGATGGTGTGCACAGCTGCAGTGGATGCCGGGCGTGCTCCCGCGGACAAGAGGTGCTCGAGAAGCATGACGTTCCCGACGTGCGGGGCGCGCGTTGAGCTGTCCGAGGCCGCAGCCTTGCATGGGCTGGGTGTCTTCGCGCGACGATGTCATACGGCCATTGCCGCCGTGATCCGAGCCGGCGCTACCAAGCCCGATCGTGAACCACTGCGGGAGAGAATTCGAGAGTGTGAGCCTAATGACACCACAACGGTGGTGTCCGCCCGCCCGCGACATCGTTTGCCCGGGGTGTCGTGTGTGCCCATGTCGTGGACTCCTCCACAAGCCAACGATCCGGGATCGCATCGCGCCTCCTTTTGGGTATCGCAAAACTCATTCATTATAGCACAAGCCTTTCGTTGTACCAAGCAGGCTTCCCACTTCGTGCAGGGACGGCATCTTGCACATACCCCCAGGCTGTTTCACAATCTACAGGTTCACAACGCCAGTGCGGCCGCTTCGGCCCATCGGATTGCGACAATCAACGGGTTGATCACAACAATGGGGTGCGGGAACTCCTCGAGTGAGAGTTCTTCGCGAAGGCGCGGCGCAAGCTCGGCGAGTTCTGTGCAGCCAAGGACTATCATCCGCGGAGCAGGTGCCATCGAGCGAACGATTGATGCCATGCGCCTGATCGCATCGTCCCGACAGTCCGGGATCTCCGCTGCGGGGATCCCCACGGCTTCACAGGTTAGTAGTCGCTCCGAAACGCCGTATTCAAACGCATTGCGAGTAATCCTGTCGATTGCAGCCGTCGCGCTCGTGATGACCGAAAACGAAGCCGAGAAGGCGTGAGCGAAGTGCATCGCAGCATGCCCAACCCCCGTGACGGGCCGCTCAAGCCGCTCAGACAGCTCTCTCATCGCTCGGTCGCCGAAACTGTCAATCACATGAACCATAGCGCCATCGCACTCCGCCGCTCGGGCATTCTCGAGGAGTGCATCGACAAGGCGGCCTGCGTCGGCTGCCTCCTGTTGGGCCTTCGAGAGCGCAATCCCAGATACAATAGTGTCCTTGCCAGCGTGCACGCGATATCGAACGACGGCCAGCTCCTTCCACCAGGCGGGGATCAGAAATGGGATCAGGACGTTGACGTGGAGGCTCATTGGTAGTCCTTGTGGTGGTAGATGAGCGCCCGCCCGGCCGTGTTGACCGTGGAGTCTATCGCCTTTCCCACAAGCACCATGTGGTCTCCGAAGACTCTCCGGAAGATGACCTCACATTCGAGGTGGGCGAGACAGTCGCCAAGGATCGGTACGCCGGAGATGCCCGGATGGGTTTCGAAGCCTGCTAGCTTGTCCATGTCTCTACCGCTGTTGCGACCGAAGTGGCGAGCAACAAGCTGCTGCCCGTCCTCGAGAATCTGTACAACGAAGTGGTCGCACTCCTGGGCAAGTTCGAACGAGTAGTTCTCTTCCCACACCGCAACCTGGATGATGACAGGGACTTCGGAGACCCGCACGACCCATCCTGCAGCGTAGGCATTGACGAGATCCCCTGCCTTGAGTGTGACAACGAAGACTCCGCTCGGAATCTCCCATTCTGCATTTCTTTTCCCAGCTGTATTGAACTGCGGCATGGATACCTCCTGGGGTCGCTTGAGACGTCGCCAGCGCGTTTCTGCGAGATAGCGCCCTTTACACAGTCATCAATCCTCCGTCTTCAGTCGCGAGGCAGTTTCCGCGACTGGACTCCCACCGCATCGAGATTGCGTCCATGAGATCCTCACTGCTCTCACTTCGGCGGTGTAGATCCTGGCGCGGAAGCTGGAAGCTCGGATCGTGAGCCTTTGCGATCTCGATCAAGGGGCTGTCCTCCAGCGAGCGGAGGGGGCACAGGCATCTTGTCGCCACTGCACAGCGTGCGCGCAAATTCCTGCAACGTCGTGGCCATTCAGCAGGACGACAGAATGGAGTCTGTTTTGCGCGGTATCGAGCAGATCGGCAGTCTTCGCTCGCTCGAGGACCAAACGGCATTCAGTGCATTGCCCACGCCCATGCGGAGTTCCAGTTGGCGCTTGCCAAACATGGCTCGGAAGTCGCTCGACAGCAGGGCCATGATGTCAATCGCTCGCTCGCTCAAGGTCTCTTGGCATGGAGGTAGACACGGCAGGGTCATATCCCAGCTCTTGGGAGATCCGTCCGGACGCCTCACGGATGACGTTGATGTACTGCGAGAGCTGCCCGCCGGTCGCGAGGGATTTTGGAAGCGATAGGCTGACAGCAGCAATGACCGCTCCCTCATACCCCTTGACTGGCGCGGCCAGGCAGAGGCTGCCCTCGTGGAATTCCTCGTTGTCGACGCCATACCCCTGTTGTCGGATCTGCCGTATCTCGCTGCGCAGCATGCCCGGCTCCGTGATGGTGAACGGGGTCAATGGTGAGAGCTCGGTGGATTCGAGATACTCATCCAGACTGCCCTCATCCAGCCCAGACAGGAGGATTTTCCCCAACGCCGTGCAATACGCAGGGACACGAGTCCCCACGACCTCCTTGAGGATCACGCTCGGATACCCTTCCTCTCGATGTAGGTACATCACGCTCTGCTCGTGCAATACGGCCAGATGCGTGTTGACCTTGTATTCCCTGGCGACATCCTTCAACGTTTGCTGGGCAGTCGCCCGGACGTCCATACGGGCGAGAACGAGGCTCGCTCGCTCAAGGAGCTTCAATCCAAGGGCGTATCGTTTGTTCTCGTCACGCACCAGATAGCCCGCACGCTCAAGCGTTCGGAGCGTCGCGAAGACAGTCCCAGGAAGTGTGCCGACGCGCTTGGAGATCTCCGTCGCGGTTAACCCACGGTCCTCGCTCGTGAAGAGATCAAGGACGCGCAGCGCCCGTTGCAGTGACTTGTTGACGTACTTCTCCTGGGTCTCCTGACTCATTCCATCGTCAGTCACGGCCATCGCTCATTTGTGCCCCCTTCCTTGCCTATCCGCCTCCGGGCAGAAGCACGCGCGCCAGGCGCGCGTCCAGGCCCACTCTTTCCCAGATAGAGATCATCTGGTCTGCTTGGTCTTTCGTGAGCGGCTGCTCTACGTCCGCCGAGAGGAGCTCTGCCACCCGTCCGCGAGCCACCTCCACCGCCCCCTCGGTATTCCCTGATCCGCGACCTCTCCATAACTCAGACATCAAGATCGCCTCTCGGAAGTTCCGGGCCGTGTGCAGGGAAGTCAAGAAGTTCCCCCCGGGGCCAACGTCGCTGATTACTTCAAGTGCAAGGGTTCGACTGGAGATGTCGATGCCGCGTAAGTAGCGCCGGGTGGTCTTGCAGACCTCGGCGTCAATGATCATCTGTTCGTAACACACGGTCTGTCCCGAGTCGAGGATTCCAGCGCATGCACCGTGAATCACCTCGACTCCGGCCAGTGCGGCAGCGATTGTCGTGATCGCCTTCTCGACACCAGCTTGTACGCCAATGCGACTCGAACCGGTCCCGCCCCCGGTCCCGTAGCCAAGTGGCACGCCGTACAACTCACAAAGGTTTGCGGTGGCTCCATTGAGCAAGGGAAGCTCGGCCGCCCCGAGCCGCTGGCGTCCGTCGCGAGGGTCCATCGGGCTTGCGAAAGAACCGAAGACCACGGGAGCACCGGGAGCCTCAAACTGCGCCAGCGTCAACGCAGCCAAGTGCTCCGCCGTCTGAACCACGAGCGCCCCGGCCATCGTCACCGGTGCCATGACGCCGACCACAGCCCCGCTCACGATCAAGAACGGGATTTTCTTCCTGACTGCGTTCCGCATCAGCGCGGTCGCCTCGGCGGGGAAGCGAAGCGGGGAAATCGAACAGCAGCCCAAGGAGAAAACCGGTGGCGAGGTTCCGCCGCGATGATCGCCAGCGATCGACCCCATTTCGATCACCGCATCCGCATGCCGTGCAGAGTACATGCTCAGATGCGCGTGTTTGGATGTATTGGCGAGGACGATGAACGCAAGCGCAACGTCTAGCAGGTTCTCCGGCAGATCTGCGGGCGTCGTCTGATGCTGACAATAGCTGACTTCTTCAAGAGCGTCGGCAAGGCGTGTAAGTCGTGCGAGATCCTCAGCAGTAGCGTCGCGCGATTCCCCTGAGATCGGGTCGAGGATCCGTGTCGTCCCGAAGCCGTTTGTGGTGAGAAACCGATGTCGCCCCAACTCGAGATCCGCTCTCTCCACCTTCGCGCCAAGGACGACGGTCTCAGCACGCCGCTTCAGCGCCTCTTCGATAAGCTCTCCGGGAAACCGTACAAGGTCTCCTTCGACCGTGGCGCCAGCTTTCTGCAAGCACCGCCGAGCCAGTGGCTCGTCGAACCGGACCCCAACCGATTCGAGTGTCTGAAGCGCACCTTGATGGATTTGGGCAACCGCATCCGGCGGGAGAACTCGAAACGCGCCGAAGAGCTGTTCAAAGGGTGGAACGTCGATTCGCATCGCGATGTCCTTTCCTTATGACAAATCGGTACCATTATAGGAAAGAGACAGTCTGATTCAAAGGGTGCGCATTGCCTCACCAGAAGCACTGGAAACGGGAACGTTGCCTTGGCCAGGAATGAGGCACCTCATCGAAAGCGCCACAAAGAAGGAATCGATTCCCAGCGTGATGTCACGGAAGCACGCCGCCATTGCCTCCAGTGGAGTACGCCGCAGACAGGAACGACGATCGCCGCAAGAAAGCACACGATGCAGTGCAGTGCATCGCATTCGGTCCAGGTGGACGCAGCGCCAGTAGGCCCGTCGTCGAGAAAGGATTGGGGAGCGGCTGCGCGGAGCAAACGACGACAATCCGGCCCCGAGAGAATCGCAGACGATCCAGGTCACGGTCCGTCTCACGGGCTCCTCGATCCGAACCGGAACGCTAGGCACGAACCGGATCTCGTCCAGCCCAACGACGATGCGTAGTCCAGCGCCAAGAACGCCCAAAGGAGCCAATCGAGCCTAGATTCATCCTCGCGAGGCTGTTGTTGACAAGCGAATCTGTCAGTAGGTAACTGTCAAGGGAAAATGTCAGTCCGATGAAAGGACTGACGTTGAGCCAGAAGGAGCAGGCAAGACTAGAGACGCTCAATCGCGTGTTGGAT
>Ga0180437_10001956_pt1 | contig 34166 bp, 54 predicted proteins | sample SS_ome_4_FD_132410 | JGI IMG/M metagenome (GOLD analysis project Ga0180437, IMG submission 132410) | Hypersaline lake sediment archaeal communities from the Salton Sea, California, USA - SS_3_D_1 metaG | ecosystem: Environmental > Aquatic > Non-marine Saline and Alkaline > Hypersaline >... | reverse complement strand
TAGCGGTGTTCCATCCTTCGTGCGTGCATCGACGTACGACTTAGCTGTCATGCTGGTGGACACCACTATGTAGTCGAGTTCTTGGATCAAGGGCCATACGATGTACCATCCTGGGCCACAATCTTTCATGTGTTTGCCGAGTGTCACTCTCACGCCTGACTCTTCAGGATTGATTGTCATTATCCGTGGGAGTAGGCTGAGGAGTCTCGTCAAGAGTTCGTTCAGTACAGACATGTCATGTCACTCTCCTACTTTCGCTTAGCCCGTTCACACCAATCCTTACCAAACAGTCCTGTCTCCCAAGGCGTTTCCCACGCCATAACTCCGAATCGTGTACCGTACTCTCCCATCTTCCGGTGGTTGAGTTGAGCCTCTTCCCAGTCTCGGTCTGGATCGAACTTGATCTCGTGACATGTCTGCTTCACGCGGTGCCGAAAGGCTCTCTCCTTGAACTTGTCCCACGCCTTACTGATCGTGATGATGGCGTGACGCTTACGAGATCGTGACATGTCACTACCTCCAATAGAAAAAGTGCCGGGACGTTTTTAGGGTGGTGCCCGACATAGCCACGCAGCACAGTTGCTACACTGTGAACGGAAGGTAACGGAATCGAACTGTCAGCCGGTCAAGGCTGGGCTGGTTTTCAAGACCAGTTGGGCACCATTGCCCCCTACCTTCCCCGAGGGCGGGCCTCCCCCAAACACGAGTTTCAATATCCAAATATCGACAACGTGCTCGTGCGGACTCGAACCGCAACCCCAAACGGCCCCAGCGGGACTTGAACCCGCGACCTTCGGATCGACAATCCGGTGCTCCGTCCAACTGAGCTATGGGACCAAGTGGCGGGCAAGGTCTGGGTTTGGAGGGACCCGTAGGTATCGTGTCCAGGCCCGCCCGCCGATAGTCTTCGCACAACATCCGAGTCATTTCCGGTGCACCGGGGTCTGCTCGGTGTGCACAGTTGTGCGTAATAGCCGGGCTCATGACGTATCGCCCGATGATACCAGCCCGCTTTGGGGCAGTGAGGGGTGGCGTTGCCCTGCTCGCGGCTGCGTGAGCGACCGATGACTGCAAAAACACCACTCCCTTCCACTTAACCCTCAGAGTGTACCTATTTGCCAACGTCAGGTGCCCTCTCGTGGGAACAATTTTCGCGTAGGCTCGTAAATGCTGGCTAGACCGGGGGTTATGGGGGCACTTTTTTGCAGGAAAATGGCACAAATTACGCAAAACTACGCACAAGTCCCAAAAATGGGGCATATAGGCGGGGTCTAAGAGGGGGTATGGGACTCCTGCCCGCGAAAAGCGAGGGTGGTACCCCCCGGTGGTCCGATAATACCGGCGTTGCTGGCGTGACTGGCGTGATCTTATCGGACCTGCCTCTCTCCATGGGGACAGAGTCCTATAATCAGCCCCGTCGGAGACTGATATCCATGGTATGGAGACAGGGACAGGGACAGGGTAGGGGCTAAGACCTCCATCAGTCCGATAACATGGCCTCATTTGCATGGCTTGTGCACCAACGTCCGATAACGCTGCCTGCCTACTGCCACCCTTCTGCCATACTTGACGTCACACGCTAAGTTCTTATCGGACCTAGACTTGCGACGATCTGCCACCCTTTCCATACTTGCCACCCTACCAAAAACCCCTTATAAGGCTTGTGTGTACACGCCACACGGTCCTCCGCACAAGTCACGCACACGAGGACAACAATTGCGTGCCACCCTTCTATATACTTCTTTCATAAGGGTGGAAAGTATGGCAAGTATGGCAGATTGCCGTTTTCAGATCAGGAACGCCGATTCCCTGCCATACTTGTGCCACCCTTCCGGCCCAAAGTGCCACCCTTGCCACCAGGGACGCACGTCCGATAACATCGCTCCCCATGGGCATGCTATCCCCATTCTATCACAGTCCCTGCCCTACGCACGCGTTCTACTTTATAGGACGCTCCAGAAAAACTTCAGCCTGCCGTCCGATAATCATGCGGCCCACGGTACGCTAAAGGCCATTTTGCACAATTGTGCGTCAATTTGGCTTTTTGTTGTTGGCACGCGTTTATTCATCGTGTATACTTAAAGTGTCGGCACAAGGGACTGGCAGACGCACGGACGACCAAACGCACGCACGGAGCACGGACGACCATAGGGGCAATAACGTGTTCTCAGAATGGAGTCGCGTCTTATCGGACGGACAAATTGGTGGTTGGCAGGGTATCCGATGGATACCAAAACCAGAATCTGCTATCGAAAGGACCTATAATGAACAGTCCAAGACGAAGCAGATCACGCCAACGGTCTCGGATCAGACGGTCCACAGAGACGACGTTCAGGCCCGATAACCTGGATGAATCAGCGGCCCGTGAGGGTGCTGCATCCACAAGGCTATCGGACTGTCGGGTCAGAATGGCCCCCGGACGTCACATGCAAGAGGACCGTCGAATATTCGGCACTGGATTCTACAAGGCGTGGTGTGCGTAGGGACGGAACGAATGGGGGCGACGGATCGCCCATCTTCTATTTGCGGACTGTGCGGTTATCGGACGGTTCGGTTCATTCCCGAGCCTGATCTGAGTTGGCCCGAATTGGTCGGGCTATCACTCTAATCTCTTTCAGGAGATGTACTATGATGACCGCAAAAGTTACCAAGGTGAATGGTGTGCCCACGCTTCAGGTCTCGTGCCCCTTGAGTGAGGCCCCGAGTAAGACGGGCAAGACGACCGTCGTCGCTTCGTCCCGAGGGAATAAGGCCACTGCGGCCCAGCACAAGGGACACCCCATCATCGTGGGCCTGAATGCCTACATCCAGGTCCCCAGCACGCCCGCTGCCACTGAGTAGGCACTGCACAGTCCTTTGCCCGTGAATGGTTCAGGCCGGTTCGATTCCGGCCCACGGGCTTCACGTCTTGACTGAATAGGAGATCACGCCATGGGTATGTACGCTCGATTTCTCGAATCAGAGTGGCCCACTGTGATTCTGCTCACGGTGCTGGCCTACTGCACACTGTGCTGAGGATGAAGGGGTGTCACTCCCTCGAAACGTGACGGTCCTCGAATGGGTACAGCTTTCTACGCCTTAGCTGGGCGGGTTCGATCCCCGCACGAGGACTTTCTTGGACTTCACTGAAAGGGTCTTGCTATGCCGGAAGTGTACGAGGTTCCGCAATCCATGATCGAAGCGAATATGTTCGGCATGGAGAACGAGGGAATTTGTCTCGCTTGTGGTGAGTACAGGGGAGGGTGTGAACCCGATGCCGAGAACTACCCGTGCGAATGCTGCGGGGAGAACGAGGTGTTCGGGCTCGAACAGGCTCTACTCATGGGCCGGATCACTCTGCTCGAAGATCAGTAAATCAGTCCCGCCCGTTGTCCTGACGGGCTCTCTCACTTCCTTGGGGCACAAGTGTCGCCAGTCTCGCCAACTGGGTGCCCCCCTTCCTTGAATGTGTCGGGGATAGTCCCCGCTCATATAGTCTTGGTATTCATTGGAGGTTCTATCATGAATGTGACATTGAACATGCACGTTCCCGAAGAGAACGGGCTGGAGTTGCACCAGATTCCTGCTGGGCACCTAGTCTCTGTTGTGCTCGACCAATATGGCAAGCGTGGCAGGCACGAAGGGATCGGGCTCAAACTCAAACCCAACACCTACAAGGGTGAAACCGGCTGCTTCATCTGGCTGATTCACGCTGGTGGTGGGACGAATCAAAGCCCGATGCCGTGTGTCCCGAGTCTCGCCATGAGGTTCCGTGATCTGGGTGAAGCCAACATCTCGTTGGAGAAACCCCTATGAGTCAGGACATCACCGCGTTCGCAAGAGAAGACGAGGACACGGGTCTGTTCCCGACGTTCTGCCCGTATGGGTGCATGGTGGACGATGACGCCACATGCCCCCACGGATGCAGAGCAATGCACAAGGTCATTGAATCACAGGAGCAACGATGAAACGAGCAGGCAAAGGTACTTATGTGGTGCTTACCAATGGGTACTTGGAGGAGTTCAAGCCTGAACTACATGAAGATGTGTTTGAGTCTTATCAGGAAGCACTGATATGGGTACACGAACAGCAGAGTCAGTACCCAGACTTGGACTACTACATTTGTTCTTTGTTTGAGCTTCACCACTGTACTGCACAACGTCACATACGGAATTTGAGGAGCAACGATGAAGATCAGACGCCCCATCGAGAACGTGCTGAAGCCAGCGTGGACATCCAGTGACCTGAGTGGTGGGAACCATGATCCCATCCACACAGCACGTGGTCGGAAGCCGCTGAGCAAGTCAGTACTCAGAGCAGCGATGTCACGGATCAAGGACATCAGAAAACGGGCAAGGAAGTCCGACATGCCGGGATGTATCCGGGCCTTCAAGTTGGCTTGAGGAGAGTGACATGACACCGCATGGCTGTATACGAAAACGCCGCATGCCCTCTGGGCGACGAGTCGCGGCAGAGAAGAAACCGTACAAGGTGAACGGGGTTAAGTTCATGGCTACCTGTGCAGGTGACGCCATGGTGCAATACCTGCATAAGATTCATGACTGCATGGTTACGAGAAGCCCCAAGATTGCAGCCAGGAACTTCGGCCTGACCGTCGAGAAACAGAAGTTGGAGTGGGTGGAGATTTAGCATCCCCTGAAAGTGGGACACAATGGCTAAACCAGAGAGGGTTCGATTCCCTCCGTGTCCCTTTTGGACTATCACTAGGACCTTTTGATGCCCCGGTAGCATTGTGGAATGCGGCCGATACGAGCCCTCGCTGGGACTGTGGCACGTGACATACGTCCAGGGTTAGGTGGGGACGCTTGCCTAACAGGCCATTCGGTACAGAAGCAGGTTCGACTCCTGTCCGGGGCAGCGTTTATTGTAGGCCATTAGGCCGAACAACGAGGCGTCACTGAGAGTCTGTCCACGCCTACAACCCTACGGGGAGAGAATAAACGGGGCAGCACTAAACTTCAAGGAGCAAGTGACATGGAGCAGCCGCATAAGACACTGATACGGTCAGAGAACATGTGTGACATAGTATGCTGTCTGGTCATGGAGGGACTAGAATTTCACGCAAAGCCAGTCAATGAACGGCTGGACCCATTGCAGACACGATGGGTTTTGACCATGGACGTCAATGACATCAACAAAGTGCCAATGATGTACCGTACGTTGATAATCGAGGATTGAGGTGAAGCATGAGGACAATGTACAATCTGGGTGACCCACTGACGAAGTGTGCGTCACGCTTTGGCGACAGCGTTTCGATCTGCTGCTTCCAGTGCAGCAAGGTGCGGGTATGGAGTATGGCTGTCACTCAAGGGTGGGTAGCCGGGTTGTTCTCCTTCACCTACCTGTGCCCTGAGTGTTATGAGGAAAAGTATAAGGACAGAGCATGAACCCACAGTGCAGAACATGCAGACACATGGCGTTCCTGGTCCCTCCGACCTGTACAGCATACTGGTCTATGGAGGACTGGGACAACTGGATGTTGACTCATGGTGAAAGGAGGTGTGGTCGTGGCGAAAGCGACAGACCGTGTGTGTCTCCGCATCTACACGGAGAACGTGAACTACCATCAGACTGTCAACAGGGTGACTGAAAGGTTCCCCAATTTCACCATCTACAAGGGTGAAGGATGGTTTGGTGGTCAGAGCGAACGTGCCCTAGTGATCGAGATCATCTGTGATTTTGGTCAGCAGGACGATGTGCTCGATCTGGCCTGGGACATCAAGAAGCAGAACAAGCAAGAGCAGGTGCTCGTGACATGCAGGGGAGTCGCGTGCATGGAGGTGTGACATGGTGACAAAGCTGGACATCAAGCGATACGGTGGTTGGTACCACCGAGCCCATGAACGTTTGGTCCGTGAGTTCGGTGAGGATGCTGATCTATTCGCTGACGTTCTGGCTGCGACTTCGCCGCGTGTATCGGTGAAGAAGAACTGGCGGGCTGCGTGCAGACTGTACGAGAAATGGAGGGCAGATGGGGTGGTTGCGTTGTGGTTGGCCCCCATGAAAACGCACCACCCGAACGTGATCAGAGCGTTCAACAGAGAGCCCTTGTCTGGCCCAAAGGTACAGCGGTTTGCAGCCAACCTGAAAGGTGACTTCAATGTCGTGACCATCGACGTGTGGATGTGCAAGTACTTCGACGTCGAGCACCAACGACTGTCCAAGTCACTGTACCGAGAACTGGAACGTAAGGTCAAAGACTGTGCACGTAAGCACGGGTGTGAACCGTGTGAATATCAGGCCGCTGCGTGGACCGTGACACGACTGAAAGCTGGATTCAAGCCTAGTTCGTTCCTCAGTGCGGCAGAGGATGACAGGCAGATGAGATGGGAGTGGGCATGACACCGTATTGGTTCTACCTGACAGGGAGCATCTGTTTCGCAATTGGCACTGGTATCGTGCTGGTGCAGCACTACTTTGGAGGGTGACATGGACAAGGTTTACGTGAAGTTCTTTCATTCCAAATCGCTGGCCCACCTGAACCTGGATGTGGGCAATTTCCAACGGAACGGCAACTACGCCATCGTGGATGCTGAAATGTACCCGGAAGATGATGGGACCTACATCGCAGTGGTGTACTACCAGTTTGGAGGATGATATGTACGTGAAGAAGACCAAGCGGGTGACTTTCATCTGGAGCAACGGGTTCTCGTTTGGGTACCGACCTCACCCGCACACTAACGTCTTCTATCTGGGCTGCATCATCCTCATCATACGGCTGAAAGAGAAGCGTGCTTGGAAGCTGAGCAACGTTGACGGCTGGCCCAGAGGGTGGCATTACATCGTCCGGTATGGACACTTGGCCGGGGAAACAGGTAAGTGGGCATTCAAGTGGAGAAAGTGACATGAAAGCATCAAAAGAAACACTGACACTCAACAACGCATGGGTGAGGTGTCACCGCATGTGGCGGCACATCTATGACAGGATACGTCACGAAGGGAAGGTTGAGTCGATCTCAGAAATGAAGACGCATTACCTGAAAAAGGTTTTGCCGTACGCTCAGTCGATTCAGCACGACTGCTGGTTCTGTGCGTATGCGTTCGACAGGAATGTCGAAGAGTTTGGTGCTGGCAGTATTCACATTTACCCTTACCCCATCGCTGAGGCTCATGAAAAGACCTGCAAGCACTGTCCGGCGAAGCTCGTTGACCCTAAGTTCAACTGTCAGGACCCCCACTGTCACTGGGGTGAGCACCCGATTCAGTTCTACAACAAGATTCGCAGCATGTACAGGGTGTGGCAGGCAATGACGGGAGATGCACTGAAATGAAAGTGATCGTGGTCAAGACATCGACTGGCATGGGCACACACTACTGGACCGTATGCCCGAGATGTGGTGAGTACCACTGGTGGTGGGTTGGCCGACCGTCACTCAACCACTGTAGCAAGTGCAAACTGTTCTTTCAGAGAGCGTACGAGGTGACACAATGCGACCACCCCCACCACCACCAAAGAAAAAGAGAAGAAGCAGCGGATCGACCGTGGAAAACGTCGGAGAGTTCAACACCAGACTCAAGCGATTCAAAGACGCTTTGTATTCACGTCCAACGAGAACCGGCGTCACCGTCTACGACGAATGTAAGCTGGTGGAAGAGGCTTATTCGTTGGCTCTCGTGATGTCAATCTTCACCAAGCGTGGTGGTCCGTGGTTCAACTCCAACTCACCGGGTTGGCAGGACAGATCACAGCGTGCAATGGAGATGATGGAGGAGGTGTGGATGTGAAGAGTTTAGACACGAAGCGTAGCTACTGGAGTCATGCCAAACTGATACGATACCTTGACCTCGTGTTCGGGGACAGGTTCTGTGAGGTGACAACGCATGGGCGTGATGGAGATCGTGCGGTATACAGATACTGTCAGGTGACATGCAAATTGCCGTGCCATACTAGCCCGTATGAGGTGGTCACTCAAATGTACAGTGCAATCGAGAAATTGCGTGATCTACATCAGGCCGAGCTTGACAGGCTCAGAAAGGAGTACCCAGATGTGTTCAACCATGAGACGCCTGCGTCGTCGTAGCATGTACCGTTGGCAGTGGACGGACAAGTTCCAGACCCCGCCGAAACCGAGTAGGGGTGACAGGTTCGACCGCTTCATGCAGCAGACTGCCCTTGGCCGTACGCTGCTGACCGCTATTAACTGGGTGCTGAGGAGGGAGTCATGACCGATACAGTGACACGCATCATCGCGTTCGAGTCAGGTGAGCTTGACTTCAAAGGCACACTGCACCTGTTCGCTGACCTGATCAAGTCTGGTCAGGCATGGACACTGCAAGGGAGTTACGGTCGGAATGCCCGTGCTCTCATCGACCAAGGGTACATCAGTGAAGACGGCGAAGTGTTGAAGGAGGAGTGATGGCGTTTGACAGCATCGAGATACACGACATTGACAAGCTGGAACTGAACGAACCGCACAAGCTGAAGGACAGTGACACTGTAGTGCGTACCCTGCGTATCAGGCATGACGGTGGAGTACTACGCATCAACCTGTTCGCCAATCACGAGAGCAAACTGAGGGTAATACAGACATGACCGAGAGCATGCGACGTAAGCAGGCTTTCTTCGCTGGCAGAGCGATGGGCCGTAATGACATGACCAAAGTGGAGGTACCGAGAACCATGAAAAGACTGAGACCACCAGCCCGCACACACTTGGCAGAACAACTCGTCGCCCGGTGGTGGAAGCAACTGACCTGCCAGAGCGGGGCATGGAATCGCAACAAGATCATCGAAGAAGTCATCCGACTGCTCAAGGCCAGACTGAAGGAGGACAAGCAATGAGAGACGTTGACATTGCACCGGAAGCCATGATGAGATACGACGGGTACGGTAACCTGATCCCAATCAAGCCTTGCCCACTTCACAAAACTTATACCGGGCAACGCAAACCACGCATGGACTGCGACGGTTGTTGGCGTGTGTTCACTGAAAAAAGTAAGGGGGTCAAACAATGATGCACCAACCTGTAGGCCCCAACCGTGGTGACAACGGCAGTGGGCCTATGCGAAAGGGTATACGGCTTGCTGTCACTGAGGGTAATATGTGGGTACGGTACTACAAGAAACTGTGGCCCACTGCTGACATGAACCGACTCAAGGAGATGGAGAATCGGATGTTACGGACGATGCAAGCTGACCCGATGGGACCGCCGATGACCAAGACCGAACGACATACGCGAGTGAAGCAGATGCATTTCAGCTTGAGCCGCATCCCGCCTGATCCTCGCAATAAACTGATGGGAGGGTGACATGGTTTACAATGAGGAATACTATAGGGCCAAACGTTGGCACGTGGAGAACCCACATGTCTACACACTGTTCTGTCACCGTGCTAGGTTTCTCAGGGAGCAACGTGGCTTCACGCACTACAGTGCCTGGGCATTGCTTAATGCATTGCGGTGGCACTATGACGTGGAGACAGTAGGTGACAGGTTCAAGATTCCCAACTACATGATGGCATTCTTTGCCCGCAAGTACAACTCAGAGTACGGCGTTGAGTTTTTCAAAACGCGTCGGTCGGTGCTGGACGAGGTTGAGGAGGTGTCATGTGCGACGAAACCGTAGACGACTTGACCATGATGCGGACCATGCTCCAGATCAGGAAGGCGAGTCGAAGGTTCAAGGAGACCGGCATCGAGCAGATCGTATACAGACGCTGCGGCAAGCCGGGGCATATGGATTTGCCTCTATGGTTAGAGTTCAACCTCGACGGGCCAGACACAACCCGCGTCTGCCACATCTGCCACCCCGCTGAGACCAACCACTTCCAACGGTTCAGATACAACCCGGCGACAGATAAATTCGACAAAATCTGAGAAAATTCCTGCGAAACTTGGCAGAATGGTACAGTTTTGCGGGTATAATGGAGGCACGTGTTTTTATGGACGCATCACGGAAGGCTCAGATCAAGCAGCAACTGGCCGAGGACATGCAGGCACTGGCAGTGACAGGGGTGGTCAAGTACCCTGACCAGTCACGTGTGATCCCTACGGAGCAAGAAGCAGTGTATCGCCTGTGTCACCATGATTTCCTTGGCCTTTCCCAAGAGGAAGCGGCTGAAGTGTTGGACATTGACCGGCGTACGGTCAGCTACCGGCTCAGTCGCATGAAGGAGGTAGCCCCGCAACTGTTCCCGATCCTGTCGAGGAACGTCGCCGCTATCTACGACCGATTCGTAACTGACAACATGTCCGTGAAGGAGGTAGCCGATGACCTACGCCTGACCCCACGGTACTGCTGGCGTGTGCTGCGGAACCTGTGGGAGAACCGAGAGCAAACGAAACTGTACTTCAGGGTGGGGACAGGCACACGCCTGCGTTACAGACCCTGGATGGATGAACATGTAGTCACTAACTTTTAGGAGGACGTATGCCTTACATCGTAGCTAAAAAGAGACGGATTCTTGAACCCGTAGTGTCACCATCTGAGCATGCTGGTGACCTGAACTTCGTGATCAGCAGGCTATGCAACCGCTACATCAAGACCAATGGCATGTGCTACGCTGTGGTCAACGAAGTAATAGGCGTTCTGGAGTGTGCTAAGCTGGAACTGTACAGGCGTGTGGCCGCACCGTACGAGGACAAGAAGATCGAAGAGAACGGCGACGTGTTCACTATATAAGGAGAACGAATGGACATCAAGGAATTTATGAAGGACACCAACCCGAAGGACTCGGTTGGCATTAGGAAGTGGCGGCAACTGTGCACCATACCCATTGCTGTACTGTGGGAGCTTGGTGTCGCCATGCTTGAAGGAGCACGTAAGTACGGACGCCATAACTACAGGGTGGCGGGCGTGCGATCATCGGTGTACGTTGATGCTGCACTGGGACACATCACCCAATACGAAGAGGGCGAAGACACTGACCCGGACAGTGGCCTACACCACATCACCAAGGCTATCGCCACACTGGTGGTACTGCGTGATGCACAGATTCAAGGTAAGTGTGTCGATGACAGACCGCCGAAGTCTGATGTTGCTGCAATCAGAGATCGACTGCAAGGTGTGGTCGATGATTTGTTCGAGCGGTACCCGCAACCGAAGGGTGCCTTCACACAGAAACAGATGGAGGAACAAGAAGATGCATAGAGGTGGACGCTATTACCTAGCCCATCCGTTCGACGCCCGTCACTGGGTGCGGAAGTGGGAACAAGCAGTCGAAGACAAGTTCGGTATTGAACTGATCAACCCGTTCTATGACGCCCCGGAGCGTGAGGATGTCGCCAACCTGGACGCCGGTCGAGCCGAGCGGTACGAGCAACTGATCCCGAGTGAGATCGTACGCAAGGACACGTTTCAGATCGAGCGGGCTGACGGCACTGTCGCCATTGTGGACGGTAGCCTGAGCTATGGCACGATCATGGAGATGGTGTACACGTCGATGATCTATCACAAGCCGGTGTATCTGATCTGCACGAACGGTCATCACCAACACCCATGGCTTCAGCATCACTCAGCCCATGTATTCACCACCTTTGAGGAGTTTGATCAATGGCTAGAGTCCTCGTTTTAGGAGACCCGCATGAGCCTGTATGTCACCCTGGGTATCGCCGTTTCGGCATGTGGCTGCGTAACAAATACAAAACCACGAAGACCGTGATCCTCGGTGACGTCTGTGATCACCACGGTATCAGTTTTCATGCGGCCAACCCCATGTGTCCTGGGCCGAATGATGAGTTCAAGCTCACCCTGGAGAAGATTCGGAAGTGGTACAAGACGTTCCCGAATGCCTACGTCACACTTGGCAACCACGATATGCGTGTGCTCCGGCTAGCAGAGTCGGTCAACATCCCGGCCAAGTACCTGCGTGATTTCAAGCAGGTGTGGAAGACGCCGAAGTGGAAATGGGTAGAGGACGTACGCATAGACAACGTGTACTATTTCCACGGCACTGGCAGGTCGGGAAAAACCCCGGCATATAATGCAATGGTGGACTTCGGTATGTCAGTGTGCATGGGCCATTGCCATTCAGCCGCTGGTATCAAATGGCGTACTGCCCCAGTGCATCGACAGTTTGGCATGGACGCTGGGTGCGGCATTGACGTGGACGCATGGCAGTTTGCGTACGGCAAACACATGAGACAACGCCCTGTCTTGTCGGCAGGTGTCGTGATCGACGGCATACCACAACACATAATCATGCCGTGTGGTCCTGGTGAGAGATTCCACAAGAGCAGGTTTAGGAGTAAGTGATGAACAATCCGATTAAGACAGCGGATTTACAACTTCAAGAGGTGGTGAACCTGATGAACGACCGTATCCGTCAGCTTGCGGTGACCGGTTCGTTTGTAGAGCGTGACGCCATGGTGCTGTACTGTTCAAAGCTCGTGGCGGCACGACAGTCACTGTCTTCCATATTGAAAGGGCTTGAGCATGCCGAACGGCAAGGGGGACAAGCGTCGGCCCCGGTCAATCAGCCGGGAGGAATACGACTTCCGTTGGGAGTTCGCGGTGGGAAAGTGGACTCTAACGACGGAGCAGTTCAATCAGAAGATCAAGGAGATCAGGGAAAGGACGGGTAGACCATGAGTCTCGATTCAACCACTGGTCCCCGGCATATCATGCAGGTGAAGAACCTGCGTAAAGATGTGATGGGTGCCATTCGTGCTTTGGTAGGGGTGATCAAGCACACGCAGCACAAGCAACGGGTGATGGACCTTGTCACCAAGCTGGGCGTGGGCAGTGATCCAGACTACGCTAGTCTCCCGGCCAAGCCCGATGGTTTCGTCGTCACCAACTCAGCCTTCATTGCCAATGGTACTGGTAGCTTGCGAACACAGTGCGAGTTCCAGATCGTCTCGATGATGATCACGTACTTCTGGCTGTTTGCTCAGATGGGTGACATGCAAGAGTTGCGATCAGCGATGCGATACAAGGGATGGATCGAACGCTACGTGAAAGATCATGACAAGTACGAGGTGTGCGGTGATGTGAAGTCCGGGTTCTGGTTGGCTAACACCAGCATCCTCAAGGATGGTGAAGACCCTACACTACCGCAATGGCTCAAAGACGATGGAGGTGAGACTGTATGATTTTACTATACGTGCTCCATGCACTGGTCGTGGTGATAATGCTGGTGTTTGCGTTACTGTTGCTTAGGAGATTGTGATGAATCTATGGCACGAGCAACTAGAAGCGGCAGGCTTCCCGACCAAGGTGCTCGTGATAGACTTCGAGTCTTACTACGGCGATGACCTGACACTTGACACAACCAAGAAGGGTGGTGTGTCCATTGTGGAGTACGTGACACACGCTGACTTCGAGTTGACAGGTTGCGGGTTCGGTGAGATGACGCCGCAGCACGGGCGTTGCAAGCCGTGGTTTGTCACTGGGCCAGACGTTGAAGCTGAACTGCGAAAGTTGTGCAAGCTGTACGGCAAGAACCTGGAAGATGTCACAGTGGTAGCCAAGAACTGCAAGTTTGATATGCTGATCCTGGCCGTCAAGTTCGGCATCTTGCCGCCGTACACCGTAGACTGCGACGACCTGACCCGTACGTTCGATTCTCGAATGAAAAAAGGTATGAAGGATGCAGCCCCTGTGTTCGGCATAGGCATCAAGGGTGAAACTGCTCAGTTCAAGAACCTGCACTATCAGGAGATCATCGACAAGGGACTCCATCCAGCATTGGAGACGTACACCTTGAACGATATCGACATAGAGCAGCAATGGATTGAGAAGCTACTCCCCATTGTGGACAATCCGCACATAGAATTGCCGCTTGCTGCACACACGTTGCAACTGTATACCAGACCACGACTTACGTTCGACTTCAATCTGTGCGAGTCACTGGTTGCCGACATGCAGGAGGAGATCGAGCGGTCACTGAGGGACATCACACCATGGGTGTTGATCAACTCAGGCTTTGACGAAGAGGACGTGGACTTAGCATTCGAGTGTGACGCGTGGGTAGAACTGGTGTCCGACATCATTGGCAAGGACCTGCGATTCGTACCATTGCTGATGAAAGCACTGCCTGATGGTGACGAGGTACCCATCAAGGACGGCAAGCCGGGCAAGAACATGAAACTCCTGCTCGGTCACGATGACAAGATACCAGCCCTTGCCAAGAACGACGACGGGTGCAAATGGTTGATCGCTCACTCTGACCCCACGGTCAGTGCACTCATGGCGGCACGCCAAGCACTCAATTCCTGGCCGGGGCATATCAAACGCCTGACCAACATGAAGAACCAAGCACGTGCATCGGGTGGCAAGTTCCGCATCCCGTTGAAGTATCACGGTGCACACACTGCACGGTGGTCAGGTGAACAGCAGGTGAACACTGCCAACCTTGGAGGTACCGGACGTGGACAGGCAATTGCTAAATCAGTATCGCAGGTACGTCACACCATCACTGCTCCAGTCGGTTGTGACTTGGCACTTGTTGATGCGGCTCAGATCGAGGCAAGAAACCTTGCGTGGTATGCTGGGCAAGACGATCTGCTTGAACTATTTGGGTCAGGAGGTGATCCTTACTCAGACTTAGCCGCTGATATCTTCCAGTGCAAAGTGTGGAAATGGCAGGACGGTGACGTCGAGGAGTACAAGGGGCAGAAGGGCAAGGTCAAAATCTATAGAGGGTTCGGTAAGGATGCTATCCTTGGCTGCGGTTACGGCATGGGGTGGTTCAAGTTCCTCACGAACTGTCTTCAAAATGATGCCCTTCGCCCGATGTTTGACAGCGGTGAGTACGACGAGGACTTCATCAAGGGATTGATCAACACGTACCGTACCAAGTATCACTGCATCCCAGGATTCTGGAAAGCAGTGGAACGAGCGTGGCGTAAGGCTACGATGTTCAAGAAAGACGTGCAGTGCGGACGGCTGTTGTTCACCCATAGCAAGAAGGGGACTACCTACATCACACTCCCCTCTGGTCGTCGTCTTCGGTACCGCAACGCTAAGGTGACACGCAAGGACGAACTGAAGCACAGGCATGGCACCTTGTGGGGTGGATCGATTACCGAGAACATTGTTCAAGCCACGTGTCGGGACTTCCTGGCAGAGTGGATACTGGAACTAGAGCGTGAGCATGACAAGCGTGTGGTTCACCATGTCTACGACGAGATCATCGTGGTTGACAGCAAGAAGAAGATCGAGGACACGATGAACCTGATGATCGACGTTATGTCACACGGTCCTGAGTGGGCAGACGGCATGCCGTTCGCTGCTGAGGGTCAGGTGTGCAACCACTACACTAAGTAGGAGACGCAATGCAGCAGGTCAGCGAATCAGAGTTTGACTGTAACCTGATACAGTTAGCCTCGATGGTGCCGATAGAACTGATCGAAGACAGGCACGGGCATGGTATGGTGTACGGCAACGTCATTGTATCCTACCTTGACGAGCGAGAGTTTCTGCTGGCTAACCCCAAGCAGCGACTCGATGCTTGTCGGCGTGCCTACATTCGATGCCTTCGCACTGCCATTGATCAGGCATGTGACGCACTGGACGAGCTATCTAATACAGGTCGAACCAAACACTTGATCACACTGTCAAAGCAAGTGACCGCTTCAATTGAAAAGGGTCACGCCGTCCTTACAGACGGGGCCGACTTAGACCTGGAGGTGGAAGATGAAACGAGTACGTGATCTGATCCTGTCAGCGTCAGCGATCTCGGCGTTGAAGACCTGTCCTGTGCTGTTCTTCTTCCGCTACATTCTGGGCATACGTAAGGAGGACGAGGGTGAGGCCCGCCGCATAGGTAATGGGTGGCATGAGGGACTAGACATCACGTCCACTGTCCCTGAGACGCCGTGTAAATTCTGTGCGGGTGAGAAGAAGAACGATCCTGACTGCTATCTGTGTGGCGGCGAGGGATTCGTAACTGACCCGTGGGAATCGATTGCCCGCATGCTCAACCATCGGTACTCACCGAAGGTGCCCATTGAGGCAGCGAAGAAAGCCAAGGAGCGGGCGGTCATACAGTACGCCCTGATGGCTTACGAGTTTGTGTACGAGGACGCCCAGGACTACGAGGTGGTATTCAAAGAGGTGCCGTTCCGTATCCCGCTGATCGATCCGAGGACACGGCGTGCTGTTCCTGGCGTGTTCATTGACGGCATGCTGGACAAGCTGATCCGACAGAGTGATGGCACTCTGGCAGTGATGGAGCACAAGTCCACGAGCAGTGACCTGTCACCGAAGTCTGACTACTGGAACCATTTGAAGTTGGACACGCAGATCAGCCTGTATGTCTACGCTATCCAGCGGTTGCAGGATGACGGTATTCTGACGGCACATAAGATCATGCCTGATGACCCGCCGATCACTGATGTACTGTACGACGTGTGGCGTAAGCCCCAGATCAAGCCGAAGAAGTTGAGTGCGGCTGATGCTGCGGCGTTCATCAAGTCTGGCGAGTACCACGGTGCCGAGTTTGAGGTGAGCGTGGAGGACGACAGGCTGCTGATTGACGGTAACGGTGTGTCCTTTGAACGCAATAAGCCGACCAAGAAAGAACCGGACGGTGCCATTGTGTTTACCGAGACACCTGAGATGTTCGGGGCTCGTCTGTTCGACGCTATCACTGATGACCCCGAGCATTACTTCTGCCGGAAGACCCTGTCTCGTACGCCTGAAGAGATTGAGAAGTTCGAGTGGGAACTGTTCTCGATCTACCAGACTATCAGTAGCATGACAGAGTACGAGTCATGGTATCACAACGAGCACGCTTGCGAAGACTATGGCAAGTGTGACTTTTGTTCGGTGTGCTATGATACGCAGTGCATCGATCCCGATTGCCCGCCTGACGGGTTCAAGTGCATCTTCTCAAAGGAGGACAAGTAATGGGTACAGCGACAGCCGAGTTCTGTGGTACGAAGATTTACGTGGAGGTTGTTGGTCGTGACAAGAACTGGTTCGTGAAAGTGAAGCGTATCGATGGCAACGCCAGGTTTGGCAAGGACGCCGTGTTGCTTGGCCCCCATTCTCCAGGTTACTTTGGTACACCGAGTGAACACCATCCGAGACTGCGGTTCACGTCACGCCGTGAGCTTCGTGAAGCCGTGAAACGCTACAACCAACTCAACGGATGGAATGGTGGTTACACTATCATAGGAGGACTGCATTGATGGACGTACCTGACAAGAAGAAACCGGCAGGCCCGCCTGCCAAGAAACGGAAGCTGTCCGACGTTAAGGGCAAGCTCAGCAGTGGCAAGAGTCGCCTTCGCAAGCAGCAGAAGCGTGACAAGATCGTGCAGGATGTTGATCCCACCAAGGTGTACACTCTGCACAAGGGCAGCAAGACACGTGGTACGAAGGTCATCGTCTACGGCCAGTCAGGTATGGGGAAGACTACCATCTGTACACTACTCCCCAACCCTGTGTTCCTAGCGGCTGATGACGGTATCGATGACATTCAGCACCCGGTCACTGGTGAAGACTTGCCGACCTACAAGGTTGCCTCGTACCAGGACCTGCGTAACATGCTGGCCCAGCCCAAACTGTTCGAGGACTTCGACACCATCGTGCTCGACACCATGACGATGACTGAAGAGATGGCAGTTGAGTGGGTGCTTGAGAACGTGAAGAACGGTGACACCTATGCCAAGAACCTTGAGAGCTACGGCTGGGGGAAGGGATACTTCCACTTGTCTGAAGCTGACAACGTGATCAAGCATGACCTACAGAAGCTGGTCAACGCCGGGAAGAACGTGGTCATCATCTGCCAGACCGTTGCAACCAAGCGTTCCGAGGCAGGTGCAGAGGATTACCTGAAGGACATGCCCAAGCTGGTGTACCGTCCGAACGTCAAGGCGACGGCTGCGATGGACTTCGTGGAGTGGGCTGATCACGTACTGCGGATTGGGTACGGTGACCTGAAGGTCAGCAAGTCGAAGCGTGTGTCCTCGTCTGGTGACCGTGTGGTCTTCGTCCACCCCGAGGTGCACTTCGAGGCCAAGAGCCGTACGATTCCAGGTCAGTTCCCAATCGTCAGCTTCTGCGATCAGAGCGACGGTTCGATCTGGGAGTTCATCTTCAACAACGCGTGGGAAGCACTGATGGAGGAAGAGGATGGCAATACTGAGTCTGAATAAGCTACGTCAGGCCAACAAAGACCGGAAGATGCGTAATCAACCGTGTCCTTGTAACTCTGGCTTGAAGTACAAAGCATGTCACGGTGATGAGTCTAAGCGGCAACGGTGTAGTGCCATTGCCAACCTCGCCATGGGCGTGCTGATCACCCATCAGCGTGGTCGTTCCGGGCTGATGAAAGAGGATGACGTTGACACAGTCGTTGGTCAGATTCAAGAGCACATCTACAACCTGCTCGATCCTGACTACACACCCGAACCCCCTAAGAAGGAGGAACCGGAGTCACAGGTAGCTGTACCGTCAGAAGACAAGCAACGTGAAGACTCAGAAGAGGAGGCCAAAGAGGTAGTCGAAGAAGTGACAGGCGAAGAAAAGATCAACGGCATACGCGAGGCCGCAGGTATTGAACGTTGCCCCAAGTGTTTGGGCGTGATGATGCAAGGCGAATCGATGTGTAGCAAATGCAAGAAAGGACACTGATTATGAGTAGAAGTCTTCCCGAATACATGGGCGTGTATAAGGCCATGGTCCTGAGCAATGTGGTTGAGCCCACCAAGAAGTCGAAACTCCCGCAACTCAAACTGCGTGTGTTCCTGACTGAGTTCTACGACGAGAAAGAAGGCGAGTGGCTCGATGTCAGTGAAGAGAAATACGTGATGACTGCCTTCCTTGTGCTGTACGACAAGGAAGACAACGAGACCATGAACCATCAGCAGGTCTGCAAGGTCTTCGGCTGGGATGGCTGCGGTTTTGATCTGCTGTGCGGTGACCTCGAAGGTCACGAGCTTCAGGTCCGGTTGAAAGAGAATGAGGACAACGAGAAGTACCCGGTCGAGATCAGTTGGATCGATGAGATCGACGCTGACCCGCAGGGTGGTTTCAAGAAAGCCTCTGCTGAGGACATCAGAGACCTCAACGCCCAGTTCTCGCATCTCTTTAAGGCCAAGAAGGCCGGGGCCAAGAAGGCCGCTGCGTCAGCCAAACCGAAGAAGCAAACGGCGGCAGCGAAGAAGAAGGCTGCTGCGGCTGAGGAACCCACGGAAGAACAGACGGCTGGTGCCGAGGAAACTGAGGAACTAACCCCGGCCCAGAAGAAGGCTGCTCTCCTTGCCAAGTCTAACCGGCTGCGTAAGGAAGAAGAGAAGGAACGAGCCGAGGCTGAGAAGGCTGGACCGCCCGCCAAGAAGAAGAAGAAAGCCGCTGCGACCAAGAAGAAAACCGCCCCGGCTGACGGTGACACGATGCCCGACGACTTTGACAAGAGGTCCGCATGGTTCACCATCGCTGAGAACCGTGACCCTGAGTGCAACGACGAGCAGATGAAGGCCGAATGGGATGCCGCCATCGAAGAGTTGGCACCCGAGGGTGACGAGGACCTCCTCGACGCCGAAGGCTGGTGGAAGGTCAAGAACGCGGTTCTTGCGAACATTGGTAAAGATGCGTAACTAAGGATTGACAATGAATCTGAGTGACAGATACCATAGATTCCACACTTCGGTGTACGCCGGAATGTACGAGGACTTGGCTGGGAAACTTGGGGTCGAGGTCGATGCCATAAGAACACTCGGTGTCGGCTTTGACTACAAGTACCAAGCCTGGGTATTTCCAGAACGGAATGTCTTCGGTGACGTCATTGGTCTGTCCTACAGGTACGCAGATGGGAGTAAGACAATGGCCCCGACTTCGTCTCTTCCTGGCAAAGTCAAGAAGAGCAAGCGGGGCCTTACTTACCCCTTCAACCAGCAGTTCGATTCAGGGGCGAAGCGATACAGCCCAGGACGGCATAACTGGTCTCGCGTGAAGGATGTGGGCGTGACATGTCCCATCTGTAAAAAGCCTGACTGGTGCCTTGTATCAGCCGAAGACCCTACGAACCCACAAGCGGTAATCTGTGAGCGAATTGAAGAAGGATCAGTGAAGGAAACCGAGGGTGGTTACCTCCACATTCGGAAGAGTGGCGGCAGACTATCAGCCGCAGCCAAGCTCGTGTTGCCTCCTTCAGACCTACCAGTGGTCGTGGTCGAAGGATCATCCGATGTCCTGGCTGCACTGTCGATGGGCTACGTCGCCATTGGACGCCCCAACTGTGGGGCATGTGCTGGCTTGCTGAGCAAGATGCCACTGGCTGGTCGAGAAGTTTGGATCATAGGTGAGAACGATGCCGGTGCCGGGATCAAGGGTATGGAAGAGACCTTCGCCGTGGTGAGCAAGCTGTCGTCTGATGTCAAGATGGTCTTGCCGCCCGAGGGGATCAAGGACTTGAGGTCATGGTACCACACCGGGCTGTCCTGTGAAGACCTGATCGAGTACGTAGCCGAGAACGGACGCAACGCATCAGCCAACGTACAAGTATTCCCAGACGCCCAACCTACCACTGTGGCCGATGCTATGATCGAGGACACTAGCATCGATGGCAAACCGACCATGGTGATTTATAAGGACAAGCGTTACAAATGGGACGGCTCGATGTACAAGCCACTGCTCGATACGGAACTTCAGTGTGAGGTTCTGGACTTCATGGTAGGGAAGCGGATCACGACGGAGACATTGACAGGTACCGTGGTTCGACCTCTGCCGACAACATCAAAGTGGGTGCGTGACGTCCTGTTCTGCCTACCTCGAAGTTGCCCGATTGCAACTGAAGAAGGCTGGCTGACAGAGACAGACAAGCCCCCGCTCGATCACCTCCTATCGTTCAAGAACGGAATCCTCGACGTTGAGGAGTACCTGGAGACAGGCAATACCAAGTTGTACCCGTCGTCACCAGACCTGTTCGTGCTGGGCTCGTATCCGTACGCTTTTGATCCCAATGCTGAATGCCCTGACTTCGAGAAGTTCTTACTTGATACCCAACTTGGCAACGTTGACATGGCTAAGCTATTGCAGCATTGGGCAGGATACGTACTGGTGCCGGACATGTCACTTGAGAAACTGGTGATGATGGTTGGCAAGCCACGTGCCGGTAAGGGTACGATCATCGAGTGCATGAAGGCTTTGATTGGTGGTGACCTGTGTTCATCACTGCAACTGTCACACTTCACGTCGCAGTTCGGACGTCAGGCTATGATGGGGAAGCTACTCGGTGTGTTCGGTGATGCCAAGGCACCTCGTGCTGCGGAGGCTGACATGTGCTTAGCCCACATGCTCCAGATCACTGGTGCTGATGCTGTCAACGTGAACCGAAAGTACTGTGACGAACTCACCAATGTCTATCTGACCATCAGGTTTATGATCGCCATGAACGAGTTGCCACGGTTCTCTGATAACTCGTATGCTCTTGCTGCCCGAGCGTTGCCCTTCGACTTCACCAAGTCGTGGGCCGGGCGGGAGGACTTCACGCTAAAGCCACGGTTGGTACAGCAAGCCAAAAGCGGTATGCTTATCAACTGGGCACTGCGTGGACTTCGTGAGTTGCGAGAAGAAGGGAGCTTCAAGATTCCCAGGCACGCCGAGGCGTTGCTCAGTGATCTACGTGGTGCTAGTTCGCCGGTGCGTTTGTTTGCCCAAGAGGTGTGCGAGCGTACGCCGGTCAGCAAGGTTGAGAAGAACCTACTATACAAGGTGTGGGTAGCGTGGTGTGACTCGCAGAAGATGCACCCCGGTTCCAAGGACAGCTTTTGTAGGAAGCTATTGAACGCTGTGGACGGAGTCGAGCCCAAACGCGTGTGCATGAACAAGCGTAGGTATTGGTACTTTACTGGTCTCGGCCTGAACCAAGAGGCAGTTGACGAGTACTTTGATTAGGAGTTACCATGAGTGACATTAGAGACGAGCATACGTATCGGGACTTGAAGAACGTTGTCCTGGTCGTGGTGTGTATCCTGGCCGTAGCGGCTATCGGGTGCCGTGGACTCGTGGACCGTGTGACACCGGCTGATCAGCCCCCGGCTGTTAGTCGATACCTTGGTGTGGAGCACCAGGATTTCACAAGTCTGCACGATCTGCGGCAGAAACAAGACGAGATCAAGATCAGGCACCGCGACGAGCAGACGGACCTGTTGCGTGCTGCACAGGACGACGAGGTAAAGTACAGTGATGCGATCTCCTTCATCGAGTCCTCCATCAGTGACGCACAGTCCCTTCAAGACATTGTTGTCGGGTCTGAAGATCAGCCCTTCTCGGTTCTCGGAGTGCTTGCGGGCCTCACTGGTGGTGCCGCGATTGGTCGTGCCCTCAAGCGAAAGGGCGACTACTCACCTGCGGAGGTGCGAGAGTTGGTAGCCAAGGCAAAAACTGGAGGACTGAATGGGTAGTAAGCGGGTCTGCATTCATACGCGTGACGATCTGATCTCCTTCATTGAAGACAGTATCAACCGTCGCGGTATGCTGCGGGCTTTTACAAACGGTGACGTGGAAGTCCTGGGGGGTTTCAAATCGATTCCCCCCAGGAATCTTCCTGGCTGGATTGTGGAGGCTAGACACACGGTCGGGTACGCTAAGTATCACGTTGCCGTCACTGTAGAGACTGGTGGCATACACCGGATATGGAACCTCGTGACAGGAGTGCCATGGGATCAGTGGATAGGCGACAATGAAGCCTATCAGAATAACCAGTTGATGACCGGGGACCACCCCGACAGATACAAGGAGTATAAGGATGACGCAGGGACCTCCCCCGAAGAAGTCGAAGCGGAAGGCCAGAGGTGAGTGGTTGACAGTCAAAGACGCATGCATCTACTATCACAGCATCACACACGAAGATGTGCCTTGTGTTCAGACTGTGCGTAACTGGATGCGGCATGGCAAAGAGGCGTACGACGGCGAGTCCGTGTGTCTCCAGTACGTCAAGCGTGGTCGTCGGTTCATGACAAAGCGGACCTGGATTAACCTATTTGTCGAGGCACTTTACGATGAGAATCTTCAAGTCGAATGACAAGTCGGATTTGATTAAGATGCTGGATGGGAGTCAACCGTGGAAGCCGGGCGACGTGTTCTTCCTATTCAGTCGCATCATGGAAGAGATCAAGCTCGAAAAGCCTGAGCCCTTCATGATCATGTGGCAGGGGGTGTACTTCCTTGTACCCGGTAGTGTGGTGGAGAACGCGATGGATAGAGAGGCCACACTGACTAAGCATAGTGAGCACTATACTAAGGGTGACAGGTTCACCCCTACGGTCATTACACTTAGCCAGTGCGAGGCACTCTCTGATGAAGCTGTACACATGATGTCCAGGGTCAAATTCTACCCGGACTGAATCACGACAAGAAGACGCGATCAAGTGCTGCCAGTATGATCGCCAGCAGCAAGGCTTTCTCGTATAGCTTGTGGTGTTCAAGGTGGTTGCTGAATTGCTTCTTCAACCAGATCATGTCCACTCCCAGCCCAACGAGGATGTCATGGTCACCTGCTTGCTGTAGTTTCGCTTTGTCGTTGGGTTCACTCATAATCATACACCTCCGTACCTTCATCGCCTTCCTGTTTTAACCGCCCCGCGATATTCTTGATCACGTAGGACGGAACACCAGCGGTCAGTGAGACCTTTGTCACCAAGTCGCCAACCCGCTTCTCTAACTCCTCTTTGGCTTTGTCGTCTTCTGCAACCAGAAGGCCGAGAGCGTAGGCGATTGCGGTAACGTTCTTGTCCATGTCACTGATGAGACTGAGTGGCATAGATTCGAGGTTCTCATTGTTCAAGAACACTCGTTCATCCTGAAGCCCCTTCATCAAGGCGTCGATCTTATCCTGAAGGATCGTACCGAGTACGGGGAAGGCATCAAGTGGTGCAAGCACAGTGTCCTTGACAACGTCTTCAATGTCTTTCCGTTTGCCGTATAGCATGTACGCGATCAGGATTCGCAGCGTGGCATTCGCCATGTAGCTGGTGACAGGCCAAGCTACACGCTCAGCGAACTCAGCTTGATCTGCCATGGTCCTGTCACTTGCCTTGTAGTCAACCATGGCATCGTTCCACATGGTCAACACTTTCTCATGGAAGGACCGGAACATCAGGAAGGATCGCATCAGCTTCGGGGCGTTCGTGATCATCGACCGATTGTACACGTCCCATGACGGCTGCGTTCGCTGCCATAGGTACTCAGCACGTTTCCGAATCACGTCGTAATACTCAGGTGTGCCCTCTTCGATTGCCCCTACGTCTTCGCCTGCCCACCACTTGGTGGACTTCCCTTCTATGGTCCCGGCCTGTGCGTCTGCGAACTCAGCCTTGGCTGCTTCCCACCCGGCCATAAGGGCCGACATGTCAGCGGCCTTGAGCATCCATGACGCGGCGTTGCCCCATGAGGACTTGCCCAGAATGTTCTTGCGGACTGCGTCGGACTCACCAGCCACACCAAGTTCAAGTGTGGCTTTGCCCGTGTGGAATCTCTCGAACGCAATGTCCGAGGTTGACAACATCTCTTCCCAAATCCCCCGGTTACCAACGTTCTTGATCGATCCGAACACGTCCTTCATGTACTTCTTGCTGACGTACGATCCGTAATTGAACACCGAGGTATACTGTGACATCCATACCTTCGGATTGTAGTACAGCAACGCCCGGTACGTGTTCGGCATGATGAAGTCGATCACACTCTCCAGAATATTCTTGGCGTGCACGGTACCCTGTGCATGCTGCAATAGCTTCTGGGCAGTGTCAAACTCGTCCTGCATGCCACGGTTCCGGTACGCGTCCCATAGGGACTTGTCATTGAGAACAGTGCGTGCAATGCGGAACGGCTCAGCCATGCCGAAGTAGTTGGCAATGGCACCTTGGAATACAGAGAAGCGTCGAAACGCGTCACGAACCACCAGTGGTCTGCTACTGTTGGCACGCTTGTGCAAGATGCTCTTGTTCTCGATCAGGTTGACGTTGAACTCTTTACGCTCACCGCCGACCTCATCAGGTGACAGTACTTCAAGCCCCCACCAGTCATCGATGGTGGCAATCTTCCGTCCGTCCAGTGCCTGCGACGTCTCGTTGATCGTTGATCTCCATGTGGAGTTACTGATCTTCTTGAACAGATCGGCCACTGCTTTGGCCTGATCATTTTCCTCGATCATGTTCCTGATGTCGGCCAGTTGCTGCGGTGTGATAGCCCCGGTCTCCTGGTCGCCAATCACCGCACCACCTTCAGTTAGGTGCTTGTATCCGTCCTCCTGGTTGGAGATCAGGTACAGGTCGATCAACTCGGCCCAGGATAGGTTGGCGTCCACGTTGCCTAACCGGACCTGATTGCGTTGTGTAGTGCCAGACAGCTTGGTCGGTAGGTGCTCGGTCACACGCCGCAGGACCGACCGTATGGGGTCAAGGTCCTTGCTCATGCGGACCAGATCAGACTCTGTTAAGCCAGCCGCTGACAGCCCCTCACGCACTGCGTCATAGACGTGCCGGTTGTGCTTGGCCTCAACCGTGTGCCCGTTCTGAATGTTCTTGTCGAGCACCTGAGAATACACACCGTTCTCGTCGCCACCGTCAAGCCGCTTGGCTACGTGATACAGTGGCGTGTTGGACAGGCCGAAGAAGAAGTTCTTGATCCGACCCAGCGTTCTGCTGGCCTTCGTGGTCGTGACCTCGCCACGCCGTCGCCTGCGTGCTGGTGGCATGTTCGCCACGGTGTCCTGTGACTGCTCCATCACGTCACGCATCTTCACCCGGTTACCATCGACCATCACGTAGTTGTCCCAGTCGTCCTCGCTGATCACCCCGTCCGCAGCAAAGTCAGACATGTACTGTGCTACCTGACGCAGTTGTTTGCCCTTCAGTGACTTCAGGCTCTTGTCCTTGCCAGTGACCTGGATGATCGCTTCGTGCAAGATGTCGTGGGCACCATCACGTGCTGCTTTGGCTTCCACTCCACGCTCAATGTCTGACTGGGTTAGCTTCTCGACCATGTTCATAACCATATTCTTGTACTGGTTACGACTGTGCTCGACGGGCTTGCCCTTAGCCGGGTCCATATACTGGACGCTAGAGGCCGGGTCAGTGCTCTGCTCGATCAGTGCCGTAAGATCGTCGCGGTGATCCTTCAGAAACTTCCACTCGGCAATCTCGTTACCTTCCAGTGAACGCTCGTTCTTCTTCTGTTGCAGTTCTTGAAACCGCGTCTCAGCATAACCCAACATGTCCTGGGTCTGCTCAGGAGAAAGACCGTAGTCCATTCCCGTCTGTTCGTCTTCGGACAGGGTCTGGTCATACTTACCAGCCTCGATGTCAGTGACAACTTTGTCAAGGGCTGCGTTGACTTCCTTACGTTCTGCGTCACCCTTTACGTTGTCAAGCACGGTTTCACGAATCTGATTGACTCGTTTGATCTTCTCGGACTTGTCAACGTACGCCACCTTCCCAGCACCACCAGCCATAGCAACGCCAGAGAAGATAGACTCAAGAGGCCCACCCATGGCTGCGGCTTCCTTCACGCCACTCCATACGTTGGTGCTGCGATCAGTGAAGACCCATCTCCACAGGTTCTCGTTGAACGTCTGTGATCCCTCTTCGCCCATACCACGAGCGTAGGCTTTGCCCATTTCCCACATGACCTTGCGGGTGCCACCCTGGATCACAGGCTTCATGTTCTTGAAGAGGCCGATCTTCTTGCCTAGTGTAAACCTTTCGATAGCAGCCTCTGGAACAGCCGTCATCCATGCACGCAGTGCAGCCGTCTCTGGCTCGTTGCCCTCATCACGTGCAGCCATGTAGTGCTGGCCTGCCGCCTGACTTGCCATCAGAACCACACCACCCGGCAGCATACCTTCAAGCATAAGAGGCAGTGACTGCACCGCACCCTTGACCAGCTTGATCGGGTTGCTGAACAGTTCCTTTGTCACGCCCTTAAACCCAGACTCTTCCAGTTGCAGGAAGTCTTCAGGGTGTGCCCTCTTATACCAATCGAGGTTGCTCTCCCACTGGTTGACCCACTCTTGAACAGACGACAACTGTTTCTCAGCAGCCTCTGGTACCGGCAGGTCCATGCTATCGTACATACGCTTCTGAGCGTTTTTGAAGTTCTCAGTGTACATCTTAGCAAGGCCGACACCACCCTCGATGATCCCGGCACCAGCCGCGTACACGCCAGTCTTAGAGGCGGCACTACTCAGTGACCTGCCCGCCGCTCTGGCTGCTTTCTTGGGTGTTGCAACTTGCTCTTGCTGGATGCGGCCAATGGCACGATCCATATCAGCAGACGAATCGAGATCAGGACCGAACACACGTTGGGCCATAGCCTTATAGTCAGGGACCGCATCGGGGGCGTCGTCACGCTTCTGTAACTCCCGGCGTGCCAACTCCCTGCGTGCCAGTTCCTGGCGTGCTAATTCTTGCGGTGAAGCCATACGTTATCCTCCTGCAATTCGTCGCAATTCCTCATCGGTCATCTGTGAGAAATCAGCGGGTTGCGGTGCTGGCCTGTCCTTCGGTTTGGTCTGCTCTACCTTGTCAACAAATGTGCCACCACCAGTCGGATCAAACGCCGACCCAGTGTCACGTGCTTTGACGTGGCGACTGCGGGTGATTTCACCGACACGCCGCTTCGTCTCTTCCAGGTCCGCTTGCAGTGCGGCCCATCGTTTCATGTCCTCTTGCGTAGCCGGTACCAATCTGCGGAAGGGCTGGAGACTCTTGTCTTTGCCACCCGGTCGCATCTCTGTCACGACCCTCTGTAGCCCGCCACCAACGAACGGTGCCTCACCACGCCGGAACGCCATACCGACTGGCTTCTTGTGCTTGCCACCCGGCATAACCTCGAACTCCTGAAGTTGCTCCTCCAGGCGTTGCTGATGAGTGTGCAGATCACGGAACGTCTTGACCGGGTCCATTGGTTCTTGCTCCTCGACGGCTGGCTGGTAAAACGTACGCAGCCGTTCCTGTTCCAGAGAGAACTCACGGTCTATTTCACGACGCCGTGCGGCACTTGATTGCTTGAACGCCTCGATCTCCATCTTGATCTGATGCTTGCGTCGAGGATCACGCTCCATGAAGAACTGATTCCGTAGTTTCGTCGCTGAGGCGTTCCACTCGTCACCAAGTGACTGCAACTTATTGCGGTATGCTTGCTCAGCAAGACGCTGACGGTCTTGAAAGTTAGCCGCTTCAAACTGTGGCATGGTGCCTCCTATTTCGTATACTCTGACCGGCTACCAAGCGTATCGATTTCGTAGTGGAAATCAATCTCTAGCAGTCCAGCGTCGTCATCGTAATCATCATCGCCGTCACCAGCATCACGGAACACACGACCGATCAGCATGCTCGATACTCCGGTAATGCCAGACCCTGAGATGGTCCCAAGCTCAGTGACATAGTGCTTGCTGGCAGTCATAGCCGCGTCACCACTGGTGGTGGCATTAGCCGCAGATGTCGGATCGCTATAGATGATCGTGGTGTTGCCATACGTGCCGTCGATGTCTACCCACGTGTACTCTAGCCCCCACTTCACAAACTCTCCCGACGCACCAGTTGTCTTGGGCACCCAATGCACGTGGCACTCGATGTCACTAGCGTTCTGCTTTGCGTGTGGGAACTGTGCCGTGAAGTAAACCTCTTCCTCGGTCGTCTTGTCAAACCAATAAATGAACACACCCTGTGAACTTGAGCCATCGTCTTTGAACTGGGCGAAGTCCGGGTCCTTAGACCCACCGAGTTTGGTGGAAGAGATAGGCACCCGCAGGTCATCCCATACCTTAGCCGCACCATTAAACTCCACTGTACCGTCTACTTCGATCTTGGTATAGTCAGTGGTGCCGCCGTCACCAATATAAGTCACACCGGCATTATCAATCACCATGCGGGTGACGAGAGAATCAGTTCCGTCAGCCGTAGTGGCAAAGACCAACTTACCCGGCATGTCAGTGGTGTCACCAGCAGTCGCTGGTTCACCGTCAACCTCTGCCCAGATAGCAGCAGCCGACTCCCAGTCCGATCCATCATACGCACGCCAAAGGATGGTGCCGATTTCATCACCGTCTTGTACTACTGTGGGGGATGCTACCGTACCACGGCTACGCCGGAACTTCAAGATCGCGTCAGTCCAGTCAGTGTCACTTGCCTCTTGCAGTATGGCAAGGTCTTGAGTGTCATCAGCAGCCACGTGCAGCATCGCTACGGGTGAACTAATACCAACCCCAAGCTGACCGGCCAAGTAGTTGTCGTCAGCAGCAGCCTGATACAGACCCCACGCGTTGGTGACCCCAGTCACTGACATGTCTTCAATATAGATGCCGTACATGGTCGTCACTGCACCGCTAGTGATGTACGGCCCGTTGGCATAGATGGCTGCACCCTCAGTAACTGTGCCACCACTCAAACACTGAACTTGTCCCTGTAGTGCTCTAGCCAAAGCTACAGTGCCAGTGCCGTCATGTTTTGCTGTAGCCTGATGTGCCAGGATGTTGCTAGTGATGTCGTTACCACCTGACACCTCCACCATGCTCCTAACACCAACTCCAACCCCCACGTCTCCACCACTGGTATCAACTGTCAAAACAGTGTCCAGTGCCTTCTGGTTACTGAGGGTCGTGCTGAAATCAATATCAAGCCGACCAGACGACGTAGAGTTTCCAGTCAGTGTCACGCCGCTAAACGCTGGCGTATCACCAGTACCGACACCCAGTGACGTTCTTGCGGTATCACCAGTCTCATAGGCAAACACGCCAGCCCCAGTGGCGACGATGAACTCACCATCAGCCGTTGGAGCACCGAGCGTCATCAGGTCCTCAAGTACGCCATCAACCGCAAACGATCTGCTGGCTGAGATGTCACCACCACCAGTCAGGCCGTTGCCTGCGGTAAGGGTGACCCCACTGTGGGCCACATGCTCGTCCGCTACAAAGCCAAGGAGACTATCATGGTCTATCTCATCCACGCCACCAGACTCGTGCGTAGCAGCGTGTGCTGGTAGGTCACTCACGTCAATCACGTTCCCGCCAGTGAGCAGGCCAGTCGCATCGTTCTTCACGAACCCGGCCCCGTCGTCAACAAACCCACCTAGTGATATGTCCTCAAACGTTGGACTGGACAACGCACCCAACTTGGAGATGATCTGCTGGATCGCTGTGATTACAGCCGGGGACGCCTCGCCAGGATTGGGCACCCCAATCCCAGGATTGTACCCACGTGTCGCCATGTGTCACCTCCTAAACAGGTCTTGTGCCTACGGAGAATCCACTCTCCAACTCACCATAGCCCTTGACCGGACCCCACGGATCATAAGCAGGAGCAGCCGGTGTGCCTCCACCAGTTGCGATTGCAAACGGGTTGCTGCCGAAGTCCAGGTCACCAGTCATGCCACCTGCCCCGAACAGTGACGGGAACTCTTGGGCTGTTGGTGCGACTGTCTCCGGTTGTGTTGCTCTACGTAACTGGGCTTCACCCAGTGCTTGCTCAGTTGCAGCAAGTGTCCCACGCATCGGACTACCAAACGCATCCAGCCCACGCTGTGCATTGGTCGGCCCTGCGGCCTGTGTTGCCTGTATGTCAAGCCCCTGCTGCCGCAGTGACGCATCAGCGAGGAACTGTAGGGTCTGGATGAACTGTCCCAGGATGTTCGACCGTGCCGACTCCCGTGCTACAGACGCTTGTGCCTCGACGGTCGGTGCTACACCCATCGTGGCGTTACCAAGCCCGCGTGCGATGTTCGCCCCTTCCATCCGATTACCAAGCATCTCAGCTTCCTTGTTGATCTGCCCTATGCGAGTCTTCTCAGCAGTCCCGCCAGGAGCAAGCGTTTCTGCCATTTTTGCCAGGATGCTCTGGAAGTCCATCACACCGTCACCGCCAGTGCTCCCGTAGCCCTTTCTGGTTCTACCACTACGTGCACGTCTGATAGGCATTTACAACCTCCCCGCTGGTTCAATCAGCACTTCAATCTCTTCATATCCCCACGTCTGTGAGGCCGTATTGTTTCGCAGCCGGATCGCTCCGTACTTGCCACGCACTCGTTTCAATGACCGCTTCCCCTTCACATAGCCCGGCCCGTGTAGCGTGCCAGACGTTGAGTAAGTATCAGCGGCTACCTTCTCCATAACCTCTTCGGGCGAGTCCCCAACGTAGTAGTACCACGTGACATCACTGGAGTCTGACTCACTCCCGCCACTAGCCCCACCAGCCAGAATGCCGTGCAGCCCCTGGAAGATTCCTTCATCCCCCAGCTTATCACCCATCTGAAACGGGCCGACTGTCACGTAGCTATCGACCGCTTGGTCGGTCGCCCCAATGTCGTCATCAGTCTCACTGTCAACATGCGTCCGCATGTGACCATCAGCACAACCGAAAACCAAGCCCTTGTCAGACGTGGTCGCAGAGTCATAGTAGATCATGGAGTACGGCGAACACACAACAGGGTACGTCTCAGGGAAAAACGCCCCTGCCCGCTTCTCGTACCAGTAGCAGGAGTTCGCCCCAGTCGCCAGCGTCACCATACCGATCATGATCCCGTGCCGATCAAAGTCGTACGCCATGGTCACCCGATGAGTTGACGGGTCCAGTGCCTCATCATCCATCAACTTGGGCAACACCAATTCAGTCATGTGCTCAATCCGCATTGCGTCCGGTGCCATGCGGTACAGCCCACCTGTGCCGAGAAAGTACAGGTTACCGTGCTCATCGTGACACCAGGACCGAGCACCGAACATGCCGACTTCCTTTGACACCTTACGCAGCGTACCACCCTGCCGTGGGTCATTGATCAGGATGTACATACTGCCCGCACACCCGAACAGCAAGTAACTGTTGCCGTATGGCACCAGAGCACGAGGCACGTCTTGTAGGTCACCGATGTCAGTGTCGCCACCCCTGACCGCAGATGCTACGTCTTGCTGGTCATACAACCAGTTGAACACGTTACGCTGTGCTGATGCATACCATGCGAACGGATCGTCAGGGTTGCCGGTGATGTACAAGCGTCCAAGGTACAGGGCACCGAGGTACGCCTTTGCAGGCAGTTCACCGAACGTGGCGTCCTGGCCGTACACCGTGAAGTCATACCAATGCCCGCCCGGCACGTCAGCCGGTGCTACTTCATTTGCATTGAGCGTGAACGAGATGGAGTTACCATCATTGTCTGTCCCAGTGACAGTCTCTCCACTTGAAAACGTGTTGGTAGTGTCACCACCCTTGTGCCCGTAGAGTGTAGTTGCCCCAGACAGGGCAGTGACATAGTCTACATACATGATCGCACCCGACGTGCCACCAGTCAGTTTAGTCTTGTGGTCCGGTGGGTGTGATCCAATGTCCGCAGTCGTGATCTTCGAGTTCGACGGGTCGAACACCTTCAGGTTCTCACCATTGAGGATGATCGCCTTGCCGTACGCGTTTGTGCACGTCAGGTTATCAGACGTGTCAATGTCACCAACTGAGGCGGCGAGTTGCACCATAGTTCCAGCAGCCATTACACCCCCTCATACCAGAGTTCATCATTTCCTAGTCCAATGATCATCCGTGTCCCGTCAGAAGTCAATCCCTTGACAACGGTTTGCTTGGTCAAATCAGCAGCACCTACAAACGTGATCACGCCACTCGCTTCCAGCACTACGGCAGGTGATACACCAAGATCAGCGGTTCCTGAAAACACTATGTCGCCCGACGCAGCCAATTCCACAGTGACAGTTGACGACAACGGGTCATCAGCGTCATAGGTCGGAGACCCTACCTCTGTCAGTGACGTACCAGTGTTGCCGCCATCAGAGTTGGAATCTGAAATCAGGTCCCAATAGTCTTCAAGGTTGCCTGAGTCTACCGCCGTTGGGTAGGACCCACCTGCTAGTGAAGCCACATTAGCATCACTGAGTGCTGAAGTCCACGCGGCACAATGAGCGAGTTTCCCGCCGAACAGCAGGTCAGCAGCCGCACCAGCAGCATTGGCATATCTGGCACCTATGCCTAATTGCGTGGTCTGAGCACCAAACGTCTTGGTAGTTGAGTCCGTGCCCTTTGAACTGCCGTCAATGTAAACACGGCGGTCATTTGTTGCAGCCCACACCGCAGCAAAATGATGCCATGTCCCCGTGGTTGCCCCAGTTGTCGTGGCTGCACTAGCCCAACTCGTTTGATAAGTCAGAGCACGCACGGGATCGTTCGGACTAGTGCCACTACCGAAAAACTGTGCGAGGTTGATGTAGGACCCGCCCGTGTTGTTGTCAAGGCACATTAGGGCTGAGTTCTGGGCCATGTCAGTCGTATAGAACCAGCCAGCAAATGTGAACGGGTACGCTTGGCTATGCGGATTCCATGACCCACTGTAAAGGTACTGTGTCGAGCCGTTAAGGTTCAACGCCATAGGTTACCTCCTAAGTCACGGACAGGTCAAACGCACTGATAGCGAATCGCGGGGTCTCACCGGACGAGATCGTTTTGGATGCCGTCAAAGAGATAGCATAGCGAGGTGTCCCACCACTTGCCACATCGTAGACCAGAATGTAGGTTACAGTGCCCCACGAGCCTGTGGCTTCAGGAAATGCAACAATGGCCGCGTTGTCAATGGCACCGCTTGCCGCCGCACTCATGTCCCCAGCCGCTACCGTGACACGCGTGTAACCGTTGCCAGACGGCTCAGTGACATTGGTGCCATCAGCCGCAGGCGTTGTGGTTGACAATGCCCAGTACGTTGTGCTGGCAAAGATCGCATCCAGCAAAGCATTTTTCTCGGCTGTCACTACTACAGTCGCCATAATTCCTCCTAGTCTTCTGCGTCTATGCTCTCATACCACAACGACGATCCACAGAAAGCCAGCAGTCGCCGCATTGTCACGGTGAAGTTCTCCCCGGTAAAGTACATTGTCGCCGGATTGAACGGATCAGTACTGATCGACTGATCACTAAGCAAACGGTGGAACGTAACCGGTGGATCAAAATCCAGTGTCGTGAAAGTCCACTCGTCCCCTTCCGTCGTCCCGTAATAGTTGTTCGAGTCCACCCGCCACGTGTACAGTGTCCCCCAGTCCAGCACGTCAGTAGCCAGTGGCAACAGGCTTGAATTGCTAGTCGTCTCACTGTACGTCTTAGTGCTGTTGACCCACACATCATAGGACGTAGCGTATGTGGAGGTGTCCCAACCGACCAGTTGGCTCAGACTCTTGCCAGTAGATGCGGTGGTTGGTGACGGGTTGGTCACCTTAGCAGGACGTGGGTCAAAGGTCCACACGTCACCCTGCGTGGTGCCCTCATCATTGATTGAGTCAACACGCCAGGATGCTGTCCCC